>ERZ869991.221-NODE-221-length-19230-cov-5.781914_pt1 | contig 19230 bp, 8 predicted proteins | sample MGYA00520862_ERZ869991 | MGnify/ENA primary metagenome ERZ869991 (study PRJEB32232, sample SAMN07284978) | human gut metagenome | biome: human-associated habitat; material: feces | host: Homo sapiens | place: Tanzania | collected 2014-08-11 ...
TGCATAAGATAAGCTGCATCTCGGCATAACATTCAAATAAATTTGATGTTCTGCTCTCGATTTGCATTATCTTTGCATAAGATAAGCTGCATCTCGGCATAACATTCAAATAAATTTGATGTTCTGCTCTCGATTTGCATTATCTTTGCAAAAAGATTACACGACAAAACAGGAATAGATATGACTTTAAGGAATCCTTTTATCACAAATGGCTATGCCGGTGCAGAATACTTCTGCGACCGTGTGGAAGAAACACAGCATATCACGGAGTTGCTGACAAACGAAAACAACCTGGCTCTAATTTCTCCTCGACGCATAGGAAAAACAGAACTGATTCACCATTGCTTTGCACAATCTGAAATAAAGGAGAATTACTACACTTTCATAATCGACATCTATTCCACCAACTCCGTAAGCGACCTTGTCAATATGTTCGGCAAGGCAATAATAGACGAACTCCGTCCGAAAGGCAGAATGGTGTGGGAGAAATTCCTAACCATACTGTCTTCCATCCGTTCAGAAATATCATTCGACATCAACGGACAGCCTGTATGGGGCATGGGGATAGGCAATATCGCTGCACCGGAAATAACTCTTGACGAGATATTCACCTATCTAAACCAAGCCGACAAGCCATGTCTGGTTGCCATTGATGAATTTCAGCAAATCACCAACTATGCCGACAAGCGTATAGAAGCCTTGCTGCGCACCTATATACAGCGATGCACCAATGCCCACTTCATATTCTCCGGTTCACACCGGCATCTGATGGGCGAGATGTTCACATCACCTGCCCGTCCGTTCTATCAGAGTGTTATGCTGATAAACTTGAAGCCGCTGGATGTTGAAAAATACAAGTTGTTTGCATCCAATAAATTTAAAGAGCGCAACAAGTATTTGGAGCAAGACGTCGTTGAAGAACTGTTTTCACGTTTCGATGGTGTCACTTCATATATACAGCGAGTGATGAACGTGCTCTTTCTCAAGACGCCCGAACATGGTGTATGCTCACTTGATATGGTAGAAGACGCCATAGACTATAATCTGAATATGGCATCAGACACTTATGAAGCTCTATTGCGACAAATGCCGGAGAAACAGCGCAACGTGTTCATTGCCATTTCTGCCGAGGGAAAAGCACGGAGCGTGAAGAGCGGGGCTTTCGTGAAGAAATACCATCTGCCATCGCCAAGTTCCGTCAACTCTGCCATGAAGGGATTGCTTGAAAAAGATTTTATCACTCAAGATGGTGATGTCTATATGGTTTACGACAAGTTCTTCGACCTGTGGCTCAAAAAATATCTAAGATAAAAATTCATCATCGCCACCATACCCGGCGAAAAAAAATCCCCTTTACACAATATATATATATAACCTGCGTTAATATAATGTATATATACCAAATTATTTCTACTTTATGATTGAATACATAAAGGGCGAACTTGCTGAAGTTACGCCTGCATACGCTGTTGTTGAAGCACACGGCGTGGGCTACGGCATGAATATATCGCTCAATACTTATAGTAACATACAGACAAAGAAGGAAGTGAAACTGTATGTTTTTGAAAGCATCAGAGAGGACGCCTACGCTCTATTCGGATTCTCATCCAGACAGGAGCGGGAGATGTTCACACTACTCATCAGCGTTTCCGGAGTCGGAGCCAATACGGCGAGGATGATTCTCTCGGCACTCTCGCCGGCAGAATTGTGTAACGTTATTTCTACCGGCAACGAGAAGTTGCTGAAGACCGTAAAGGGAATCGGACTGCGCACGGCACAGCGTATTATCGTGGACCTGAAAGACAAGATTGCCACTGCCGACTTCGGCGGTGAAATAAGCATCGGCGGCGGTGCAACACAGGTTGCAGCCGTGAATAAGGAGGTTCACGACGAGGCTATCGGAGCTCTCACCATGCTCGGTTTCGCTCCGGCTCCATCAGCTAAAGTCGTTTCGGCAATACTCAAGGATAGTCCGGAACTGCCAGTAGAACAGGTTGTAAAACTTGCCCTGAAACAGATAAAATAATAGATGAAAGATTTAAAGAAACTTACTATATTCTTCATTGCTTTGGTGAGCATCAATATGCTTGCCTTTAACGTGTTGCCGCAACTGCAAGACGACCGCACACGCCTCTCCGTGAGACGACAGCGACAGGGATTGCAGAATAGGGACAATAAGGCTCGCGACAATGCCAAGGCTGATGCCGACACCGCAAAAGCAAAATCGGGACTCTCGGCTCTCGTTATCGAGGACGACTCCATCCCCGACTCGCTGCTACACCCGAAATGGAAGGTGCAACGCACCGTTCCTATTACGGCTGAAGATACAGAAAAGCGTACTGCCGACCTTTCCATGCCGGACAATATCAAGCAGGAGGTGGTATATAATGACACACTGAACAGATATTTCCTCGGTTCGAAAATGGGCGGTGGATACCTTTCTACGCCGGTGATGATGACACCCGACGAATACCGCAAATGGAGCGAACGACAGGAGATGAACGCCTTCTTCCGCTCTAAGAACGACGAGATTGTGAAAGAGAAGGGAAAAGACAAGTTCTCATTCTCCGACATGCATTTCGACCTCGGACCGGCTGAGAAGATATTCGGTCCCGGCGGTGTGCGCATCAAAACTCAAGGTACGGCGGAACTGAAGCTCGGAGCCACGATGAAAGAAATCGACAACCCGTCGCTGCCTATCAGAAACCGTAACACGACGACGATGAACTTCGACGAGAAGATTAACCTGAACGTGAACGGTAAGGTGGGCGACAAGGTGAACATGAACCTCAACTACAACACCGACGCTACGTTCGACTTCGACTCACAGAACCTGAAACTTAAATATGAAGGCAAGGAGGACGAGATAATAAAGCTGGTGGAGGCAGGAAACGTGTCGTTCCCGAGCAACTCGTCGCTCGTAAAGGGAGCATCGTCGCTATTCGGTATCCGAACAGACATGCAGTTCGGTAAGTTGAAACTGCAGACTGTAGTCTCGCAGAAGAAGTCGGCAAGCAAGAGCGTTTCGTCGAAAGGCGGAGTGCAACTCACGCCGTTTGAGATTGACGCTACCGACTATGAGGACAACCGCCACTTCTTCCTCTCGCAGTATTTCCGCAACAAATATGATGCGGCAATGAAGACGCTGCCTAACCTAACCACGGGTATTACCATCAACCGCGTGGAAGTTTGGGTAACCAACAAGCAGGGAACAACAACGAATACCCGAAACATCATAGCCCTTACCGACCTCGGAGAGAATACCAAGGTGAGCAACCCGATGTGGGGACTTGCCGGACTGCCCGTACCGTCGAACAACGCCAACAGCGAATACTCCGAAATGGTAAACACTTATGCAGCCGCAAGGGATATCGACCAGACGAGCACCGTGCTCGACGGGATCCCCGGGTTCGTGGGCGGTGCCGACTACGAGAAGCTGCAGAGCGCACGACTGCTCAATTCTTCGGAATATACCGTGAACCAGGCTCTCGGATATATCTCGCTGAAGTCTACACTGCAAACCGACCAGGTGCTTGCCATAGCATACGAATATACTGCCGGCGGACAGACATACCAGGTGGGTGAGTTCGCATCCGACCAGCAGGACGTACAGAAGGCTCTGTTCGTGAAGTCGCTGAAGAATACCAGCAATAACCCGAGTCAAGGCAACTGGGACTTGATGATGAAGAACGTGTATTATCTCGCTTCTTCGGTTGAAAAGGACAAGTTCCGACTCGACGTGAAATACCAAAGCGATACCACCGGTGTTTATCTCTCGTATATACCGGAGCAACAGGTGAAAGACCAGACGATGATTAAACTCCTCGGAGCCGACCGACTGGATAACAACAACAAGGCGCACAGCAACGGATATTTCGACTATGTGGAGGGATATACCGTGAGCAACGGTCGCGTGTTCTTCCCTGAGGCTGAACCGTTCGGAGAATATCTCTATCAGGCTCTTGTCGCTAAAGGTGTATCGCCTGAGAAGGCTGCAAAATACAGCTATACCGAACTTTACGATTCTACAAAGACTATCGCTAAGCAGATTGCCGAAAAGGATAAGTTCAGACTCACAGGACAGTATCGAGGTACTTCTGCCAACGTGATTTCGCTCGGTGCTTATAACGTGCCACAGGGATCGGTGGTCGTTACTGCCGGAGGAGTGACTCTGCAGGAGGGTTCCGACTATAGCGTGGACTATTCTGCCGGAGAGGTTACTATCCTCAACCAGAGTATTATCGATGCCGGAACTGCCGTAAACGTTTCGCTCGAAAGCAATACCGACTATGCGCAGCAACGCAAGACGATGCTCGGACTTAACTGGGAGTATGACTTCTCAAAGAACTTCCAGCTCAGCGGTACGTTCCAGCACCTCTCGGAACAGGCTCTGACGACTAAGGTGTCGATGGGGTCCGAACCGCTGAACAATACCCTCTGGGGATTGAATATCAACTGGAAAAAGGAAAGTCAATGGCTTACCAATTTGCTCGACAAGATCCCGTTCCTGCACTGTACGCAACCGTCGCAGATTTCGTTTACCGGAGAATTTGCACAGCTTATCGCCGGACAGGCAAGCGGCACGCAAGACAACGCCTCGTATCTCGACGACTTCGAGAATACGAAGAGCACTATCGACGTGAGCACTCCATCGGCATGGATAATATCGAGTGTGCCTACGATGTTCCCGAACTATAACGACAAAGCCACGCTGCAGAGCGGATATGAACGTGCTCTGCTGGCATGGTATAACATCGACCCACTGTTTACGAGAAGAAGCAGTTCGCTGACTCCAGGACACATCAAGAGCGACCTTCACCAACTCTCTAACCACTATGTGAGAGAGGTCTACGTAAGGGAACTGTTCCCTAACCGCGACCAGAGTTCTTACAACGGAGCGACAGCTACACTGCCTATACTGAACCTTGCATACTATCCTTCGGAAAGAGGTCCGTATAACTTCAATCCGAACCTTAACAGCGACGGAACGCTGCCTTCGCCTCAGAGCAACTGGGGCGGAATGATGCGCCGTCTCGACACTAACGATTTCGAAACGGCAAATATCGAATATATCGAATTCTGGATGCTCGACCCGTTTATCTATTCTAACCAGCAGCCTAACGCCGCACAGTATGGCGGTGATTTCTATATCAACCTCGGTGAGGTCAGCGAGGATGTGCTGCGCGACGGAAAGAAATTCTACGAGAGCGGTATGCCGGTCGACGGCTCGAGCAGCTTTACCACTACGCAGTGGGGAAAGATTCCTACACAGTCTACCGTAACCTATGCCTTTGCAACTTCATCGGGAGCAAGGGCTAAACAGGATGTTGGTTTCAACGGACTTACTGATGAGGAGGAGAAGGCTTTCGGCTCTTATCAGGAGTTTCTTACTGCCGCACAGGCTCGAGTTACCGGTTCTGCCCTCGAGGCTATCATGGCAGACCCGGCTAACGATGACTACCACTACTTCCGCGGTTCTGATTTCGACAATGCGCGAACTCCTATTCTGGAGCGCTACAAGCGCATCAACAACCCTCAAGGCAACTCGCCGGACAGCGACTCGAGAAGTGAGAGCTACGATACGTCGTATAAGACGACTCCTGATGTAGAGGATATCAATCAGGACTACACGCTGAACGAATATGAGAAGTATTTCCAGTATCACGTGAGCATCCGTCCACAGGATCTCGTCGTGGGTCAGAACTATATCGTGGACAAGCGTGAAACGTCTGTTAAGCTACGCAACGACACTACGGAAACTGTTACGTGGTATCAGTTCCGTATTCCGGTTGACGACTATGAGCGTCGTGTGGGCGGAATTACCGACTTTACGTCTATCCGCTTCATGCGTATGTTCTTGACTAACTTCCAGATGCCTATCGTGATGAGATTCGGAAGTCTCGACCTCGTCAGGGGCGAATGGAGAATATACGAGCAGTCGCTCTCTACCGGCAGCGAGTCGGGAAAGATGGCTGTCAGCGCCGTGAATATCGAGGAGAACAACGACCGCGTGCCGGTGAACTATGTCTTGCCGCCTGGCATCAGAAGGGAGCAAGACCCGACTCAGCCTCAGCTTACGGAGGCTAACGAACAGGCTCTCGACATTCAGGTGACGAACCTGTCGAATGGTGAGGCAAAGGCGGTTTACAAAAACACGAACCTTGACCTCAGACAGTATAAACGACTGCAGATGTTTGTTCACGCCAATGCCTTCGAACAGAACACAACCGACCTGCAGGACAACCAGTTGGCTCTCTTCATAAGATTGGGTTCTGACTACAAGAGTAACTATTATGAATACGAGATTCCGCTGAAACTTACGGCACCAGGACATTACGACAGATATTCGTCTGCCGACTGCAAGGCGGTATGGCCAGAGGACAATATGCTTAATATACCACTGAGCGTTTTCACTACTCTTAAAAAGGAAAGAAACAAGGCGAAGAGCATCGGACAGGCTTCATACACCTTCCCGTATTCGGCTTATGACGAGGAAAACCCGAACAATAAGATTAGTATCGTGGGTAACCCTACGCTCGGAGAGGTAAGAACAATGGTTATCGGTATCCGAAACCTTGCCACCGAACAGAAGTCGGGAGAAATCTGGGTGAACGAACTGCGACTAAAGGAATACAACAACTCTGGCGGTTGGGCTGCTCAGGGTAACCTCAACATGCAACTCTCTGACGTGGGTAGCGTGAATGTTACCGGAAAGTATGTGTCGGAAGGCTTCGGCGGTCTTGAAGACGGAGTGGCTCAAAGAGCTCAAGACAACTACAAGACGTATAGCGTTACGACAAACTTCGAACTTGGAAAATTCTTCCCTGACAAGGCTAAGGTTTCTATACCTTTATATTACTCTGTAACGAAGGAGGAAACACGGCCTAAATACAATCCGCTCGACACGGATATGAAACTCGACGACGCCCTCAGTGCGATGGAGGGACATGAGCGCGACTCTATCGAGAGTATCGCCGTAACGAAGACTACAAACACGAACTTCTCGCTCTCTAACATGAAAGTTGGAATTGCGACGAAGAAACACCCGATGCCGTATGACCCGGCAAACTTCTCGTTCAGCTACAGTCACAGTCACCGACATACGAGCGGCGAAACGACGATATACGAGAACGAGGACAACTGGCGCGGCTCTATGAACTACAGCTATACTCCGGTATATAAGACTTTTGAACCTTTCAAGAAAATCAAGAGCCGTAGTAAATGGTATGACATCTTGAAACGCTTCGGTCTGAACTGGTTGCCACAGAACCTTACGTTCAATACGGACATCATGCGCAACTACTATGAGCTACAGGAACGCGACATGGAGAGTACGGAGAACAACGAACTGCCGCTGACATTCAGCGAGCAATTCCTGTGGAACAGAGAGTTCTCTATCCGATGGGATCTGACGAAGAACCTGCACATGAGCTTCAACAGTGCTACTCATGCCGAGATTGAGGAGCCGTATACCCCTATCGACAAGAGTCGTTATCCTGACCAGTATTCGGCATGGAAAGACTCTGTATGGACGAGCATCAAGCACATGGGAAGACCGCTCGACTACAACCAGAACTTCACGGCTTCTTATCAGGCTCCGCTAAACCTCATACCTATCTTCGACTGGATTAATGCTGATGCGAACTACAACGCAACATACAGTTGGACACGAGGTACTACTCAGGAGGACGGACAGTCGTTGGGAAATGTCATCGCCAACAACCGCACGCTTAATATCAACGGTGCACTCAACTTGGAGAAGCTCTACAACCACGTACCATTCTTGAAGAAGGCGAACGAGAGGTTTAACAAGCGGACGCCGATGACGCCAAAGGTGAGGAACACCGCAATTGGCATGAAGAACAATGGCAAGAAGAAACCTAACGAGGACGAGAAGAAACTGCCGAAGAACAAGAAATCGTTTGAAAGGGAAATAAAGCTCTTGCCTGATACAACGATTACTATTTCTCACGGCAAGAACAGTAAGAGACTTATCGTAATGGCGAAGACCAAAGACGGCAAGTTGTTTAACCTTAAATATAAAAAGGTGGACAACAACAAGATTAAGATTACGTCGAAGGTGGATACGGCTACTACAATTAAACTTACCGTAACGGCTAAGGAACCGCTCGAGAACCAGAGTTGGTACAAGACTATGCAGGTTGTGGCTCGAGGATTAATGATGGTGCGCAACGTGAATCTGTCGTATCGCAACCAGTATGGCTTGTCGCTGCCGGGATTCATGCCGGAAGTGGGCAATGTGTTCGGACAGCGCACAGGAGGCATCATGGCTCCGGGACTGGGATTTGCATTCGGAATGGTTGATGATTCTTATGTTACGAAGAGTGCGGAGCGAAACTGGCTGCTCATGGCAGACAGCGTGGCAACGCCGGCTACTTCGAGCAAAACGGAGGATCTGCAGTTGAGAATGACTGTAGAGCCTATTAAGGATCTGAAGATAGATCTCAATGCAAGTCGCACACAGACTACAGCAAAGAGTATACAGTATATGTATCAAGGTATGCCGACAACACAGAGCGGAACGTTTACCATGACGACTATCAGTCTGGGAACGGCATTCGAAAGCATGGGCGACGCCAACAACGGATACCACTCGGCATCATTCGAGAAGTTCTGCAACTCGCTTGAAGGATTCCGACAGAGGGTTGAAAATCAATACACCGGTGCGACCTACCCTGCAGGATCTACTCTCGCCGGAACGACATTCAATCCGGAAAACGGTACGGTTAACAAATACAGTGCCGACGTGATGATTCCGGCATTCCTCTCTACTTATACAAGTATGGGAGGCGGTTCGCTCGACTTGTTCCCGGCTCTTTCCAAGCTGCTACCTAACTGGACTATTAGATATAGCGGATTGGGCAGACTGCCGTGGTTCCGCGATGTCTTCAAGAGTTTCAACATCAACCACTCCTACAAGAGTGTTTATGCCGTTGGCTCTTATAGTTCATTCAGTACATATCAGGAATATATGAATGGACTCGGATTCATAACTGATGCAACAACAGGTAACCCTACGCCAAGCAGCATGTTCAACGTATCTACCGTGAGCATCAACGAGTCGTTCTCGCCTCTGCTCGGTGTCGACATGACTTTCCAGAATAACCTGACGGCAAAACTGGAATACAGAAAGACCCGCGTGCTCAGTCTCAGCATGACGAGTATTCAGCTTAATGAGTCGTCGAGCAACGACTGGGTTGTTGGTATGGGATACAAGATTAACAACTTTGATTTCTTCGGTCTCCTGGGCGGTGGCAACAAGAGTCGCAAGGTGAAGAGTTCGAAGAACAAAAAGAACAGCAACAACAATCAGGAGCAGAACAAAAATCAGAACAGCAACAGCAGAAACAACCGCAGCGGTTTCAACACCGACCTCAACCTGAGACTCGACCTGTCGTTCCGCAAACAGGCGGCTATCTGTCGCGATATCGCATCGATGACGAGTGCGGCAAGTAGCGGAAACTCTGCGTTCAAGCTCTCGTTTGCTGCCGACTACACACTGTCGAGACTTCTGACAATGAGTTTCTATTACGACCGTCAGACTAACACGCCGCTACTATCAAGCAGCAGCTATCCGACAACGACACAAGACTTCGGACTGAGTCTAAAGTTCTCGTTAACAAGATAATCTTTGAGTTCTCGGAGATTCCGAGAACTCAAAGTTCTCCCAATTCTCCCAGTCCTCCCAGAACTCCCAGTTGTTCTCCTCCCCAAAACAACAATAACAAAATTATATCATTATGAAAAAACTGTTTTTATCAGCTATCATGCTTCTGGCAGCAATCACGACTTTCGCCCAGGAGCGCCCGAAACTCATCGTCGGCATCGCCGTTGACCAAATGCGCTGGGACTATCTCCACCGCTATTACAATCTGTATGGTGAAGGCGGATTCAAGCGTCTCATGAACGAAGGTTACGATTGTGAGAACACAATGATCAACTATATCCCGGCTATAACAGCCGTAGGACACTCGTCAATCTATACCGGTTCCGTTCCGGCTATCCATGGCATCCAGGCAAACAACTTCCTTATCAACGGCAAGATGGTTTACTGCACAAGCGACAACACCGTTGAGGGTGTAGGAACAAAAAGCGATGCCGGAAAGATGTCGCCGCGCAACTTGCTCACAACTACTATCGGTGATGAACTGAAGGTGGCTACCAACTTCAAGTCGCGCGTGTTTGGCGTTTCGATAAAAGACCGTGCAGCCATCCTTCCTGCCGGACATGCTGCCGATGCAGCTTATTGGATTGACAGCAAACAGAGCAAGTTTGTGTCAAGTACTTATTATATGAAGCAACTGCCGGCATGGGTGGAGAAATACAACAAGACAGTGAGCAAATTCTCAAGCGACCAAATTAACTATTCACCTGCCGGAAACGAGATTACAGCAGACATGGCAAAGAATGTTATTACTAACGAGAAACTCGGACAAATGGGCGAAACGGACATGATTTGCATCAGCTTCTCGTCTACCGACAAAATAGGTCATAAATACGGCACTCACTGTCAACTAATCCAAGACCAGTATGTTGATCTCGACAAACGCCTTGCCGACTTTTTCAACTTCCTCGACCAAACTATCGGCAAAGGACAGTATCTCGTATTCCTCAGTGCTGACCACGGAGCGGCAAACAATATTCTAATGAATCAGGAACATGGTATTCCTGCCGGAGGATTCTTCTACCAGAAGGACTTGAAAGAACTAAATGCCTATCTGAAGCAGAAATATAACACTACCGCAGATTTGGCACGCTACATCATGTCGTACAATGTGGTGCTTGACCATGAGGCTATAGCAAAGGCTGGATTGAAACTGCGCAAGGTGAAAGCAGACGTTGTGGAATATTTCCAGAACAAGGACTATGTGGCTTATGCCGTGGATATGGACAAAGTTTCGACATCTACCATTCCTTCTGTAATAAAGGAGAAAATTATCAACGGATATTGTCGCAAGCGCAACGGCGATGTACAGTTAATCATGCAGCCGGGATGGTATGAAATTTACGGCGACAAGATTGATGCCGGAACTACTCACGGCGAATGGAATCCTTATGATGCACACATCCCGTTCTTGATGATGGGTTGGGGCGTGAAACCTGGCAAGACAAGCCATCCTACTTATATCACAGATATCGCTGCAACTATCTGCAACCTCGTGCACATCCAGATGCCTAACGGATGTATAGGTAATGCTGTGGAAATGAAATAAGCCTTGAATTTCATACAAGAAATAAAAAATATATGGGGAATGATTTGCAGAAATCGTTTCCCATATATTTTTTACCGCTTTGAGTCATATACAGATTAGACAACAGACGGCACAAAAAGAATTATAATATTGTCGGATTTTTAACCTAAACCACATCAAATTGTTATATTTTCCACACTGTTTATTTATTTTTTCATAACTACATATTGTTTTTCCATATAAAAGTTATACTTTTGCATTAGTAAAACAAAATATAACAGACACAAAAGATTTTGATTATGAGAAGAACTTTACTTTTTTCGGCAGCGCTTTTGGCTGCTGCAAGCGCAATGAACGCACAGGAAACGACAGACAACGGCTATACTGCCATCCCTGCTCCAGAAAACGACAACGCAATAATGTTCTCTATTTCGCCTAACGGAAGATACGTGGGAGGATACACATACGTGGACAATAAATTTTATATGTACGACACGAAAGAGAAAACCACAAAGTCGTTTGGTGAAGCAAGCGAAGACAACTCTGCCGACATCAGGTCGATTTCAAACGAAGGAAAGGCTGTTGGTTTATTCGGTTCTGGTTCCGACACATACGGATATGTATGTAATTTTGCCGACGGCACATCAAAGACCATCGAAGCCGGAATGACAAAGGGCATCACTTCTGACGGAACTTTCATGACTGGTGCTAAAATGGACGAAAGCGGAGCATACTGGAACGCTGTATATTTCGATGGGGAAAATACCGTTGCTTTGCCTGAACCAAGCACAAAATGGGCTGGATGGAAATCCACTGACCCCGATGACCCGGAGGTTGTATTTGGAAGCTCGGCCGACTTTGTTTCTGCCGACAAATCTGTCATAGCAGGAAGCATAATCGACCCAATGAGCACATATCCTGCTGTGGTTTGGCGTCAGAACAGAGACGGCAAGACATATTCGGTGGACTTCATCAGCCGCAACTACTTCTGTTGTAACCCCGACTATATGGGGACAGATGCCAACAACTATGCATTGTTTGAGCCAATGGGCTTGAGCGAAAACGGAAAATGGCTTTCTCTTACTGTTGCAATATATACCCCAGACGGATGGGGCGCCACATACGGAGTGGGCAGATACGATCTTGAAAACGACAAACTGGAACAGTATCTGTACGACGATGGCTCCGACACTGAGTGCTACGCTTCTGGCATTGCCAACGACGGAACATTGATTGGATGGAAAGGCGGTTTCAATGAGGAACAAGGTATAATATGGAAAACTGGAACTGAGGCTCCACAGCTTCTTTCTGAAGCTTATCCAGGAGTGCCTGAATTCACGGAATTTGACACTATCCTCGGGCATAAGCCTTGCGCCATCTCGTCTGATGGACGCTATATCGTGGGCTATGGTTACTATGACAGAACCGAAGGCGAAACAGAAGCAGCCGGATATGAGTCGTATGTATTTGACACTACCGCTCCCGGTGCAACAACAGCAATCGAAGCGGCTCCTGCCATCAGCAAGGAGACAATCAGTAAGGCTGCCGCTGCCCGCTACGACATGAGTGGCAAGCGTGTGGGCAAAAACTTCAAGGGACTGAGCATACAAAGAGTACAGAACGGCAAGGCTGTAAAAACTCTGAACAAATAAATTAAAGGAAATTCCAGATATAGAGATGCCGGAAGTGAACAAATTTATCACTTCCGGCATTTATTGTTATAACAAACCATAAATATATGGCACAGGGAGAAAAAGACTTGCACAATAAAATGATTTTCTTTAATTTTGCCAAAAGAATACAATTAAGAAAATAATCAATCAGAATACAATGGCAAAAACAGACGACAACATGGCTGCAGCACAGGAGGGCAAACTGAAAGCCTTGCAGGCTGCCATGGCAAAAATAGAAAAAGACTTCGGCAAGGGGTCGATAATGAAGCTCGGCGACGAGAAAGTGGAGAATGTTGAGGTTATCCCGACAGGAAGTATTGCACTTAATGCCGCTCTCGGCGTGGGAGGCTATCCAAAGGGAAGAATCATCGAGATTTACGGTCCGGAGAGTAGCGGTAAGACGACTCTCGCCATCCATGCCATCGCTGAATGTCAGAAGGCTGGCGGTATTGCTGCCTTCATCGATGCGGAGCATGCCTTCGACCGTTTCTATGCGGCAAAACTTGGTGTGGACATTGACAACCTGTGGATTTCGCAGCCGGACAACGGCGAGCAGGCTCTTGAGATTGCCGACCAGCTTATCCGTTCTTCGGCTATCGACATCCTCGTGGTAGACTCTGTGGCAGCCTTGACTCCTAAAAAGGAGATTGAGGGCGACATGGGCGACAATGTTGTGGGTCTGCAGGCTCGACTGATGAGTCAGGCTCTCAGAAAGCTCACATCTACAATCAGCAAGACAAACACCACATGTATCTTCATCAACCAGCTGAGAGAGAAAATCGGTGTGATGTTCGGTAATCCGGAGACTACTACCGGTGGTAATGCCCTGAAGTTCTATGCCAGCGTGCGTCTCGACATCCGTCGCGTTACGGCAATCAAGGACGGCGACCAAGTAATAGGAAACATGACTCGCGTGAAGGTGGTAAAGAACAAGGTGGCTCCTCCTTTCCGCAAGGCAGAATTCGAGATTATGTTCGGCGAAGGAATATCTAAAGTTGGCGAGATTCTCGACCTCGGCGTGGAGTACGGCATAATACAGAAGAGTGGTTCATGGTTCTCCTACAACGGCAGTCGTTTGGCACAGGGTCGCGATGCAAGCAAGGCTCTCTTGAAGGACAATCCTGAACTATGCGAGGAACTCGAAGCTCAGATTATGCAGAAGCTGAACGACAATAAAGAATAAAGGGTTCTTTGTTGCCTTAAAATATATTTGTTATATGACCGCTTTCTCTAAAATGCGCCGCAAGCGCCAGCAACTCCCACAAGAAAAGGCTATACATATTTTATGTCATACCACTTCGGGCATACTGTCTGTTGTAGACACCAACGGTTATCCATACGGAGTGCCTCTCAGTCATGTCTATGCCGACGGCAAGATATATTTTCATTCTGCCGTGAGCGGACATAAAATTGACGCTATACATAACGGCGAAAAGGCTTCTTTCACCGTAATCGACCAAGACGAGGTGCATCCAGAAACCTTCACGACCCACTTTCGCAGCGTTATCTGCTACGGGAGAGTGAGGATAGTAAAAAATGAGACGGATAAGCTTTCCGCCATACGCCTACTTGGCAAGCGGAATAACCCAGACGAAGCAGCATTACAGCATGAGATTGACAAGGACTTCTGCCACGTTGCCATAATAGAATTAATCATTGAACATATCACCGGCAAGGAGGCGATAGAACTTGTAAGGGAAAGACAGGCAGGAGAATAATTGTATTTTCATAACATCAATAAATGCTTTCAACACATAAAGGTAAGTAAAAAAATCCCGCAGTTGAAAAAGCTGCAGGATTTTTTTTATAAATTGTCTTTAACGACATGATGTTTTATTACTCTGTTCAGATGTTTTATCTATTGATATGAACTTTCTTACTTCTACCATTTTCAACTTTAATATAAATACCAGATCTATCCGGAGATCCGATAAACCTTATTCCCTCAAGAGAATAATAGACAGCATTTGCTTTGTCAGTCGTAATATTATCAATGCCTGTAGAAACATCTATTTTTGCGAGATTTGATTTGAGAGACTCTCCTAAATTCTGGTAAACTACCGTTACATAGTATTCAGCACTTTCTTTCGTCTCATCGGTATACTTACATTCGGCAACAGGAGTTGCATTCAGCAAGTCTCCATTGCGGTAAATGTTGTATCCGAGGATAACAACAGGTTCAGGATTTGCCGACATGAACGTTACGTCGTCGATGAGCAGTGCAAGCTTGTCGTTTGAAACGCAACGTATAGCGAAGCGTGTTGTTCCCTCAGGCAGTTCATACGTATATTTTGTCCATTCTGCCGGAACCTGAACCTTCTCTACTAACTCAAAATCCTTTTGTGTCAAGTTCTCGCCTTCGGATGTCGTCGTGTAGAACTCAAACTCTTCCAATCCGTATTGGCTGGTTATCGACCTTGCATAGAAAGTAACCGTCTGCTTACCAGTAGAGAGTGAAGGCGAAATTGCCCAGTCATCATTCTTTCCGCTGTATGAAGCCCATGACGAAAGGCATTTTGTGCCAGACATCATATCGTATCCAAGATTTATGCCATCATACGAAGAATCGAATACAAGATAAGCCTTTTCGCTGTTAGCATTTGGATATTTTACCTCCAGACTATATGTTGTCTTTCCATCAGCGTCGATAAAGCTCCATCCCGGCACATTGTCAACTGCAAACGATTCGCAGTTTTCAAACGTTTCCTTTGTTGGTGCAGTAAAGCCCGCAGTACTTGGTGCAGTCCATGTAAGATTAATCTTATCACCTTCGCGCTTAGCTTCTAAGTCTGTAATGGCAGATGCATCAGTACGATTTACACCAACTTGACAAGCGTTAGAATTGTTACCCGATTCCATATCTTCATTCCAAACGACGTTTACTGTATAATCAACGTTTTTGTCAAACAGAGCTGTAGCCTTGTCGGTGAATGATACAATGCATGTATTTGCAGGATGCAGAGTGCTACCGGTTTGGGTGCTTATCAATTTTCCGTCTCTGTATAGTTCAATGGTATAACCGGAAGCATCCTCATAACCGTCGTTAGTCAGATAAGCATCCAATTTTATGTTTGCTCCTACATCTACGGATTTTGGTGCTATAATACCTTCCACAGAAATATCTTTTGACTTTCTGTCTTTCAGCTGTATATTGCTGACGTATGTAGAGTATGATGTTTTGTTCGTTTCAACTTGAAGTCCGAATTGTACCGTTTTTCCAATGTATTGGCTAAAATCCATGAGATATGTCATCCATCCGTTACCCTCGTTGAGTGCAATTGTCTTGACAGTAGTAAACTCAGTTGACTCACTACTCTTTACCTTTACATTAAGTTTATTGATATTCGGGTTCTGTTTTCCGTCGCTACCGTCATATTCGTATACCGACATGCTGAGGAATGGTTTTACAGCTCCCGTAAGATCAATTTTCCCTGACATTAGTATTCCGCCATCTCCCTTTTCTTCAGGGTCGAAAGAGAATACATAAGAAGTCTCATCTATCGGATATGTTCCCCAAAATCCGCTACCGTCTTGTCCGTAGGTATGTTCAAGTTTTCCTTCTGTCAATGGTTCCAGGAAAGGCAAATAGTAAGGAGTGCCGACAGGTACTAAGTCTGTTACACCCGGATGTTCTGTATTCTCTCCCCTTGCAGTTTTACCAACAATCATATAATTGACGAAACGCTGTGTCCTGCCGTCAAGGGCATCGGTAGTAAACGTAGTACCGTTTGTCTCTCCTACCTTATTCTGCGTGTTGTCGTAAATAACATAGCTGATAAGGTCTGGATTGATGGAATATCCGTCGATGTCTTTATCCAGACGACTCCATGACAATGTAACTTTGCCGGTATTCCCGTCTTCTGTAAGTTTTACATCTTGCGGTGTACCTGCATAGTTGGTTCCAATATAGCAGTTCTTTGACAAAATTTTGCCGGCAGTGCCGTCGTTGCTGTATGCACAGAAGAAGAATGTCATATAGCCAGACTCAGAGTATTCAGCATTGTATTCAAGTTCCTGTCCTGGCTGAACATTCTCGAAAGTCTTTATCACGCCTTTCGTACTTCTAATCTCGAGTTTCGACATCGACTGTAAGGCTTTGCCCGAAATATCCTCTGTCGGGGCGGTTACAGATATCTTCAGTTTGTTAGCACCGTTGTAGTCGGGAGTGAATGCTACAACCGGCTCCTTCGGCGAAGTGCTGCAGACTCCGCTCTCGATGCTAATATTGTCAAGATACATTGTAAATCCACCTTTAGAGCTAATGCCGTGGAAACCGATATTATGCAAGCCGTCTTCTGTCGGTTCGATTTCAACTTCGCAATGTTTGAATTCTTTATTCTTTATTTCGAAAGGTTCAACGACAGTTTGTGTCATGGCAGATGCCTCTGCAATGTTGCCGAGCTTCACTTCAAGGCGTTCCGGACATTCAGCGGCTTCACACTTGTAATCAAACGATAGCTTGTATTTGCTTCCCTTCTTCATGTTTATAGAAGGACTGATAAGCCAGTCGTCCATATCCAGATTGTCGTTCCAGTCGATTTTCACGAAACCGCCTTGCGACCAGCGCCAATGCTTGCCGTCGTTGTTTGAGTCTACAATCATAAAATTCTCGACATCCATATATGTGTCGAAAGTAAAATTAGTCGGGAGGTCTATCGTTCCGAGAGGTACAGAATTCGACTCACCCTCAACAGACCGCGCATCTTTTTGGATAGCAGTAACGAAATAGCAATAAATGGTGAAGTCGTCTGGCGCATCAATCACGTCCTGACAGCTTGTCTCTTTCAGTCCTGTGGCGATAATCTTGTTGTCGGGAGTTCTTCTTACCTCGTAAGTTACCTCATTAGGGTCAAAGTATCCACCACTGGCACCTTTTGTTACAGCATCCCATTTTATCGTATTTACATTTCCGGTGCGTGTAACCCACACGTTTTTCACACGATAAGGAGCATCATAGCCTACATATTTTTTTATTGTAGCCTCTGAACCTTTTCCGGCATTGTTTTCAAGGTAAACCGTGAATGTATAGCTACCGGAATTTGGAACGCTGAGCGACACACTTACCGCAGCTCCAGCTTGTGTAGTTCCGCTGGCAAGAGTTTCGTCGTTGGATATTACATAATAGGTGAGGTCTCCTGTAAGTTCTGTTCCTCCGTAATTCAACGACGGAGCGTCAAACGACAGAGTACCGCTTAGCGAAGCGCCGCTGAAGTTGAGTTTCAAATTTTCCGGAGCAGCCGGAGCATTGTTGTCAGCCATTGGGCTGCCAGTCCACAGGGCTGTAAGCTGAGCATTTTCAGGAATCTCACATATATAGTCGGGATAGTATTCCTGAAGGTCCACTCTGTATATCGAATTCTCATAGTCGTTTGACACGCTGATATAGAAATTGTCGGTATTAGGGTCGATATATCCTGCCGATTTGTATGTCAAATCAACTCCGAGGAAGCCGAGCATGGTAGCATCTCCTGTAGTTTTGTCTATGGTATACAAATATGATTGTGTATCGATGCCGTACATCGTGCCTTCTTTGGATATTGCCATTATGGCATAAGGCGATGTAACCTTGCATATCGTGGATGTTCTTGTCAATGTGTTGATATCCATCGTTCCCAACTCATATCCATTGGCATTTTCATTAAAGAAACATCCGTAAATCTTATTGTCAGTCGGATCAACAGCCATCGAGGATGCAAGCATATTGTTCGGAAGATCGTTTTGGTATGCAAGCATATCCCAAACCTCAGCATCATATAGTCTACCAAGATTCATCGTGGATCCTAAGACATCCTGCTGATAGGCACAGTAAAATCTGTTGCCAGATTTTATTCCGCCAAGTGAAGAGTTCAAACTGTTGTCGATTTTCACAGGCGTAAGACTTTCTTGTCCGGCAGCGAACTTGAAAATTCCCATGCCTTTGTCTTCCCATCCGTCGTAGTAAACGGCATTTCCCTCAAACACGAGTGGCGTCTCGCTTTCAGCTTTGCGCTTTGAACGCTTTAAACTGAATTTGTTTCTGCCAGACAGTTTTTTCTGTGCCCTAAAGAATTCATTTGTCTTTTGACTTCTGATTCTTCCCAAAAGCTGGTTCTTTTTGGCTAAGAGCGACTTGCTGTTTCCTCCCAGCGGCTTTGTATTGTCGGCATAAGCCGGCAGCTCAGCTATGAGGAAAACAAGAAGAAAGCCGAAAGCCCAAAATGTGTTTTTTAGATGAAAGTGTCTCATTGCTTTACTTGTTTTGTTGTTTAACTCGCTGCAAATATAACAAAAAGACTTTTTCCCATTCACAATTTAATGCGATTGGTTATGCGGATTTATAAAAACGATAAACAAAAAGCGGATTA
>ERZ869991.222-NODE-222-length-19208-cov-5.708902_pt1 | contig 19208 bp, 14 predicted proteins | sample MGYA00520862_ERZ869991 | MGnify/ENA primary metagenome ERZ869991 (study PRJEB32232, sample SAMN07284978) | human gut metagenome | biome: human-associated habitat; material: feces | host: Homo sapiens | place: Tanzania | collected 2014-08-11 ...
TCACCGAACCTGCGCGGTGCGTTACGCACCTTATCGCATGGCGACATACCATTTGCCATCGACAGAGCATATAGGAACGGTTTTATCGTTGAGCCTACCTGACGGCGACCTTGAGTAACCATATCATACTTAAAATGATCAAAATCGATACCGCCTACATATGCCTTTACTGCCCCCGTCCTCGGGTCCATACTCATAAAGCCGGCACGCAAGAAAGACTTCACATAGCGTATGGAATCCATCGGCGACATTACCGTGTCGATATCCCCATGATAGGTAAACACAGTCATTTCTGTAGGTTTATTGAAAGCCGCCCTTATTTCCTCTTCCGATGCACCCTGTTGACGCATAACCCTGTAGCGGTCACTCTGGCGCATAGAACGTTCGAGGATTGCTTTCACCTCTTGCGGTTTAAGTGCCGTTGTAAACGGAGCATTCGTCTTTGAGCGGTTTTCTTTTGTGAATTCAGGTTGCAAGAAGCCACCGACATGACGTCTTACAGCCTCTTCAGCATACCTTTGCATACGCGAATCGATAGTAGTAAATATCTTCAATCCATCTGTATAAACATTATACGGCTCTCCGTTTTTCTTTGTATTTTTGTTGCACCATCCATACAAAGGATCAGTCTCCCAGGCTACAGAATCTATAGAATACTGAGCTCTGTTCCAACTTGGATACTTGCTCAGTTCCGGTTTCTTAGCCATCATATACTGTCTCAGGAACTCACGGAAATATGTCGCCACACCATCCTTATGGTCTGTACGATGGAAATTCAGCACCAGCTCCTGCGCTGCGTTGGCATTATATTCTGCCGAAGAAATATATCCAGCTTTCAGCATTTGCCCGAGAACAACGTTTCGGCGCTCTCTGCAACGTTCGGGATATCTCACAGGATTAAAGAATGAAGGATTTTTACACAGACCTACAAGTGTGGCAGCCTCATCAAGTGTCAGATTTTTCGGATCCTTGCTGAAATAAACATTTGAAGCATTCTTTATACCTACGGCATTATGCAAAAAGTCGAAATAATTAAGGTACATCGTTATTATCTCTTCCTTTGTATAATAACGTTCCAGCTTAATGGCAATGACCCACTCTATCGGTTTCTGCAGAAGACGCTCTGTTGTGCTCTCCGCCGTATGAGAATATAATTGCTTTGCAAGCTGCTGCGTTATTGTAGAACCACCGCCGGCACTAACTTGTCCAAGCAGTCCTCTTTTGATAATCGCTCTGCCAAGGGCTATAAAGTCAATACCAGAATGCTCATAAAAACGCTCATCTTCTGTTGCAACAAGAGCCTTTATTAAATAAGGTGACAGATTTTCATAACTCACATGAATTCTGTTTTCCCTGTTCATACTGTATGTGCCGATTAGTTTACCATCGGCAGAATACACCTGCGAGGCATAACGACTGATAGGATTATGAAGGTCTTCAATATCCGGCATATATCCAATCCACCCGTTCCATATCGCCACAAAACTGACGAAAACGAGCGACACCACAGTAGCAAATGTACCCCATAAGAATTTTATCAATGCTTTTCTCATTATCTTTCTTTCGTTTTATCTTTGCAAATTTAGATAAAATTCTCGATATATAAGCCCTTTATTGCAAAAAACGAAAAATAACATTTACAGGAGTCTCGGCAACAGCAATTATTAACGTCATAAAACGACCCTCAAAAAACATGACAATTCAATAAGTTCTTTAAACTCATGTAAGGTAATTTATAAAAAACGACACATTTTTTTACTTTTCCTCTTAACATCAGATTTAAATAAAAAAAATTCCGTACCTTCGCAGATGAATTTAATAAAAACATAACTACGGTATATGGAAAAACATGATTTTGTAACAATTGCCGATTTGTCGAAGGAGAAAATCCTATACTTGATAAATATGGCAAAAGAGTTCGAAATGCACCCAAATCGTGAGATTCTAAAAGGCAAAGTGGTGGCAACACTTTTCTTTGAGCCTTCTACAAGAACACGACTGAGTTTTGAAACTGCAGCAAACAGGCTTGGCGCAAAGGTTATAGGATTCTCCGATGCGAAAGTGACGAGTGCCACTAAAGGAGAAACACTGAAGGACACGATACTGATGGTGTCAAACTATGCTGACGTTATCGCCATGCGACACTACATCGAGGGTGCGGCGCAATATGCATCGGAAATAGCACCGATACCTATTATTAATGCCGGAGACGGTGCCCACCAACATCCGTCACAATGTATGCTCGACCTTTATTCCATATACAAGACACAAGGAACACTTGAGAATCTGAACATCTACCTTGTCGGCGACCTTAAATACGGACGTACAGTCCATTCCCTAATCATGGCAATGCGCCATTTCAACCCTACATTCCACTTTATCGCACCAAAGGAACTCGCCATGCCAGACGAGTACAAGTTGTATTGTAAACAGCACGGCATAAAATTCGTTGAGCATACAGACTTCAATGAGGATATCATCGCCGGAGCCGACATTCTATACATGACAAGAGTACAGAAAGAACGCTTTTCTGACCTTATGGAATATGAGAGAGTGAAGAATGTTTATATCCTCCGCAACGACATGCTCGGCAAAGCACGCGAAAACATGAAGATAATGCACCCGCTGCCAAGAGTTAACGAGATAGCATACGACGTTGACGAGAATCCGCATGCTTACTACATACAACAAGCGCAAAACGGACTTTATGCAAGAGAGGCTATAATCTGCGACGTACTGGGGTATACTCTCGACGACATAAAGGCAGACAAGACAATCATAGGTTGAACTTTTAATCGTAATTCATAAAATGAGCAAGAAAGAAAGACTCGTTGCCGCAATCGAAAACGGCACCGTAATCGACCATATTCCAGCAGAGAAAGCTTATGCCGTGGCTACACTGCTCGGTCTGCAGACTCTTGACGAGCCTGTTACCATCGGATATAACTATCCCTCAAAGAAACTTGGCAAAAAGGGTATCATAAAGATTGAAAACAAATTCTTCACCGATGAGGAAATATCACGCCTCTCTGTCGTTGCACCTAACGTGGTACTCAACGTTATTCGCGACTATGAGGTGGTGGAGAAAAAGACAGTAACTACTCCCGACAAACTCTGCGGAATAGTAAAATGCAATAATCCGAAATGTATCACCAACAACGAGCCGATGCAGACTATCTTCCATGTTATCGACAAGGCTAATGGTATCATAAGATGCCATTACTGCGACAAGGAGCAGGATATGAACCACGTAAAACTCGTATAGGAGAAGCATTATTCTACAAATATAATAACATACGTTTAATCCTTATCAAAGAAAAAATGAAAAAAGACCAAGCGATTTTCGACCTTATCGAGAGAGAACACCAGCGCCAACTGAAAGGTATGGAACTTATTGCATCTGAGAACTTTGTCAGCGACGAAGTTATGCAAGCCATGGGCTCTTGCCTGACAAACAAGTACGCCGAGGGTTACCCAGGCAAACGCTACTACGGTGGATGCGAAGTTGTTGACGAAGTGGAAACTCTGGCTATCGAGAGAGTGAAGAAACTTTTCGGAGCAGAGTATGCAAATGTACAGCCACATTCCGGAGCTCAGGCCAATGCAGCCGTATTGCTCACCGTTCTTAACCCTGGCGACACTTTCATGGGACTTAACCTTGCTCATGGAGGTCACCTCTCACATGGTTCAGCAGTCAACACTTCTGGTATTCTCTACAACCCGGTTGGATATAATCTCAACAAAGAGACAGGAAGAGTGGACTACGACGAGATGGAACGTCTCGCCATCGAGCATAAGCCGAAACTCATTATCGGTGGTGGTTCTGCTTATAGCCGCGAATGGGATTATAAACGTATGCGCGAGATTGCCGACAAGGTCGGAGCTCTGCTCATGATCGACATGGCTCACCCTGCAGGACTTATTGCAGCCGGACTACTCGACAACCCTGTTAAATATGCTCACATCGTTACTTCTACAACCCACAAGACCCTGCGCGGTCCGCGTGGCGGAATTATTCTCATGGGAAAGGACTTTGAGAATCCATGGGGTAAGAAAACTCCTAAGGGACAAATAAAGATGATGAGCCAGCTACTCAACAGTGCTGTGTTCCCTGGCGAACAGGGCGGACCATTGGAGCATGTCATCGCAGCCAAAGCTGTTGCCTTCAATGAGGCTCTTCAGCCTGAGTTCAAGGAATGGGCTCTTCAGGTGAAGAAAAACGCAGCAAAACTTGCCGAAGAACTTATCAAACGTGGCTTCTCTATCGTTAGCGGTGGAACTGACAACCACAGCATGCTCGTTGACCTGCGCACAAAATATCCTGAACTTACGGGTAAGGTGGCAGAAAAGGCTCTTGTTGCTGCCGATATTACGGTAAACAAGAATATGGTGCCTTTTGATACACGCAGCGCTTTCCAGACTTCCGGAATCCGCCTCGGAACTCCTGCCATCACCACACGCGGTGCTAAGGAAGACTTGATGGTACTTATCGCTGAGCTTATTGAAGAAGTGCTCAACGACCCGGAGAACGAGGAAGTTATCGCTTCTGTACGCAAGCGCGTTAACGAAACGATGAAGCAGTATCCGCTCTTTGCTTATTAAATAAGTACGCATACATATTAATATAATAAATGCCGGAACATTGTTCCGGCATTTATTATATCCAAATTCCTATTTGAAGAACAAATTTCGCTTCGGCATCTTACTACTGTATTTTTGACGCAGTTTCTCAAATAAGCGCATCGTATCGTTTGAGAATCCGTGTCCTTTCCACGTACTCGTGTTTGTTATCAGAATCCAGCACTCACCATCAGGATAACGCAGAACAAGAGCACTCGTTCCAGATAAAGACCCAGTTCTAATCCAAGGCTTTCCCTTAGGACAGAAATTCCATCCGATACAAAAATCATGGTCTGGCATCTCCTTTGTCATAAGCTCAACCGATTCGCGGCTAAGAATATCAGGAATACCCGGAAGTAAATCTATCGAAGCAATGAAACGCGACAGTTCTGCAGCCGAGCCACACCATGCACCGGCACCGGCAAGACGCGGGATATCATTCTCGCCATAGCATTTCTCTACTTTATTTCCACTGTTGTTATATTCATATACAGGTTCCGACCCTTTATGCATATAGTATTTCACCTCATTTCTTCTGCGGTCCTTATAGTAATTGCCGGCGATATGGAAATCATAGCATCCAGCCGGTTCAAAAACATATTTGCGCATATAGTCCTCATACGACATGCCTGTCTTCTTCTCTATAATCATCGACAGCAATGTATATCCTACATTAGAATACCGCTTCGCTGTACCCGGAGTATAACCCAACCGGCGTTTTAGTAGGATACGCATCAAGGTCTCGTGGTCTGGCGGCGTTGACAGATGGTTCTGCATCATGATATATCGGGTTGAGAACATAGGGTCTCCAGCACCATTGGTGAAACCAGCCTTATGGCGCAGCAATTGCTCCAATGTTATGTCGAAATACCGTTTATCCTTTATAACATTTGTATAAGCCGTATCGTTGAGAATACCCTTAGGACCAAAAACATGGTCGGAAAGCCTCAGCACATGAGTTTCAACCAGTCTCATCACTCCCACTGCCGTAAGCAGTTTCGACACCGAGGCAAAACGCATCACTTGTGTCGGTTCCATAGCAATACCCTTCTCCTTGTCAGCCCAGCCAAATCCCTTGCAGTAAAGCAATGAATCATTGCGCGATATGGCAATCTGAGCTCCATTAAGTTCCCACCGCTCGAAATATCTCTTCAGCGTGGTCTCCATGTCCTGAAGCTGGGGAGCATCCGACATACTGTTTGTTAGCGTATCGTTCAGATGGGTATGGCTCACGGGAACAGTTTTTTTGTCGGTCTCGCTTGAAGACAGACAAGACACACACTGTCTTACCGATAAGAAAACGATAAGACAAAAAACAAGTAGTATGACGAATATTCTTTTCTTTCTGTATCTTCTTGCCATTATTTACTTTATAACTTTAAGTCTTGCAAATTTCATCAGCAACTGTTTTGTGCCGACATTCTTGAATTCTACCGTTGCCTTGGCGTTCTCTCCGCTGCCTTCAAGTCTTAACACGGTGCCTACCCCGAAACGTGTATGCTCTACAGTGGCTCCAACAGCAACGCCACCAATGTTTGTTACATTGTCGTTCACGGCGCCAGCGGAAGATGTTGACGGATTTTTCGGGGCAGTAATACGTCCGGAACTTTTCATCGCCGGATTACTGATACCCAAAACTTCTGTATAGTCGCCCTTCCGGAAATGATAACTGTCGTCAACATGACCTACGGCTCGTGGTTTAGGATCAGCACGAAACTGACTTGCCACTGGATTTGAATTCTGATATCTGCTGCCGTATCCTCTGTTTCCGAATTCGCCACTCCCATATCCTCTGCCACCAAATCCTTTATTTCCGAGCGAAGCAAAACGGTTATCCATCCTCGAAGCCTCATCGGCAAGATTGTTCACTTCTATAAGCGACGGTTTTATATCTTTTATAAAACGGCTTGGAGTATCAAACTCCATTTTACCGTAGCGGTAACGGTTTCTGGCACATGTCAGCTCGCATGTACGCTCGGCTCTCGTTATGGCAACATACAGCAGTCGGCGCTCCTCTTCAAGTGCACGCTGAGAGTCGCACGACATAGGACTCGGGAAGATATTCTCCTCCAGTCCGACGATGAAGACATGTGGAAATTCAAGTCCCTTTGCACTATGTATCGTCATCAAGTTCACCTTCTTCGTTTCGTCATCCTGCTTACTCTCGATGTCTGTAAGCAGCGACACCTCCTGTAAGAAATCCGTAAGGTATATACTTTTCGACAACGAAGCGTCTTCTTTTCTGCCCTCTACGAAATCCTGCATACCATTGAGAAACTCCTCAAGGTTCTCTTGTCTTGCCACGCTCTCCGGCTCCTTGTCGGCATATAAGTCAGCAGCAATACCGCTTGTTTTTATTATGTCGTAGCCTAAGGTATAGGCATCATCCTCTGTTAGTCGATCTATAAAGCCTGCAATCATCGTCCGGAAAGCCTCAAGCTTATTGAGCACTGCCTTACTTACCTTCAGTCCGCTTCTTTCCGGCGAGGAGAGTACAGTCCATAGACTCACGCCATTAGCCGTGGCGGTATCAATGATTTTCGTCAGGGTTGTATTTCCGATTCCACGAGTAGGATAATTTATTATTCTCTTCAGAGCTTCCTCGTCGTTAGGATTGGCAACAAGTCGGAAGTAGGCTATAACGTCCTTAATTTCCTTACGCTGATAAAAGCTCAAGCCGCCGTATATTCTATACGGCATATTTGCCTTGCGCAGTGCTTCCTCAAAAGTTCGGCTCTGAGCATTCGTTCGATACAGGATTGCAAAGTCGCTATATTCTCCACCGCTTTCCTGCATAATGCTTCGTATGTCCTTACATACTATTACAGCCTCTTCTTTGTCGCTGTATGCCATCTTGAGTTTTATGCACTCTCCCTCGTTGTTCTTGCTGTACACATCCTTGCGTATCTGCCACTGGTTATGGAGAATCAAACTGTTTGCTGCTTCTACGATACGCTGCGTACTTCGGTAATTCTGCTCGAGTTTGAATATCCTGCTTCCTGTAAATACCTTCTCGAAACTCAACATGTTATCGATATTTGCTCCACGGAACGCATAGATACTCTGGGCATCGTCTCCAACAGCACACACACGGTGGTTGACGCTCGCCAGTTGGTATACGATTTTCTGCTGCACGGCATTTGTATCCTGATACTCGTCGACTAATATATACTGAAAATTAGAGGCATATTTCTTCAATACTTCAGGGTGTTCATTGAACAATACATATATGTTCACGAGCAAATCGTCGAAGTCCATTGCATTTGCCCTTCTACAGCGCTCACAGTATGTGGAGTAAATCTTCGACATATCTGGCATGTGCGTCTCGAAATCTCGCGTTTGAGACGCACGGTCCAGAACATAATCTTCTGGCAGAAGGAGATGGTTTTTCGCCATGCTTATCCTTGAAGCTACTGTTGACGGCTTGTAGACCTTGTCGTTAAGTCCCATCTCCTTAATGATTGCTTTCACGAGGCTTTTCGAGTCGCTGTCGTCGTATATGGTGAAGTTTGAATTATAGCCAATGTTGTTTGCTTCCGACCGCAGGATTCTGGAGAAGATACTGTGGAAGGTTCCCATATAAATACTTCTTGCATGGTCTCCGCCCACGATATTGTTTATTCTCTCCTTCATCTCGTTTGCAGCCTTGTTGGTAAATGTCAAAGCTAATATATTCCATGGGTTCATGCCCTGCATGAGCAGATATGCCACTTTATAAGTGAGCACACGGGTCTTGCCTGAACCGGCACCGGCTATTACGAGCGACGGACCGTCGCAATATTCCACGGCTGCCCGCTGACTGTCGTTCAGTCCTGCAAGGAAATCTGACATATTCTTGTTTTCCATCAATAGGGATATGCTGTTTTCCGATTTCCTGTTCTTATTTTCTCCGATAATAATATTATTAATAATGTAGGAGCTGAAAAGAACTGGAAATCGAAAAGGAAATTATTTCTTATAGTTTCTATACACTCCGCCCGAAGAGGTCGACGGGTTTATATCTTCGCCCTCACGAGGGAATGAAGGGATAAATCTCATCTGCTGCTCTATCTGGCGCTGACGCTTGCGCATATAAGCACTTGGGTCCTTCGAACTGAACTTACGCGGATTTGGCAACGTGGCGGCTATTAGTGCACACTGGGCTCTCGACAGGTTTGCTGCATCGGTTGAGAAATTGTCTGTCGCAACGGCATCTACTCCATATATGCCGTCTCCCATTTCTATTGAGTTTAGATAAACCTCCATGATACGCTGTTTGCTCCACATAAATTCTATGAGCACCGTGAAATATGCCTCAAAACCTTTTCTCACCCACGAACGACCTGGCCACAGAAAGACATTCTTTGCCGTCTGCTGACTTATAGTACTTGCTCCGTGTTTTTTCTTTCCTTCAAGGTTATGCATTGCGGCTTTCTCGATAGCCTTGTAGTCGAAACCGTGGTGCAGCAGGAAGCGCTGGTCTTCGCTTGCCATTACTGCTACTGGCATATGCGGAGAGATTTCCTCCATCGGCACCCAGTGGTGGTGCATCTTCATCGGCTCCCCCTCGCCCATCTGCTGGAAGCAACGGATAAACATCAGCGGCGTGTAGTATACCGGCACGAACCGATATAATACCACAACAAGAATGGTGGAGCCGAAGAAGGCTGCCACCACCCATTTGAATACTTTCCCTACAATACCGAGTTTTCTCATTTCTGTTTGTTGGGATATTAGTTAAGCTTGCCTTGCTGAGCCTCTTTCACCATCTGCTCGCTGGCATACATGTAAATTTCCACACGGCGGTTCTGGTCTTGTCCTGCCTTGGTACTGTTGTCTGCCACTGGCTCTGAACTGCCCTTCCCCACTACATTCTTAAACTGGCTGTTTGCAACTCCTGCAGCCTTGAGATAGTCTACTACCGACTGTGCTCTCTGCTGCGAGAGTTCCAGATTCTTCTGTGCGCTCTGCTCTGCGGTTGAGTTTCTCCAGCCCTGGTTATCGGTATGTCCGTATGCATCAATTGCACACGTAGAATATTTCTTCATCAGCTTTGCAAGGTTGTCGAGATTTGTCTTGCTTGCCGAACTGAGTTCTGAAGAACTTGTCTTAAACAACAATCCGCTGTCGAATGTTATCTTCACTGCCTTCAGGCCATTGACATCTGTTACCTCTTCCACTTTTGCATTGTTCAGCTCAGCCTCAGCTTCGGCCTTTACCTTATCCATATGCTTGCCGATAAGTGCTCCGGCTCCTGTTCCTACTGCTGTTCCGATGGCTGCACCAACTGCCGTGTTTCCGGCAATCTTACCGATTATCGCACCGATTACGGCACCGCCACCTGCTCCGATAAGAGCTCCATTACCTGTATTGTTTCCACAGCTTACTACTGCTGCCGCACACAAACCGAGAGTTGCAATCTTAATACTATTCATAACCTATTCTTTTTATCGTTAATATTTACCGGCACTTATGGACACTACGTGCCTTGCGCCGTTTAGATGCAAAGTTAAATCTTTTATTACACACATCCAAAATTTATGTAACAAAAAAAATTTAAATGTCATGTGCATAGCTTAAAACTCTTCTTACGCGCACATATAATTATTTTTTTGCCAAAAAGTGTCAAAGTATCATTTTGGCATTTAAATTAGTACATAACCCATTGTTTATATGCTACTTATAGCGAATGATACTTTTCCGATTATTCAACAAAAAGTATCATAAAAAGTATCATAAAATCGGTAAGTATCATTGAAGCAGATATCAAGTAGTCAAGTTCCTCTGTCATATCCAGAAGGAGCGGATTTGCCTAACGGAGGTGTTGCAACTATCGTTAAAAACACTTTTAACTACCGTTACAAACACTTTTAACGGTAGTTGAAAACACTTTTAACGGTAGTTAAAACACCTCCGTCGTGGTTAAACAATACTCTCGCAGGCTTTGATTTCTTCCTATATGGAGGTGGAAAAGGGGGACGACAGTTGACATATACACCAACATTTTCCCGATATATAGGATTGGGAATCGTAGTAGGTGCGGTGTCTCACCGCACAATTAGGAAAGTTATATAGCATCTTCCGACTATAAATAATCGTAATGTCTTGCTGCTGTGCGGTGGGACACCGCACCTACTACCTTTCCCAAACGCACAATTCTTTTTTCGGCAAACAAAATGCAGTATAAAAATCCTTCACCGCAAATATCACAGAATCAACGTCTTACAACAAAGGTGAAGGATTTTTGATTTTTATATTCTTTTACTGTATCCTAATTTGATTTGTGTATTACCTATTAAGTTTTCGTCTAACCTATATAATTCATAGGATGATAATATATATTATTGGAAGTTCATGTTGCTGTGTTTTTAGACAAATACATATAAAACCCCCGATATCGTTTTGCAAGCCTTCGGCTTACCCGTGTCCTGTCCGATGTGTCCTATAGAGAGCAAGCTCTCTGTCGTCCACATCTGTCATGACACTAAGAGTCGCTTCGCTCCTCTTGCAAACCGACATCGGGCGATAAACATAAAAAACATTTAAGGACTGTGATTGACAAATAAAATAAAGACAATATTCTCATATAGAAAAACAACGAGAACAACATGTACAACCAATACAACTTTTATGGCGTAAACGCCATTACGGATGGCAGCACTCAGTATTGTACTATGTTTGCAGACCTTGTCCTTTGTTTTTTATGTTTATCGCCCGAAACAAGTAAAAATGCCGAAGGCATTGGCGCTGTATTGTCGGATTTCTGTCGAGAACTTGTTCTCGTAAGGAAATACGGCAATACAACGACAGACCCGAGGAACGAGGGTTTTACTTGTTGAGGGGGGTTAAATGTTTTCGTCTAAAAGAAAGAATAGATTACTTCCAATAATATACATTATCATCATTCTATGAATTATACAGGTTAGGAATTAGGAATTAGGAATTTTTCAATTTTTCAATCTTTCAATATTTCCATATATTCGTCGTAGGAGATATATTCGCCGCCCATGCTTTTGAGATGTGGTGTTTCGAGTTGGCAGTCGATGAGCTTGCCGCCGTTCTGCTGCATTGTGCGGGCGAGGAAGATAAGGGCGAGCTTGGAGGCTGACGGGACGAGGGAGAACATGCTCTCGCCGAAAAAGGCAGAACCGATGGTTACGCCATACAGTCCGCCGACAAGCTCGCCCTCTTTGTTCCACACCTCAACGCTCGCTGCAAAGCCCTGGCGATGCAGTTCGGTGTAAGCTCGAATCATGTCCTTGCCGAGCCATGCTCCATCCTCGTTGTAGCGCAGACGGCTGCAGTTGTGGATAACTCCGCTGAAGTCGCGGTTTATGCTCACGCTGTATTCCTGTTTGTTGATAAGCGTGCGCATGGAGTGGCTGACGTGGATTTTGTCGGGAAAGATAACGAAGCGCTGCATTGGGCAGTACCACAGGATTTCTTTCTGGTCGCGAAAACTGTACCATGGGAAGATGCCGTTGCTATAGGCAAGCAGCAGACGGTCGATGCTGAGGTCGCCGCCTACGGCAAAGAGTCCGTCGGGGTCGCCAAGGCGAGGGTCGGGGAAGATGAGGGCTTTGGAGAGTTGGATAATCATAGTCTTTTGTTTTACTGGGAGGACTGGGAGAACTGGGAGAGATGGGAGAGATGGGAGAACTGGGAGAACTGGGAGAGATGGGAGAACTGGGAGAACTGGGAGAACTGGGAGAATTGGGAGAATTGGGAGAATTGGGAGAAATAATCCCTAATCTCTCCTCTCTCCTCCCTAATCCAGAAACAGTTTCCCGTCTTTAAACTCGATAGTGGCGTTGCCGCCCTTTTTCAGTTTGCCGAAGAGAATCTCGCGCATGAACAGTGGCTTTACTTCGTGAGAAATGATGCGGTCCATCTCCCTTGCACCATATTCCTTCGTGAAGCCGCGCTTCAGCAGATAGGCGAGAGCCTCGTCGGAGGCAGTGGCGCAGACAGCCTTCTGCTTGAGCTTAAGGTATAGCTCCCCGAGTTTCTTCTTTAGAATAAGGGAAGCCATCTTCTCGTCCATGTCGTTGAACACCACGATGTTGGAGAGACGGTTGATGAATTCCGGCTTGAAAGTCTTCTTCACCTGTTTCATCATAGCTTCGCCCTTCGACACTCCGCCGCCGAAACCGATACTTGCCTGCGAGGCATACTGAGCTCCGGCATTAGAAGTCATGATGAGCAGCACGTTGCGGAAGTCAGCCTTCTGTCCGTGGTTGTCGGTCAGCTTGGCATAGTCCATCACTTGAAGCAGGATATTGTAGATGTCGCTGTGGGCCTTCTCTATCTCGTCGAGCAGCAGAACGCAGTTAGGTGTGTTACGGATGGCGTCGATGAGCAGTCCGCCATCCTCGTAGCCCACGTATCCAGCCGGCGAACCGATAAGTTTTGCCACGGCGTGCTTCTCGGTGTATTCCGACATGTCGAAGCGCACGAGTTCCACCCCGAGTTCTTTAGCCAAGACACGGGCAACCTCGGTTTTTCCTACACCCGTAGGACCGACGAAGAGCAGTGAGGCAAGAGGCTTGTTGTCGTCGTTCAGTCCTGCCTTAGCCATCATCACGGCATCTGTAACCTCGTCGACCGCCTTGTCCTGTCCGTAAATCTTGTCGAGAATATTCTGTCGCAGGAATTCCAGTTGCGTGTTGTCGCTGTCCTTCAGAGCATTAGCCTGAATCTTGCACACCTTGGTTAGAATCTCGTCGATGTGAGCCTTGGTAACATACTGTCGGCTGCGGTTCAGCGGATGCACCTCGAGCATGGCACCCGCCTCGTCGATAATGTCGATAGCCTTGTCGGGGAGCCGTCGGTCGGTAATGTGCTTTGCACTTGCCCTTACGGCGTATTCCAGGGTGTCTTTCCGGTAGACCACATTATGGAAAGTCTGAAAAGAAGGCTGCAGTCCGATGATAATCTTTATAGCCTCGTCGACTGTCGGTTCCTTAATGTCGATCATCTGGAATCGCCTCGTAATACTGTGGTCATTAGCCATCTTGCGGTTGTATTCCTCGTGTGTCGTAGCCCCGATGAATTTTATCCTTCCCGATTCAAGATACGGCTTGAGGATGTTAGAAGCGTCGGGACCTCCGTCGCTGCCCCTGCCAGCCCCGATGATGTTGTGTATTTCGTCGAGATAGATTATGGCATTCTCCTTAGCCGCCCCGTCGAGCACGATCTTAATCCTTTTCTCGAAGTCGCCGCGGTATTGAGCCCCGGCAAGGAGCTGTCCCATTTCCACGCCATAGATTCTGCATCCCTGTAGTCTTGGCGGCACGTCGTTGTTGTTAATCCTGTTTGCAAGTCCGTAGATTATCGCCGTTTTCCCTACTCCGGGGTCGCCGACGTGCAGGGGGTTGTTCTTTTCCATACGACAGAGAATCTGAATCGTTCTGTCGAGTTCCTTCTCCCTGCCGATAAGAGGAGTATGCGTTTCAGCCTCCTTGGAAATGTCGGTAACGAGAGATTTCCAGCTATCCGGTTGAACGGCGGCTCCCATAGGTCCCTCGTTCTCATATTCCTCCATGTTCCTTTCGCTGTATAGAGTTTCAAGCGTGTTAAGGAACTGCTCCTCGTAGCCTTCTATTTTGCTGCCAAGAACGTATGCCGCCATAGAATCCTGCAGCATAAGGATTGCCTCGGAGTATTCTCTGACGTCGACGAATCTTGCGTTTTTCTTTACCGCGAGAGTGAGAGCATTCTTGATGATTTCCGTGAATTGCATCGACGGCGTTGGAATGGTGTGGCCTACCGTAACACATTCCTGAACGTCGAGCCATTCTTTAAGTTCATCTTTTATCTCCTCGTCGTTGACGTCGATTTGCCATAGTGCGGCTTTAAATTCCTCTTGCTGTATGAGGCCATACAACAGATGTTCGGGCATCAAGAATTCATGATGCATCTTGCTAACCAGATTGATGGCAGTTTGCATGGCGTTGTCCATGCTTCCTGAGTTTTCCATTATGTTAACCTCCTTGTTTTTTTTAATGTTTATAATTCCGAAAAGAGTAGCGTAGCTGTAGCTTCCTTATTCCGGTTGATAAATAAGATGCAGCGGGTAGCCCTTTTCCTGTGCCATCATTGTAGTCTGTCCCACCTTCGTCTTGGCAATGTCGTAGGTATAAATTCCCACAACAGCCTGTCCGTTGTTGTGCACGTAGAGCATCAGCTTTTCGGCTTCCACTTCGTTTTTGTGGAATACTTTTCTGAGGATCATCACAACGAAGTCCATTGTCGTGATGTCGTCGTTGAATATAATAACCTTGTAAAGCTTAGGCAATTTATATTTTGTCCTTTCCTTTATCCTTTCGCTTGTCTTATGTTGTGGCATATATCTTGAAATTTAAAATCTGAACATAAATCTGAATCTTATTCCATGCTTGTGGGCAGTGGGCAAGTCATTGTAGGTAAGTCTTCTGACATACTGCACGCTAAGGAATTTAAAAATATTTGTAACACCTGCAGCGACTTCCACATAAGGCTTGTGTGTGTCCATCAGATAGGAGCCTTCGGGGAAGGGCATCAGTGTCTGGTCGTCCTTGTTTTTGTCGAGTAGCGGGTTGTTCTTGCTCGTCAGGTCGCCCCAGAGGCATTTCACGCCGATGTACTCTCGCCATTTGAGTTTTTTCAGCAGCGGTATGCGGTTGAAGATTTTTCCGTTCATGTTCCACCACATGTCGATGCTGGCGTAGCGGTCGTTGAGGAACTCCATATTATTAATAAGGTTGAACGTGCCGTCTTGTACGAGATACGAGAGGTTTACTGCCGGCATGACGAGTAGCGGGTAGGGCACCTTGTTCCATTGAGCTCCTGCGCGCAGGTCGAGGTTAAGGTCGCCCCAGCTGTTGAGGAAGAATCTCTTGTAGAATGTAGCTTCTGTGAAGTTGTATGAATAGTCGCCGCCAAGCACTCCTTTCACTCCGGCAGAGTAGGTGAGCGATAGAATAGGCGCCTCCCTGTTGATGGCAATTCTTCTCTGCTTAGAGTTGATGAGTGTTTCTCCCGGAGCGAAGCGCAGCTGCAGCGAGAGTTCGGTGGTTCTTATTTTCTGCGAGAGAGTGTTGAAGTGCAGGTTTCCGCAAGCCTCGTTCTCCTCAGCCTTAACCTTCAGAGCCGTTTTCAGTCCGCCGTACCATTCGTATTCAAAAGCCAGCTGCTGTCGGTTGTAGAACATCATCTTGTCGACCTTAGCCCATTTAAACGATGTAAAGACATTGTCTTTGTCGGTTATAAGGAATTTGTCGGCAGGCGACGATACGTCGTATGACGACGACAGTGTGACGGTTCGTCTCGGGTATTCGTGTGGCAGATACTGCTTTCGGTTCAGCGAGTAGGTGAGTTCGGCGTTATAGTAGTTCTTCCTGCTGTCCCATCCGTGAGCATAGTATCCTTTAAAGAAAAAGTTCGGGTTGAGGTTAGCCGTTGTCTGTCCGCTGATTCTCGTTCTGGTGCCGTCGACGAAGTTGCTCGTAACCATCGTGTTTATTGGTCCGATATCGAACTTGCTCGGGTGTTTCTTCGAGCCCGTTTCGGCAAAGTTCTCGATAAGGATTTTCAGTCCGTAGATGACATATTTGAAATTCCGTGCACTTTCCATGTCGTGCAGGAATTCAGGCATTCGGGCTTCAGAGCGAGTCAGCGGAACGAGGCGGTTCTGCTGCCAGTACATGCGGCTGCGGATTTTAGCGTCGGGCACGACGACCTCGTTCATCTTCCCCTTGAAGAGCTTGTCGGGGAGGGGAGAGAAGGAGTAACCCGTCATTCTCGTGTTGCGCACGACGAGAGCCTTAGTGAGAATGCTCAGCAGCGAGAGTTCCGCCACCATGTCGTCTTGCGTAAGCACCCATTCGCCGTTGTCGAGCTTAGTGTATGCCTGCAGAATCTGCATGTTGTCTACGAAGTTCACTCCCGACTTCATCGGCAGCTGCAGGTGGCAGAATTTCACGTGCAGTGTGGAGTCCTTTACTATCCACAGTTCGCCGCGGAACCCGAAGTCCTGTTGGTTGTTGGGCATGAACTGAAGATGGTAGCAGGAGTCGCGCTCCACCTTTACCGTGTCTACGATATAAAAGCGGTAGAACTGAATGGCGTCCTTACCGATAGGACTCGTAAAGCGTGTCTGCAGGAGTCTAATCTGGTCGTCGTAGATGTCGACGTTGCTGAACACGTCTTTCATCACCGTTCCGACGAGTTCTCCCGACTGTATGAACTTGTTAATGCCCTCAGTATGCTGTCCGTTGATTATCGTTTTCTCCTTGTGCGGATTCTTTCTGAAGATATGTTTGCTGAGCGTCTCGTCTACCATAATCGGGAGAATCAGCTTGTTGGTGTACATGCAGTTCTCCACCTGGTTGAGCATCCACCGTGACTTCGTGAAGCGGCTCGACTCAAGATCCTTCGCCGTAATGTCGTTGATGGCGACAGTAAGCTTCTGGTATTTGTCAAACTCGTAGAAGTCGTGGTTCTCGATGTCGGTCTTCTTCTTAGCAGCAATGACCCTCCGCATCAGTTCCACGGCAGGGTTGTCCTTTCGGCGGTATTTCTCCTTCCTTGCCTTCACCGTAACGCCCGAGAGACTCCTCGTGTCGCTTTTCAGCGTGATGCGCATGTGGCTTGGTGTGTTGGCGTCGATGAGGATGCGCAGGGGGTGGTAGCCCACGGCACTGAACGTGGCGTACCATCCATTATGGCGGTCAATGGAAAACAGACCGTCAGAAGTGCTTGCATACGCCATGTCGTGGTCTTTGTATTGGATAGAGACCGACGGAATGCTGTCGCCGGTCGCCTCGTCAACAATGACCCCCGAAATTGTTTGTGCGTCGATGCTGATAGCTGTAAGCATCAGCAGGAAAAAGAGAAACTTGAGTCTTGTCATTTAATTAACTCCGTCAGGTTCGAGATAATCTCGTTTGCGACAGGATTTTCGATATTTTCTTCAGTCCATCCCTCACCTTTAATCCATACGGTGTGGCAGCCGATGGAGTGTGCCGGAATGATGTCCTTCGTATAGCTGTCGCCAACAACCGTTACATCCTCTGGCTGCATGGCGAGGTGTTCCACTCCGAGTTGAAAGATTCTCGGGTCAGGCTTTCTTATTCCGACAACGGCAGATTCGATGATGTCAGTGAAAATTCCGTCGAAGGAGAATTCTCTCAATACGGTCTTTATGTTTCCGTAGAAGTTGCTTACCAGCACGATAGGGTGGTTTTCGGCGAGAACCCTCAACACTTTCACCGACTCTTCCGTAGTTCGTTTAGCCAGCGAATATACGTCGTCAAGAATACTCTCGCGGTAAGTTTCCGCTTTGTTGAGACCACCGTTGCTTTCGAGCCATTCCAGCTGCAGGCGTATCTTTTCCGAGAGCGTGTCGCGGAAGGTAGAGCCGGGCATTATGATACGGTTAGTTGCCAGGGTGCGCTCGCCGTAGACGTAGGCATTCCTGAAGAGTTCCTCGCTGACGGGAACCTTGTTGCGCTCGTAGGCGTGCCAGAGAACCATTCCCCAGTGGCACCCCCCGGTATCGAGAGTCCCTCCGTAGTCGAAAATCAATCCTTTAGTCATGCTGCCTTCCTTTCTTCCATTTTCGCCATGATGCGTGCGCAGAGCTTTTCGTGCTCGTGGTGCATGTAGATGTACATGATGTTCATCACGACGATTTCAAAGAGCAGATAGAGCCACGGCATGTTAATTACGCAACCAATGTATAGAGCTATGGCACGCATGTTGAACGTGAGCAGATTGGTATATTTCATCAGCGGACGGCTGCCGGCAAGGAATTCCTCTCTCAGGTCGGCAGGCATGTTCAGCGGTCCTCCGTATTCGCGCTCCGCCACGTGCATCATCCATTGGAAATGCTTGGAGCGGCGCTCCTGGGTGGCGCAGTATTTAGCGTAGTTATAATAGAACAGGCGGAAGAAGAGAGAAGACTTTGGCAGCGACTTGAAGATTTTCCATTGTTCCTCCGATTTGTCGAGTTCGCTGCCGTCTTTGCCGAGCAGGAAGAAGAGGTGGATCTGACGGTAATAGTCGGAGAGCAGGCACTGTGGCGAGTGGCTCATTATTCCAGCCATGAACGCCAAGACCCAAATCCAGATGCCCCAAGTCATGTCGGTTCCGGGCATAGGCTGCCCCATCATTCTGAGAGCCAGTGCCACGTAGACGCAGAAGAAAGTAACGTCGGCAGAGAAGCCGTCGAGCACCCTTCCCACGAGAGTCTTCTTTCCCGTCAGACGGGCGAGCTGTCCGTCGGTAGAGTCGCAGAAGTTAGAGAACATCATGAGGATAATTCCCCAGATATTATACGAGAGTTCCGTATGCCAGAACATCCATCCGGCAGCGGCACCGAGAATCATTCCGAGTATGGTAATGACCGTAGGGTGGACTCCGAGCCGTTCCCATAGGAGCGTAAAGACCAGTCCTATCGGTCGGGTGAAATGTACGTCAAGCCATTCTTCAGTATCCTTAGATTTCATTGATGCACGAAGCATCTCCTTAAAAGTTGCCATATTGTTTGTTTTTTTTAGTTCTTAATTATATTTTCTATTAAAACTTCTTATTAACTGAACTTTCTGATTTATATTCTTCCCCTCTCC
>ERZ869991.225-NODE-225-length-19086-cov-5.158451_pt1 | contig 19086 bp, 18 predicted proteins | sample MGYA00520862_ERZ869991 | MGnify/ENA primary metagenome ERZ869991 (study PRJEB32232, sample SAMN07284978) | human gut metagenome | biome: human-associated habitat; material: feces | host: Homo sapiens | place: Tanzania | collected 2014-08-11 ...
TTGCAGAGCAGTTACCTTTAATTGCTGTAAGGTTTGCAGACATTGTTCAATAGCATTTAATACTAAACACTTCTTGCAGAGCAGTTACCTTTAATTGCTGTAAGGTTTGCAGACATTGTTCAATAGCATTTAATACTAAACACTTCTTGCGGAGCAGTTACCTTTAATTGCTGTAAGGTTTGCAGTATTGCCATTATTTACTCGATAAACAAGTCGTTAATAATCAGACAGGCAAATGTCTTACGAACAAATACATCTGTATTCAAGCAGAAAGAGTAACCGTTTCTCTCCTGCAGAAAGAGTAACCGTTTCTCCCCTGACAAGGGAAGACGGGAGAGGGGAAGAATGTTAATCTGAAAGTTCTGTAAATTATATCTTCGCTTCTATCCTGTCCATGTCGTCAACGGCATTTTTTAGTTCCTTGTCGGAAACTGCAACATCCTTGAACGTCAAGAAACGGGCATTGAGTATCATCCGTTTTATCTCCTCACTGTCGATTCCCGTATGTCGGGAAAGCTGATTGAAATTATCCCCGTCGTCGGCAACGTTACTGAGGTCGATGCCTGTATGCCGCCTTATCTTGTCGCAGAAGAACGAATATTTCTTTCTTACCAAATCGGCATTGTCGTGGCTCTGCCAATACAACGATCCGATGAGGCGTATGAACTCCAAGCTGTTGCTTCGCTTTGCCGGCAATACAGGGATTGCCCTCTGCCGGCGCCGGGCATTGGTAACCATGAATATGACGACGGCAAAGAAAGAAACGAGCAAGGCAAGGCGCAATGGTGGGTCTTTGAAAAAATAACCTGTTGGCGACTCATATCCGCCAGCCTCATCGGGTGAAGACAAGAATGTGGTGGTTCGCACTACATGCCGACTTGCTATCTGTGACATCAGTCGCATGGTGTATCCACTTATCGAGGAACTTATCACTCCATAGTTGGTGAATGCAAGACTCGTGGAAACGAAGGTGATGCTGCCATTGCCAAACGGCATGCGGTATGCCACTACCTTTTCGCCGGTATATGCCAGTACCCTGCCTTTATGACTTTCGTCGATTACCGCCAGATACTGGTTAGTAACGAAAGCATAACAGCGGTATTCTTTTTGCGGGAACACAACATCTTGAGTCCAACGTATCGTGTCGAAAGCATGCTCCATGCTGTTACGCTTTGCTGCACTCACTACTTTAGACGCAGTAACATAGTCGTATTCCAAATATTTTATCCCGAACTCTTTCTCCAAGGCACTGTCTGTACGCAAATCCTCAGTATTCCTTGCAGCAACAATAATGTCAGCCCCGCTCTCTGCCAGTTGCTTCAAACTGCGGCAGTCACTACGGGAGAGTGAGATTAGCGGAGCGGCAATGAGCACATTCTGTTTCTTCTCCCGACACTCCTTAGACAGTTTTTTTATCGACATATTCTTCACCTCATATCCATGCGGCATGGTCTGCCTCATGATACTGTCGAAGACGAAGCATCCATAAGGTTCCCTGTCGTCAGCAGCATAACTCTCCCTCCACGAGAAATCATGCGGCAGGCGCATCTGTATGCACATAAGGACAATGGCAAGAAGTATTACCGAAAGTATGTATATTCTGCTTCCTTTCATTCCGTCTCTCCTTTCCTTTGACTGATGCCGTCGTTGCTATCGTCGCCATCATGCTGTACGCCTTTTTCTACAGTCGAAGAATACAGTCTGTCGGCCTCCTCAAAAATCTGTCTGTCGGCAACAAACCCTCCATATCTAATACGTTGAAAGAGTATTGTCAACGAGCGGAAACCCTGGTCTCTATATTCTGCCGAATACTGAGAAGGCGTTTTAAACGGCTGCCAGTCTATCAGTTTCCTGTCGCTAAGCCAGCGCAGCGTCTGAAGATAGCGTAGGCGAACCGCCTCACTGAAATCTCCAGCATCAACTGCCTCCTGCAACCTACTGTCGAAATCAACTCCATAGATATTGTCTTCTACTACATCATACTCAAGCTCCGTCGCTTTACTGTCCCTCTGGAACAGTTTCGGATGCTTATACCACAGGAACACGAAGATTACGATGAGTAGTACAACGGCTACCGTACACCATATCCATGTGCGATATTCCCAATATGTTTCGTTGCCGACGAAGGATGACATCATCTTGTCAAGCCATTCGCCAATCATGGAGCCGAGGGAACGCCCCGACGTGGCAAACTGCGAGTCGTAGTCATAGCTACGGTCGGAATGCCATGCCTCATACTGCTCGCTTGTCAGTCGCAATGTATCCTGTGCCGTCATCGTCAAATTCCTTTAAACGCACTGTCGATGGCATCCTCTTCGACATCGCCTTCAGTATGCTTTCCGTCGCCAGCAGCGCCAAGTTCCTCAAAATTATCCACACTCTCCTCTATTCCCTTGTCGCCGATTTTTGCAGCAGCATGACCGTATTGATAGGCGAGTCCGACAAACATTATCGAGGCTCCGAGTTGATATACATATATGTAAGCCGTTGTTGAAAGATACGTCAGAGCCGTATACCACCCACTGTTTGTTACTGCACTCAGACTGCTATCAAGGCTTCCTTCCGTGAAACTCTTGAGCATTATGAGAATATACATCGGAATGCTCAATACTCCACAAAACATACTCGTTATCATAGAAAGGATGATAATTATGGAGAATACTCCTCCCCACGTCTTAAAACCGTAAGTGAACGATTTCTTTAAGGCTGCAGATATCTTTATATCCTCAAACTGTACCATCGGGAGCAGCAATGCCATCGGAACGGTAACTACCAAAAGAGCTATCAGTCCGAGGAAGAACAAAAGCGGATGGACGACAATAAGCGCACAGTCTATGGCAAACAATAAGATGCAAAGCAATATGATTACAGCAACAACGGCTGCCGACTTCTTTATCGAACTTATGAGATAAGGTTTCAATATACTCATCGTAAGTCCATTCAACCTTTCTTCACGCTCCTGATAAATCTTCATCAAGGCATACACCACAGCGCTTGTAATGACAGAAGCCACAAAACTGAGAACCAACAGCACCCCGACATTTACCAACATGCTTATGATGGTATCGTCCTGAAGATCGCTGCTATTCATCGACATCACACTGCTGAAATATCCCGACAGGTTTACTCCCTCCACCAGACTGAGCGGCAGAATAAAATATGAGATATAGCGGAAAAGAGATTTCCAGTTTTCCATAATGAAATCAGAAGTGTCGCTGAATTTCATGCTGAACGTGCGCTCAACGTAGAGTTTGATGAATCGTTTGTCCATAGATTATAGTTTGTTTTTAGATTATAATTTGTTTTTTAGTTCTGACATTTTATTGTCCGCCATACGGCGGCTAACGTTCTTGCCTCTCATGCGTGGCAGGATTATATAATAGAACACGACAAAGGCAAGGGAGATTATGATAAGAGTCAGTCGTGGTAAAGTTCCCATTTCGGTATGCCGCGTGAGGAAACTCTCGATAAAACCAGCCATTATAAATATCGGCACCGTGCCTACGGCTATCTTCATTCCGCGCTTTGCACCGAGTCGGAAGGCTGTCATCCTGGGGTATGTCCCAGGGAATATCAAGCCGTTTCCGAGAGCCAGTCCGCCGGCTCCTGCCACTGTTATTGCCGTCAGCTCCAAGGTGCCGTGAAGGAAAACGACAAGGAACGATTGCCACAGCAGTCCATGCTGCCAGAAGAATGTCTCGAAGCATCCTATCATCACTCCATTATAGAGAAGCATCAGTCCTGTGCCTATACTCGTGAGCATTCCCATGGCAAAGGCGCGGAACGCCACACCGATATTGTTCAATGTTATCCCGAAGAACATAGTCAGTTCGTCGCCAGAACCATAAACCGCCAAGGGCTTGCCTTTGCGCATATTGTCAAGGGTCATTTCTACATATCCGTCGCCGAGTATACTCCGACAGAATTCAGGGTCGCCAATCTGCGACACCACTCCAATCACGGCACTCAACAGCATTATCAGGAAAGAGCAGAGCAGCAACCGCCGTTCGGCATACATCGTCTGCGGCACCTCCTCGGTCCAGAACGACACAAAGCGACTTAGCTTTTCCCGCTTGTTGCGGTAGATGGCATTATGCAACATCACAGCGAGATTGTTGAGGTATAAAGTGATTTTAGATTCGGGGTAATATGTATAGGCAAAAGCGAGGTCGGCGGTAACATCGGTATAAGCCTCGGCTATGTCATCTGGCGAATAAGCCGATGTATCCCGTGCAATAGCCTCTATACCTTGCCACTTGTCAATATTCTTGCGTATGAATATTATTTCTTTCATTTACAATACAGTTATGCCATATATTTATAGGTTAGAGATGCAAATTTAAAAATAATTATTTAAATTTGCGGCACATTATCAGATTTTTATCTATCAACGAAGAAGAAAGACAGATTTATGGCAACGGCTAATATCATAACAGGACAGTTTGTAAAACTGGAACAGACTCCGGCAACTATTGCCGACCGCATTGTTGGGCGCATTATCGACGGGGCTGCAATATTATTGTATTTTATAGCATTGATATATCTGACCGTAGTAGAATCAGGCATTACTGAATCTCCCGTAATTACTGTGGCATTTTATATCATTGTCACTCTGCCGATATGGACTTACTCTTTATTATGCGAGGCGCTCTTCCGGGGACAGACTCTCGGAAAGTTCATAATGAAGACCCGTGTGGTAATGGCAGACGGGGCACGCCCAACACTCGGCGCTCTGCTCATCAGATGGCTGATGGAGATTGTTGACATTTTCTTTAGCTTTGTCGGAATCATTCCCATCATCGTAACGCGCCGCCACCAGAGGTTTGGCGACCTTGCTGCCGGCACTATGGTAATAAAAGAACCCGACATGCGCGAAATGCATATCTCGCTTTCTGAGTTTGCCTATGCCCGCCCCGACTATAAGCCAGTCTATAGCAATGCGCAGAGGCTTACCCTTGCACAGGCTGACGTGATTGCCGATGTAATAGGGAGAATTGACAAGACGCATACGGTTGACCGCAAAAGGCTGTTGAAACTGTCGGGTAAGGTAGAAAAGGTTCTTTCGCTGCCCCATCAGGAAAAGCCGCTGAGCTTTCTCCGAACGGTGCTCAACGACTATCACTTCTATGCAGCGCAGGTAATATAACCACCCCGTTATATACCTTTCTTCAGTTCCCTTATCTCGCGCAAGATACTGTTCATACGACGTAGATTCTGTATATAGTTCACGGCGCCGAGTATGCCGCCAATAACACCGCCGACAATTCCGCCGAACACTACTCCGTCGACGTATTCCGACTCCTTGCCTTCCGTAACGTAGCGGAAGAAGAACACTATCCACAGAATGAGGAACGGAATGGCATAGAAGAACCAGTATATGCCGAACCTCTTGTATCTTATAAGACGGATGGCTACACTCGTAAGATTACCTGTCATCAAATCTTCCGACGCATAACGGCGCAAGGAGAATGCTGACGCTACAAGGGCAGAGAGGAGGAAAGCCAGTGTTACGACGGTGAACCACATCGGCAAGCCAAGCGACGGCAGCATTACTCCGAGAAGCGGCATGGCGAGGAACTCAAGGACGATAGAAAAACGGATATCGTTTCTTACCTTATTATATTTACCTCTCATCGCCTTGCGCATCATCCGCTCGTTCACGATTGTCTGCTCCTTCAGCATGCTCTTCAGTTCAAGGAGCTGCGAGCGCATCTCTTCCAATTCTTGGAGATTATCCTTTTCAGTCATTGCTTATGAGTTTTAATCGTTAGACATGTTTTTGAGTTGTTCCCTGATTCTTACGAGACGAACGGAGACGTTGGATGTTGTTATGCCGAGTATCTTCCCTATCTCCTCATAGCTGATATTCTCAAGCCAAAGCAATACGATGGCACGGTCGAAAGGTTGCAGCCGGCTTATGCGTTTATGGAGCATGTCAACCTGGGCGTTTCTGTTGTCTGAAGCGTCAAACGGGTCTACGTCCATGGTGAGTCTTACCGTGGGCTTGGCTTTCTTTTTCCTGTCGAGGGAGATGCAGGTATTGAGGGCAACCCTATAGACCCATCCCTTCACGTTGCCGTCGGCCTTTAGCTGCGGCAAACCTTTCCACAGGTTTATCAGCGACTCCTGATAGAGGTCGGCTACCTCATCCTGGTCTTTTGAGAACATATAGCACACGGTATATATCGTGTCCTTGTTCTCCCTGACAAGTTTTTCGAATTCTTTTCTTTTCTCGTCCATCTTCTTTTGTTTTCAGGAAACATTCTGCCTATAATACGCACAGCGAAAGAGAAAAACTACACTACTTCCTGATATTTTTCATTATCCACTCATACTGTCCCTGCTCCGTGGCATCCGATGTCCAGTGCTCGTTGATTGGCGTTATGAGTGATTCTTTCCGACTCTTCAGGGTGTTCCATACGGCATAGCTGGTGGTTGGCGGACAGGTTATGTCGTTGTATCCCCATGTCATATACACCGGACAGGAGATATGGCGCGCAAAGTTTACTACATCGTAATAGGCAAGGGTCTTTGCCGTCTCCGGAGTCAAAGTGCCACTGGTGGCGTTGAAATGCGGATATCCGCCCGTTCTGCCCTTCTCCATATATGCCGCCATGTCGCTCAGTGCCGGATGGTTTACGACACAGAGCGTAACGCGCTTGTCCAGTCCTGCCGCAACCATCGACAAGGCTCCGCCCTGGCTTCCGCCTTGCATAACGACGTTCTTTTGGTCCCATTCAGGCAGACTTGTCGTGAAGTCGATGGCACGAATAAGGGCGAGATACACGTTTTTCATATAATAGCGGTTGCGGTTGTCTATACCGAACGAGAGGTATCCGCTGTTGTTGCTCTCGTTGAAGGCATGGCTGATGTCATCAAAGGTCTGCTTCGGCAGCCGTGGGTCGAGTCCGTGTATCTCCATCTCCAGGCGTATGCATCCGCCCTCACCATAATAGCGGTGGCGAAGCGGTTCCTTGATAGTCTTGATGCCAGCTCCCGGCGGACAGATTACTATTGGACACCCAGTTGCCGGCTTCTCTTTCGGAATGAAGAGGTAGCCGTAGATGCAATGTTTGCCAACGGTGGTGAGACGCAACAGTTGACACGTCATCTTATCCGTAGTATATTCCGGTGCTTCTTCGAGCGAGTATTCGAGCGGAGACTTCTTCATATCGCTGATGTTCTGCTGCCAGAAGGCTGTGAAGTCGGAAGGCTCCTTAGTATATGGCAGGATTTTATCAACATCGAAACCTACCTTAATATGATGGCGATACTGCTTACCGTCTACGGTTGCCGTGATGGAGAGGTCGCGGAATCCCGGTGTCTTCCTTGTTCCGACGGATATCTCACACTTGCCGTTCTTTATGCTCACCTTTCCTTTTTTGTCGGCAGCAAGCATATCATCAGCAATCTCGTATTTCGCCTCACAGCTTACCGGCACTCCATATTTATACAGCTGCACACTGACAAGAGCGTTCTCACCCGTCTTGTAGAGCCAATCGCTATGATTGGGCACGGTTACCCACAGATAATCCGAGCGGTAAGGATAATTCTCCGCCTTTGTCCAGGTCATGGCGAGAACTGCCATGAACAGTATTAAAACAATTTTCTTCATTATACGTCTTTTAGTTTTTCCTCTGTTTTCATCATCCAGCAACCCCCATTCCCTCCCCTCGGGAGGGGCAGGGTGGGTTTCAGTTTTTTACATAAAATCATCTCCCTCATCCATCTGCACCTCATTGATATATTTCCTCACGAGTGCCGACGAGTCTTCTTTCTTGCATACGAGCAACACGTTGCCCTTTTCCGCCACGATATATCCGTCGAGACCGTTGAGCACGGCAATATGGTCGTCGGGTAGTTTCACGATATTGTTGCGACATTTGTCGAGCAACACCTTATCGCTGAGCACCACATTGTCGCCCTCGCCCTTGCTCATCGTTTCATACATGGAATGCCACGTGCCGAGGTCAGCCCATCCGAACGAGCAGCGCATCACGTTAACGTTGTCGCTCTTCTCCAACACACCATAGTCTATCGAGAGATTAGGATATACGGAGTAATGCTCCTCGATACATTGCTCCTCTTTCTCCACGGAATACTCCTCGTCGTCGACGGAGCGCAACACTGGCGGGAATATCTTCTTCAGACATTCGCGAAGATATTCGCAGCGGGCGAGGAAAAGACCTGTATTCCAATAGAACTCTCCGCTCTGCATGAACATCTTTGCGAAATCGCGTTCCGGTTTCTCGGTGAAGCTCTTCACCTTACATATATTCCCTTCCGGTTCGCCGTCGCCAATCTGAATATATCCATATCCCGGTTCGGGGCGTGTCGGCTTCACTCCCATCGTGAGCAGCGAGTCATGCTCTGCCACCCACCGGAGTCCTTCTTCCACATCAGCCTCGAAGCGTTCCTCGTTTATTATCATCTGGTCTGACGGTACAACCACGAGTCTTGCCTTGCTGTTGCGGTGGAGTATTCTGCATGTTGCCCATGACACACTGGGGGCAGTATTTCTGTTTACCGGTTCTGCCAGAATATTCTCTTCCGGAACGTCCGGCAGTTGATCCTTTACGAGGGATACATAGTCGCGGTTTGTAGCCACGAGTATATTTTTGGTGGATATAAACTTCGCCATGCGCTGAAAAGTCTGCTGCAGCATGGTTTGTCCTGTAGAAAAGAAGTCAAGAAACTGTTTTGGCATTGCTTCCCGGCTGACAGGCCACAATCGCTTGCCTTTACCTCCGGCAAGTATCAAGCAGTAATCATTCTCGTTATAATTCTTCATTGCATTAAATCCTATAGATATTTACAAAGTTTTCTTATATATCGCACGAAATTACTTTTTATTGTTGACACCTGCAAGGATTTATGTTTTTTTAAATACACACGGAAATCGTAGGATAAAAAATGTATTGCCCTCACCGTTCTTTAATCCTTACAGCAGTTATCCCAAACTCTCCCAGTGTTTCGCCTAAACGCTCCGGGTGTTTCGCCTAAACGCTTCCGGTGTTTCGCCTAAACGCTGTCAGTGTTTCAATCAACTTCTCATTCCACACACCCAATACCCCTCACCATCCCTCACACCTACCCTCACCACCTGAAACCTCGATATACATGGCGTTTCATAGCTATGTGTGAGGGTGTGAGGGTAAAATGACCGAAAAACTTTTTTTTTATTTTCATACAAGCAAATATAAAAAAAGAAGGCAAGAAAGATATTTCTAAGTTTGAAATCATCATTTCTAAGTTTGAAATCATCATTTCCAAGTTTGAAATCATCATTTCTAAGTTTGAAATCATCATTTCTTAGTTAGAAATATATATTTCCATGTTTGAAATAACATTATTTCAATGTGGAGAGAAAAACTTTTCAACTGTACGGTTGGAAATTGTAGTAGGTGCGGTGTCTCACCGCACAATAATAAGGAAAGATATAGCATTTTCCAACTATAAATAGTCATAATATTCTTGCTACTGTGCGGTGAGACACCGCACCTACTACCTTGAACATCATTTATTGATGACTATAAATCCGATATTTAAATATACTATAACAATATAAAAAAAGAGGAATAGGTATAATATGGAAAACCTACTCCCCTTTACAATTATAAAAATCCGTCGGGATGACTGGACTCGAACCAGCGACCACACGCCCCCCAGACGTGTACGCTAACCAACTGCGCTACATCCCGCTCATCGCTCTGTCAGGGACTTTTCCCCTCGAAAGCGAATGCAAAATTACTTACTAAAAATATAATGTGCAAGTTTTTTGCAAGTTTTTTGTTCTGAAAACAGAAACTGGAGTCGTTATCCAAATTCGTCTACTGTCCCTTTCCGTTTCCGCCCTGGCTCTTTCCACCTTGCATAACATCATCGTTCTCTATGGTTCGCGATGCCTTCTTCACTCCATCTTCAAGTTTTCCGATACGGTAGCTCACGGCAAGGGCAAAATACTGCTGGTCGAATTTAAGAGTACCTTTGCTCTTGAAATTCTCGCCGGCCACCGTTTGGCGATAGGTGAAGTATTTCTTGAAAGGATTTCCCGCAGCAAATGTTATGTTCAGACGGTCGTTGAGCATTTTCTTTGTTACAGAAATGTCGTGACTATAGTATTTGCCGTCCTTACCCTGGAGAGTAACATTTGGTGTACTCATATACATAGAAACTGAAACCGTCCATGTCTTGGCGATAGTCTGCTGTGCGTTTGCCCATACCGACATGTTCCATCCGTGATTCTTCAGCGTCTGTCCGTCGCTCAGATGGGCATATCCTCCCCATGCATTCACTGTGAGACGAGTGTTGGTAAACGGATTCCAGTTTACATAACCACTGATATTGAAGTTTTGAGTCTTTCCTATATTATAATAGGTGGTATATCTAACCTGCTTGCCTGTAGGATTCTCCAATCCGGCGATGGTATTGTCGTTAACCATTCGCGATACGCTCTCGATACTGTTATTTGTAAAACTATAACCTGTAGTAAGCGAGAGATTCAGCTTTTGTCCGAAGCTACTGAACTGCAAGTCGAAAGAATGGGTCTTTTCCGAGTCAAGATTTGAGTTTCCCTGACTTATATTCTCCAGATTGTTGTCGTCGAGATACGGATTGAGATACCAGATACCCGGACGGCTGATGCGCATCTTATAAGAAAGCGAGAGGTTCATCATATCGGTAAACTTATATCCGAGCTTAGCCGACGGCACGAGGTCGTCGAAGTTTTTGGAGAAGTCAGAGCCCTTTCCGAGCAGGTATTCCACCTTCTGCAAAGTATGCTCATAGCGCAGTCCGAGTCTTGCCGACCATTTGTTCAGAGCCAGTCCATAGCCGAGATAGGCAGCAAAGATATCGTTGCGGTGCTTGAAATGCGAACTGTTGTCGGCATCGTATGCCGGTTCGCCAGTACCGTCGGTCGCGATGTCATATTTATCATTAGTCGACTTATTCTGTCGGAGAATATATTTCGCTCCGGTTTCAAGAGTGTGATGTTTGGCAAACGGAGTGGTATAATCCAATTGGAAAGTCTGTTCCGTACTGCTCTGCTCTCCGTCAACATTCTGGTTCTTGATGCGGTGCAGATAATCAAACCATGTCTCATCGGCATACATATCAGAGTAGGAAAGTCTTGTCTTGCTCGTATTAGGATCCGTCTCAATACGATAAGAGAGAGTAAGCAGACGGTCTTTCACGTTCTTGAACGAACGCTGATAGTCGATACCACCGCTGACGCTCGTATAGTTTCCTCTATTATTGTTGAAACGAGAATATCTATATAGGTCTGACGCTGCCGAAGGAACATACGAACGGGTGATGCCGCTGTCGTTTTGCCTACTGCGATAGCTGTTCATCCAAAGCGATGCCGAAATTAGGCGCAGGGTGTCAATCTCATAACTTGCCTCAAGACTACCGCCGTGCCATTGACTCTTGGGCTTCGAGAAATTAGTAATTTCCGTCACCCTTGCCACCTCGCCATTATCATCAAGCGCCTGTTGCTCAACGTTGCTGCTCTGTTTTCCATTGTTCTGAAAACTATTGTTGTAGTTGGCACTCACCGTCAGCTTACCTTTCTTCACCGTGGCGAAGACACCTCCGCCACCGCCCTTGTTGTGACCGCGAAGGGAAATGGTTGCCGAGTAGCCCTCCGGACCGTTGCCCTCAGTGATGATATTTAGAATACCGCCCACTCCCTCGGCATCATACTTCGGTCCTGGGTTTGTAATCACCTCTATTTTTTTGATGCTCGAAGCCGGCATACTCTTCAACACCTCCTTCGGGTTGTTTGTCATCATATTATTTGGCTTGCCATTCACATACACCTTGAACGAAGAACTGCCGTTCACCTTGATGTTATCCTGTCCGTCGACAGTTACCATCGGCACCTTCTTCAGCATATCCATCACGGTATTTACCTTCGACTCGGGGTCATCCTCAACACTATACGTCAGTTTGTCGATATCAGCTTTCACCAGTGGTTTATAGGCAACAACCTCCACGCCCTGAAGCTCCGTCTTACTGTCGGAGACAAACAGTCGTCCCATTTCTATCACCTTTGAACTCGAAGAGACTTTAAACTCCCGACGAATAGTGTTGCGCCCCATGGAGCTGACAGTAAAGACGTATTTACCCTCGCCTTTTGCAGCGACGCTGAATTTTCCGTTAATATCCGTAACAGCCATTGCAACAGGCTTTTCGCTCTCCTCTCCTTGGCGATAGATGCCAATCGTAGCATACGGTTCACCCTTACCGTTTATGGAGTCAACAACTTCACCTATAACTTTATAGGAAAAATTATTGCCTTGAGCCATTGCACCTACAACAGACACAATAGTCAAGACAATAAAAAACACTAATCTTCTTAATCTCATAATAACTTGTATTATATAAAACAAAAGCAGCAATGCCACAGCTAAAAGCGCAACATATACCTGCATCAAACATACATTAGACGAATTTTGATATACGTTTGATACAAAGCTCCTGTTCATTTAAGAGATTTTAACGAAGCGATGATAAAATTCTACATCAAGAATCCCACAATAAGCGGAATATTCCATGCAAGCAGATAGATGGTCAAGATGACTATCAGCGAACGCACGGCAGTGAGTTTCCTACCATCGAGCCGTTTCAGCATGTACGCCATGGCGATAGGGATAACAAAAAGCCAATGTGCCCCCATGATATACACCTCGTTAAGTCCGAAACCGAGCAGCATGTGTATAAACATGTCGAAGCCGAAGCCGCAAAGCGCCATCCACAGGAACTTGCTCTTTCTACCCATCCATATACCGAACAGAAACAAAACCACGACAATAAATTCCACACTATAGTTAAGCCAGTTATTATAATAAACAAGAACTGGTCTGCCACGCAGTGTGTCGCCAAGCAAATGATCGGGATGCAACTGTATAGACTCGCCGAAAAGATTTTCCACGGCAGAATCCCAGCGCGGCGTAGAAATGTCTGTCCAACTTGAGAATTCGCCGTTGGCTATCGGTTTTCCCTTATGCGTCCAGCCCGGCTGCTTATGGTCTGCGATATACTTAGCCCGGATTCTCTTTTTCATCATTCCGTCGAAAGCCTTCTGAATTTCAACAGAGTCAATAAGACTCGTCGTATCGCGGAACAGGGCAAAGTCCTTAGCCTTCTGCTCGTCGCTCTTTTTCTTTTTCAGTTCGGCACGGTGCTTCGCTTCCGGAAATTTGAAATATGCATATTCCCAACGGGCAACGCCCCATATTACTGCCGAAGGAATCAATACGGCAAAGAGAAGGTATCTTGGACGGAAGAATCGCTTGCCGTCGACAAAGAGAGCATCGATAAATATCTTAATACCGTTGCTCAATGTTATACCGGCAGTAAAGAGAAACATGAGCATCGTCTGCCAGCCGTCGAGTCGCTTTTTATCGCGCAACTTTACGCCACATACATAGAGAGCCATGAGAAGCATGAACATCGACGGGGCGAAATGGTCGGGCACGATATACGATACCGTGACATACGAAAAGCTGAAGAGCAGCGAGGCAAGCAATATGGAATCCAATCCTTTCAATCCTATAATGTCGCGGCATATCCTCATCACGAAGATAAAGGAATAGAACACAAGGAAGAGTAATATTATAGCTACAATATATTGCACGAGATTCACTCCCGTAGCACTAATCAGCCAACCGTCGAGCAGCGACAATGGATAAACGAAGAATGCCAGCAACGGATGGCGGAAGATATTATAGTCGGGGCTCCACCTGGTAATTACAATATATGTTATGGGGTCGAATCCTGATATTCCGAAGTTTTTCACGAACAACGACCATGCTGCCCTGGTGGGCTGCATGAACTTGTCGGCATATTTAAGGATAACAAGGGCGTTAAGAACGGCATATACTATTGTGGCAATGGCTGCCGGAAGTGCTTCATGCCGCTTGACGCGGAACATTCTGAAAATCTGGATTATTATGTTCTTGAATTCTGGGATGGGATTGTTCATATTGTTGTTGTTGTTTTATTTTTCATTTTGGGAGGACTGGGAGAGCTGAGAGAGCTTGGAGGACTATGAAAACTCGGAGAACTGGGAGAACTCGGGAAACTCTGAGAGAACGGATTACACTGAAGTATTCACTCAATCTAATTTCTGAAAGGCTTGTAGAAACCTTCATCTGCAAAGTTGAGCATCTCGATATCACCACTGCTATCGCCAAAAGCCGTGAGCCAATAGGAACGGCGGTCGGGATGAAGGGCAAGAATACGTCTTACTTTCTCCTTGCGACGACAGTTGGCAGAAAGGAACCTGCCGGTGAGAGCTCCATTCTTCGTCTCAATTCTCGTGCAGAAGATTTCTATCTGCGGAAATTCCGTAAAGAAAGGAGCGACCCAGTTGTTGATGCTCGCACTGACTATCATCACCGTAGTGTCCGGTTCGGAGAGAATCTGTCGAATCTTCTCCATACCCTTCTTGCGAACAATGCCTTTATTGGATGCGGCAAACCGTCGACAGAGATCATCAAACATATCTTCGGGCATACCTTTGAAATACCAGGCGAAGATGCGTTCCTTCACTTTACCGCTGTCCATAATGCCAAACTTCATGGCAAGCAGCAACGGCAGATGCAGGGAGAAGCATCTGAGGAACTCCTTCCACCCGAAAGCAAAGACAAGAAAAGCAATCAGCGAATCTCGCGTTGTCAGTGTTCCGTCGAAATCAAATGCATATATCTTTTTCATCATATCACATATATTATAAACAGGAAAGCAAGCAGCCACAACACTACCACGACTTGCAGGAAGCGGTCGCGAAGCATCGTCTTTGTCGGATCGCCACTTTTATTGTCGACAAGTGTAAGTTGCAGATAGCGCAATATGCCAAGCAAGACAAAAACAGTTGTAAGATACAGATACCGCGTTCCTACTCTTGCTTCCACATCCGGCGATACCGTATACATTACGTAGCATACCAGTGTAACAGTTGCCGTTATCGTAATTGCCTGGTTTATGAATTCCAAGTTGTATCGAATGGTATTCCGCCGCGGTGCATGCCCGGTCTGATTCATCCTGAGCACATCGTCGCGGCGCTTTGCCAACGAGAGGAAGAGCGTCAAGAGGAAGGTCATAAGCACAATCCAATTGCTCAGCTCTATCTCTGTAGCCACGCCCCCGGCAAGCAGACGAAGTACGAAGCCAAAGGCTATGACACACACGTCGACTATGGCATGCCGCTTGAGAATCAAACAGTATGCCACGTTGAGCAACAGATACACGGCAAGCACTGCCGAAAGCTTCACGGCATTTTCTCCAAGCAATGCAGCACAGCAAAAGCTCATGACTATCATAACTGCCATCATCATATACGCCTGCGGAATGCTTACCGCTCCAGAAGCAATAGGGCGATGACACTTCACGGGATGTCGACGGTCGTCTGCTACATCGATAATGTCGTTGAGGCAGTATATCGACGAGGCAATGAAACTGAAAGCAGCGAAGGCTATTCCCGACGCCAGAATATCGGAAGAGTCGAGCAGACTACCACCGAAGAACAGCGGAACAAGAACGAATACGTTTTTTATCCACTGCTGCGGACGTATTATCTTTAATATACTTTTTATACTCATATTATATATATGTATAGAAAAATAGTGTGCTAAGGTACTCACTTTTTGCATATCATGCAAGACTGACAACGTATTTTCCGGCTTACAGACATAAAAAGCATTGACTTTTAGTCCCATTTTGTTTTGTTTTCTCTATCCTTTAACGTACCTTTGCATAATATAAGCTGCATCTCAGCAATAAATCCAAACGAGTTTGGATTATATTGCATTCGATTTGCATTATATTTGCATAATATAAGCTGCATCTCAGCAATAAATCCAAACGAGTTTGGATTATATTGCATTCGATTTGCATTATTAATCAATGATAAATATAAAAACAAGATAAATATGGGAAAGATAATTCTTACAGGCGACCGCCCAACAGGCAAACTCCATCTGGGGCACTATGTTGGGTCGCTACGCCGTCGCGTGGAACTGCAGAATGCAGGCGACTTCGAACGCATGTTCGTTTTTATGGCAGATGTACAGGCTCTTACTGACAATGCCGACAATCCAGAGAAGATACGGCAGAACATTATAGAGGTTGCTCTCGACTATCTCTCAGCCGGTCTGGATCCGGAGAAATGCACACTCTTCATACAGAGCCAGATTCCGGAGCTCGCCGAACTGACGACTTATCTGATGAACCTCATCACCGTATCACGAGTGCAACGAAACCCTACGGTAAAGACGGAGATTAAGCTGCGCAACTTCGAAGCCAATATCCCGCTCGGCTTCTTCTGCTACCCTGTTAGCCAGGCTGCCGACATCACATTGTTTAAGGCAACTACAGTGCCTGCCGGCGAGGACCAGGAGCCGATGCTCGAAGTAACCCGCGAACTCGTACGTCGTTTCAACCAGACCTACAGTCCTGTTCTCGTCGAACCGGAGATTATGCTTCCGGAGAACGCCACGGCACGCCGTTTGCCTGGAACAGACGGCAAGGAGAAAATGTCGAAATCTCTCGGCAACTGCATCTATCTGAGTGACTCGGCTGCCGACGTATGGAAGAAGGTGAAGAAAATGTCTAACGGTGCTCCACGCATGAGCATGGACGAGCCGGGACACCTGGAGGGAAATGCCGTATTCACCTACCTCGAAGCATTCAGCACTCCTGACGACTTTGCCGAGTTCTGGCCTGAATACAAGAATCTCGACGAACTGAAGGAGCATTATGTTCACGGTGGCATCGGTGACGGAACGACAAAGAAATTCCTCAATAACGTGCTTAACAAAATGTTGGAACCTATCCGTCAGCGTCGCCATGAGTTTGAACAGGATATTCCGGAGATTTACAATATCCTGAAAAAAGGAACTGAGGCTGCTCGCGAGACTGCCGCCCAGACGATGGACGAAGTGCGCAAGGCTATGCGTATTGACTATTTCAACGATACTGCCCTTATCCAACAGCAGGCAGAAATGTACAGAAACAAATAATTCATTACTATTTATTACATATTGAAAAAGGTGTATGGCAACGTTTACCATACACCTTTTTTGTTTCACTTCCAATATATATTATAGAAAGCTCTTTTTCCAGTTTTGTTTTTAAACAATTATAGACAATGAATTATATATATATAAATGATTGTCTATATAGGGGCTTTTTATCGTAAAAAAATACGGTTGGCTAATATGCCTTTTCGTGTACTCCAGCCACAGCCCTACCGCTCGGGTCGTTCATATTCCGAAACTTCTCGTCCCAGGCAAGAGCCTCGACAGTACTACAAGCCACGCTCGGAACACTCGGTACACTACGGGCAGCAGAGTCACTCGGGAAATGCTCGCTAAAAATGGAACGGTAGTAATACTCCTCCTTGTTGCGTGGCGGGTTAATAGGGAAACGCTCAGCAGCATGAGCCATCTGCTCGTCGCTTACAGCATCAGAAGTAATTTTCTTCAATGTGTCAATCCAGCTATAGCCTACGCCATCAGAGAACTGCTCTTTCTGGCGCCAAGCCACGGCGTCGGGCAACATATCGGCAAATGCCTCGCGCACAATCTTCTTCTCTATCGTATTGCCCGGACACATCTTAGCCTCGGGATTGATGCGCATTGCAACATCGAGGAATTCCTTGTCGAGAAACGGCACACGTCCCTCCACGCCCCATGCCGAAAGACTCTTGTTGGCGCGCAGACAGTCGTAGAGATGCAGCTTCGAGAGTTTCCTTACCGTCTCCTCATGGAAAGCCCTCGCATCCGGAGCCTTGTGGAAATACAGGTAGCCGCCGAAAATCTCATCGGCACCCTCACCAGAGAGAACCATTTTAATCCCCATGCTCTTTATCACTCGTGCGAGCAGATACATCGGAGTGGAAGCCCTGACTGTAGTTACATCATATGTCTCGATAAAATAGATAACATCGCGTATGGCATCGAGTCCTTCCTGTATGGTATAGTTTATCTCGTGATGAACAGTACCGATATAGTCGGCAACCATCCTTGCCTTAGCCAAATCAGGCGCCCCCTTCAGTCCTACGGCAAACGAGTGCAGTCGCGGCCACCACGCCTGTGTCCTGCCGTTCTCCTCGATGCGTCGTGCAGAATATTTCTGGGCAATAGCACTGATAACCGACGAGTCGAGACCGCCACTGAGCAACACGCCATAAGGAACGTCGCTCATCAGCTGCCGTTGTACGGCATTCTCCAGAGAGTCGTGGATGTCCTTAACGCTTGCCCCGTTATCCTTCACATTGTCGTATGAAAACCAGTCGCGGGTATAGTATCTCTTCATTTTCCCCTCGCGGCTCCACAGATAATGCCCAGGCAGGAAGGGCTCGTAGCGCTCGCATTGAGCCTCGAGAGCTTTCAGTTCACTTGCCACATACACCCTGCCGTCGCTGTCGTATCCTATATAAAGAGGAATGACACCGATAGGGTCGCGGGCAATAATATATTCATCGCGCTGCTCGTCGTAGAGGGCAAAGGCAAATATTCCGCTCAGTTCCTCAAGAAAGTCCGGTGTCCCGGCATTTCCTGTCTTTTCAACTTTTGCGATCCATTCCCGGTATAGGGCAAGAATCACCTCGCAGTCGCTGCCGGTCTGGAACTGATAATCGGCGGCAAAACGTTTCCTTATACTCTGGTGGTTGTAAATCTCACCATTTACAGCAAGCACCTGTCTGTTGTCTGGCGAGAACAGTGGCTGTCGTCCCGATTCTGGATCGACGATAGACAGTCGTTCGTGGGCGAGAATTGCCGAGCCTCCACAGTATATACCGCTCCAGTCAGGACCGCGATGACGGATTTTAGCACTCATTCTAAGCGCCTTCTGGCGCAACTCAAGAGACTGCTCCTTGATATTAAAGATACAAACTATTCCACACATACCTTATTCTTTTATTGATATATTTAAAAAAACGATTAAGTGAGCGCAATGAAAACTTGTTTTCAAATTGCCGAACGTGAGTTTTTTATTCAAAAAAACGATTAAGTGAGCGCAATGAAAACTTGTTTTCAAATTGCCGAACGTGAGTTTTTTATTCAAAAAAACGAT
>ERZ869991.228-NODE-228-length-18961-cov-9.619254_pt1 | contig 18961 bp, 10 predicted proteins | sample MGYA00520862_ERZ869991 | MGnify/ENA primary metagenome ERZ869991 (study PRJEB32232, sample SAMN07284978) | human gut metagenome | biome: human-associated habitat; material: feces | host: Homo sapiens | place: Tanzania | collected 2014-08-11 ...
TTGAAGAGATCGAGATAACGCTGGTTGAAGAGTTTCTGCGCCTTCTTGTCAAGTCCCTTCACGTATGGATTGTACTTTTTCTGAAGTTCAAACTTCTGGCTGATTTCCGCACCGCCGAATCCTTCCGGATTAGGAAGCATGTTGACATCCAACTCCGTCAGCATCACCTTGACGCCTTCAGCAGCAAAAGCCTCGATGCTCTTTTCATACTCTGTATAGTCAGGATAATCAAAACCATTATGGCTCTGCATACCTACTGCATCGACGCGGAGACCCTTTGCCTTCAAATCGCGAACCAGCTTGCAGATAGCCTCTCGCTTGGCAGGCTTAGAAGTAGAATAATCATTATAGTAGAGTTCTACGTTTGGATCAGCCTCATGAGCAAAGCGGAAAGCCAACTCGATAAACTCCGGACCGATAATCTTATAATATAAAGACTTGCGGTAAGAGCCATCATCCTCGAAAGCCTCGTTCACAACGTCCCATCCCTTTACTCTACCTTTATAATGAGTAACTACAGTCATGATGTGGTTATACATTCTGCCGATAAGTACTTCACGGCTTACCAGATTACCCTTAGCATCGGTAAACATCCACTTAGGTGGCTGAGAATGCCAAACCAGGCAATGACCAATCAAGGTCTTGCCGTTCTTCTCTGCCCAGTCAGCAAGCTTATCGCCATCGGTGAAATCAAAGCGATTCACCTCCGGATGATTCTTCTCACCCTTCATACAGTTCTCGGCAACCACCTGATTGAACTGTTTCTTCACCACCTCTTCAGCGGCAGGATCCTGACCATCTGGCAGGAAAGTATTCACGGCTGCACCTACCAGGAAGTACTTACCCATAGCTTCCTGGAATGTTGGGATTGTCGTATTATTGCCTTTCTGGGCAAAAGCTGCAGAAGCAAGCATCAAGCCCAAGGCAAAAGTTGAAATTTTCTTCATTGTACACTTGTTTTCTAGAAGGAGAGAATACAGGGATTCTCTCCTTCTATAGGATTATCTAATTATATTTAAGTTTTACATTTCCTGATGACGAGCCTCAATCTTCTTGTTGATGTCGTCAATGACCTCATCTGTCAATTCATACCTAGAGATGATGAACATTGCCAAGCCCAGCAGGATGGCTGGAATCACACATACCAGCCAGCGGATACCCTCCTGTGCCAAAGGAGTCTGCTGCTCCAAATCGTTCATAAAGTAAGCACCGGCAGCATTACCTACCGACATCATGGCGAAGGCGGTGATAAAGAAGAGCGCCACAATACGGAGCGGACGGTTGTGGAAGAATTCTGTCCACAGGTCGCTCACCTTAACATTCTTGGTTTCCTTCTCATCCATTACCACACGCTCCTTGGTCTGGGTAAAGCAGAATACCAGAAGGGCGAAACCTACCAGGGCAAAAATCAGCATGGCAACAAACCAGGCATTACTGTCGGTAGGAAGTGAGTTACTCTCCTGAGCTGCAGCTGCCTGATAACCGGTCCATGCAAGAACGGCACCAGGTACCACACCACCCAGAGCCATACCTGCCTTATAGAAGATACCGGTCAAGGCATTGACGATGCCGGCAATACGCTTGCCGCTGGTATATTCTGCAAAAGAGATAACCTCAGGAATCAGAGCCCACATATATCCTGTAGCCACGATAACACCTGTTGACTTGATGAACTGAGCGATATAAACTAGCGTGATATGTTCCTTTACAGGTCCCATCTTGCTGATGACATAAAGCATCGCCATACCCACGATAGCCACGGTGAGGAAGATGTAGAACATATTCTTCTTGCCCACCTTTTTCTTGATGGCAGGAACCAGTGGCATAAAGATGAAAGATGGCAAAGAGCCCAAACCCATAAATAGCGCCATTTCGATAGGGAGATCCTTGGCTGCTGCGAGCATGGCTACCAGGATTGGAACACCTGCCGATACACAGAGTCCACCCACATTTGCCATAAACATACGTACAGAGGTGAGAATGGTTATCTCGTCTGTATCGCGGGTCAGCGAAGAGTTCAATGCTCCGTAAGGCACATTAATCAATGTATAGAGCATAGACAAGCCTACGTATGTTACATAGGCATAGATAAGTTTGATGGTTTCTGTCTGTCCTTCCATACCATTCCAAAAACAGAGGATGGCAAGTACGGTGAGTGGCAAACCCGCCAGGACGAGATAAGAGCGATACTTACCCCAACGTGGATTATGCTTATCTACATAAGTTCCTACCAACGGGTCCCAGAGTACATCGACCAAGCGAACCACCAGGAACATGGTGGCAGCCACACCCGGATTGAGTCCGTAGATATCGGTGTAGAAAAATAACAGATACATGCAGATGGTCTGGTAGATGAGGTTTTGCGCCAAGTCTCCAGATCCGAATCCGATGCGTTGTAGCCAATTCAGTTTGTAGAATCCCTTAGATTCCTGTGTTACAGTTGTCTGTTCCATATTTTATCCAATCATTAAGATTACACCTTATTATATATAGGTGCATTTATAACATTTACTTCAATTTCTCTGCAGCAAACTTACCCATTGCCTCATATCCCTTAGGATTAAGATGCAACCAGTCGTCAGAATATTCTGCTTTCAGACGCTGAGGGTCTTTCGGATCGCGGGTCAACTCATCAAAGTCGATAACCTCGTCAAAGGCACCGCTCGTTCTGATCCATTCATTCACGGTCTGTCGCATCGCCTCATGCCAGTAAGAATACCATCCGTTTCCCTTGGTTGGGGTGATGGTTCCGCCATACACCTTGATTCCCTTTGCCTTGGCTTTCGCTATCAGCACCTTGTAGCAGGCAATCAGGGTATCTGTCACATGCTCATAATTTCTGCCGCAGCAGCCGATGTCGTTGGTTCCCTCGAAGATGATGAGTTTATCCACACCTGCCTGTCCCAGAATATCACGGTCGAAACGCTTCATTGCCGGTTCGCTCAATCCGCCTTGCACCACGCAGTTGCCGCCGATACCGAGATTCAACACGCCGTATGGTTTCTCTGCATTCAATGCATCCGAGAGGAAATCAGTCCATCGGTTCTGATGATTAGTGGTACTACCACGACCATCGGTGATAGAGTTTCCGAGGACAGCCACCACAGGAGTAGCCTTATCGGTCTTCACATCAATGGCTGAAAGATTATACCAATGGTCAGCCTTTTCCTGCTTATCGAAAGCAGCATCGGCAGGTTTCACCGCCTTGCCCTTCACATTACTTACGATATAAGATGTGGTACGTGAACCACGATGAGATGTTGCATTCACTGGAGTCTGCTTGCCATAATCAATGGTAATCGTGAGGCGCTGTCCACTCTTTAGGGCATATTTCAAATCATCAGAGAAGATAGCCTTGCCAGGAGCAATGGTTACATTCTTCTTGCCATTAAACTTGAGATACTTCACGGTCTTGGCATGGATGCCCCAGTTAGAAGGCACATCGGTATCTGCAATATACACCGATTTGATTTCTACCGGTTCCTTACTCTGCTCATTGCTGAGCTTCACTCTGAGTTCCTCTCCGCCAAAAGATACATGAACTACCTGTCGACAAGAGCGGTTACTTAAACTTTCCTTAGGCATATCTCCTTTACCAGTCCATTCCACTGCAGTAGCCCAAGATCCTTTCCATACCTTCTGGGCAAAAGCTACAGAACTTGACGCAGCCAATACGAGCGCCAGCGATAAGATTTTGATTGCTTGTTTATTCATTGTTATTATGCTGCTTTTAATGTTTCTATTGTTGTTGACGATGCAAATTTACTAATAAGTAATGAAATAACAGGTATTTAATAGTTACCATTACTTTTCTATTTGTTTCATACTTACAAAAAGGGCACAAAAAGATAAAGAAACAAAAAGAAACGAAACATTTTATTGCATTAGAATTTGTTTCTTTCATTGTTTTTTGTTACTTTTGCAGCCGTAACAACCTAATTTAAACAAGAAAACGGACAGAAAATATGAAGCATATCAGACATTGCCTCACGGCACTCTTCGCTATCGCCATCTCGCTCATGGTATGGGCAGACAGTGGTGAACTCTTCACTTCAGGCAAGCTATCCAGTTCACTCATCAACTGCATTGTGCAGGATAAATACGGATATATCTGGGTGGGAACCGAATACGGACTCAGCAAGTTTGACGGCTACCGCTTTACCAACTATCTGCACAATGAAGAAGACACAACCTCCATTACCGACAACATTATCTCCGACCTGCTGGTAGATAAGAAAGGTAACCTGTGGATAGGTTGTGCCAAGGGACTGATGCGCTATAATTATGAGACGAACGACTTCGCCCGTCTCCAGTTTCCTGATGGCAGAAAGCCACGTATCTATTCAATGGTAGAAAGTCACAATGGCGATATTCTGCTGGGTACAGCAGGATATGGTCTCTATTCAGTAAAAGACCAAAATACCCAGAAAGAAACAGAAAAACTTTTCTCTATCAGACAGGAAAGGCAATACGCTGAGCGCGATTCTGATGTATTCTTTACTCATATCTATGAAGATAAGCATCATTATCTCTGGCAGAGCAGTCACCTCTCCACCTTTACCCGTTTCATCAAGAAACAAGGCAAGGTGCAGCGCAAAGACTTCAAATCGCCATGCGGAGCACCTGTGGCTTTCATCCAGCATCGCCCGCAGGCCATGCTCATCGTCTGCATGTACGGCATCGTCTATTATGATTACCGGACAGGTCGCATCGCTGATGCCGGCTACGACTTTGGCGGTTATCAGAATAATGTAACCATCAACAATGCTACCTTCGACCACGAAGGCAACCTCTATATCAGTACCTCTGAGCATGGTGTTCTCATGATCAGGAAGGGAAGCAACAGGGTAGAACAGTTGGAGAACAGCAACAGCAGTTTCAATCTGGCTACCGCCTTTGTCAACGATATCATCGAAGATAAGGACAACAATCTCTGGATAGGCTGCTACAAGAAAGGTCTGTATCTGATCAACCAGCGCCAGCAGGCTTTCAACAGTTGGAGTTTTTCGGCACAGAACTACATCATCGGCAGCAGCGTTTCATCTATTGCACAAGGCGAGAAGGGTGAAACATGGTGTACGGTACAGAACAGTGGTGTGTTCTGTTTTGATGCTTCAGGCAAGATTATCGCCCACCCTCAGTCACCCGCCGGTACTTGCATCATCTATAAAGACCGACGTGGCGATTACTGGATCAGCAATGGCAGCGCACTCTACAGCTACAACCCTCATACAGGTACATACCAGCAGAAACTCGCCTTTACCAGCGCCGGCATCTACTGTATGACCGACGATGCACAGGGCAACCTTTACATTTCTGTATACAGCAAAGGTCTATATATATATAATGTGGGAAGCGGCAAGGTTACCGTTCTGAACATGCAGCAAAGAGGCAACAGAGGATTCCTCTGCAACGACTGGGTGCGCAGCATGGCGCTCGACCATACAGGTCATTTATGGATAGGAACCTCTAATGGAGTTTCCTGCCTCAATACCAGAACGCTCAGTTTCAAGGATTTCGGATGGCACAACATTCTGAAAGACAGACAGGCGAATGGTATCTGCGAAAGTAAGAACGGCGACATAATCATCGGTACCGAAGAAGGGCTCTATCTGTTTGACAGAAAGAACAACAAGACGATGAACTTTCCTCGTGCCGAAGCGTTGAAAGGCAAGCAGGTTTGCAGTATCATCAAAGACCGGAAGGGTGACTTGTGGGTAAGTACAACCATGGGCATTTGGCAGTATGAACAGAAGAACAGACAGTTTATCGGCCACATCAACGGCAACGGACTTACTACCCGTGAGTACGTGCTGGGCTCTTCCATGCATACCGCCAACGACCTTATCGCCTTCGGAACCAGTGATGGTATCACAACCTTCTATCCTGACGTTGTCAGGGCCAAGAAGATGGAACTGGGAGATGTACATCTCACCAACTTCATCATCGACGGAAAGCCAATCAACTGCATGGCAAAAGACTTCAGCATTCCTTACTCCCAGAATTCATTCACTCTGGAGTTCTCGCTGCTCAACTACAGAAACACCGATAATATCAGTTTCCAATACCGCATCAACGACGGCAAATGGAACAGCACCAATGAAGGAGCCAATACCGTAGCATTCAACAAGTTGAAACCAGGCGACTATACGTTGGAAGTAAGAGCAACCAGCAATGGCAGATATTCCAAGAATCCTACCGTCATCAACATCAAGGTATGCGATCCTTGGTATGCATCACCCGAGGCATATCTCCTCTATATGCTGATCATAGCAAGCATCATCCTGTATGTCATCTACACATACGAGCACCGCCGCAAGGCAGACCTGGAAGAGACCAAGATGCAGTTCCTCATCAATGCCACCCACGACATCCGCTCGCCGCTGACATTGATCATGGGACCGCTCAACAAACTGAAAGCCAGATTAACAGATGCCGAAAGCAAACAGGATATCGATACCATCGACCGCAATGCTCAGCGTCTCTTGCTCCTGGTAAACCAGATACTTGACGAGCGAAAGATAGACAAGAACCAGATGCATCTCCACTGCCAGGAAACTCCGCTCAAGGAATTCCTGCATGGCATCGTTTCGCTCTACCGTTTCAATGCACAGGAGCGCAACATCACCCTCTCGCTCAAAGAAGACGAAAGCCTCAGCAGCGACAAAGGCAAACTGAAGGTTTGGATAGACCGCATCAACTTCGACAAGGTTATCTCCAACCTGCTCTCCAACGCCATGAAGTATACCTTTGATGGCGGCGAAATTACCATTATCATAGGTAAAGACGAAAAGAATGCCATTATCAGGGTAGAAGATACAGGCATCGGACTGAAAGAAGAGAAGACCGACCGCCTCTTCCAACGTTTCTATCAGGGAAACAACAGCAGCGGACTCCATATCGAAGGAACCGGTATCGGACTCAACCTCTGTAAGGCATTTGTAGAAATGCACGGAGGCAAGATCAAGGCATACAACCGTACCGACGGCATCAAAGGCTCCTGCTTCGAAGTAAGTATTCCGCTGGGCAACAGTCATCTGCAGCCAGGTGAGATTCTGGAAGAAGAAGACAAGAAGGAGCAGGAGATTACCAAAAAGAAAGTACAGGCCAACCGCAACTTCAATATCCTGATAGTTGACGATGACAGCGAGATTGCCCAATACATCAAGACCGAACTGAGCGACTGGTACCGCTTTGAGCATGCCAGCAACGGCAAGGAAGGTTTGAAGATGCTGCTCACCGGCAAGTACGACCTTGTGATAAGCGACGTGATGATGCCGGAGATGGATGGAATCACGATGCTCAAGAACATCAAGAGTAACAGCAACATCAGCGATATTCCTGTCATCCTGCTCACCTCGAAGAGCGAGGTGGAACACCGGTTGGAGGGACTTCGCAGAGGAGCCGATGCTTTCCTGGCAAAGCCTTTCGCCATGGAAGAGTTGCATATCCTTATCGACAACCTGGTGGATAATGTGCGACGCATCCGCGGCAAATACAGCGGAGCACAAGGTCAGAAGGCGAAGATTGAGCAGATTCAGGTAAAGGGCAACAACGATGCCCTGATGGAACGCGTGATGAAATATATCAACGCCCATCTTGCCGACCCGGACCTCAATGTAGAGAAACTTACCGAGGAGGTAGGTATCAGCCGTGCACAGCTCCACCGTAAACTGAAGGAGATTGCTGGTGTTTCTGCCGGAGAATTTATCCGTAACCTCCGTCTGGAACAGGCGGCACGACTCATCGAAGAGGGACAGATCAATATCACGCAGGTAGCCTACTCTGTAGGTTTCAACAACCAGACCCACTTCTCTACCGTGTTCAAAAAACACTATGGCATGTCGCCTAGCGAGTATGCTGAAACAAAGAGAAATGAGAAATAAACAACAAATAGAAGAGAATAAGGTATTTTTTCGTATCTTTGCAGCAGAAACAATAACAATACAAACTAACGGTCTGCAAAGATATGAAGAAATACCTCATTTTATTATTTACGGTACTTACATCACTCCATGTTTCTGCACAGAGTGACGGTTCACAGTTATGGCTCGGAAAGCAGTATGCTAACTCATGCCAAGTCATCTCACAGTTGCCGGATGATGCAACAGTCAAGATTGCCAAGCAGGAGTTGGAAAACAACTGGCGTGGCAAGAATGTAGAGCTCAAGATAGACAAGGCTCTGAATCTTGGCGAGGGCTATAACATCTACGCCCGTCCTGCACATCAGGGCGACAACATTCAGTACGAAGCAACTATCACCGCCAGCAATCCTATCGGTTTGCTCTATGGTGCCTACGAGCTGATTCGTCTTCAGAACACCGATGCCTACAACACTGGTAGCGGTAATCAGCAGAACTTCAGCAAAGCTATCGATGAAACCGAGAAGCCACAAGTGGGTCTCCGCATCCTCAACCATTGGGATAATCTCGATGGCAGCATCGAACGTGGCTATGCCGGTAAGAGCATCTTCAAATGGGAAGAAATCAAACTCGGAAAGAACGGCAAAGGCGGCAGCATCAGCAAGAGTCTGCACGACCGTCTCATTACCTATGCCCGCGCCAACGCCTCTTTGGGCATCAACGGAAGCGTGCTCAACAATGTGAATGCATCGCCAAAGATGATGACAGCTGAATATATTAATAAGGTGAAGGTCATCGCCAACATTCTGCGTCCTTACGGCATCCGGGTATACCTCAGCATCAACTTCGCTTCGCCTATGGCTTTAGGCTACACCAAGACTGCAGATCCATTGGATAAAAAGGTTCAGCAGTGGTGGAAAAAGAAGGCAAAGGAGATATATGCTACCATCCCTGACTTTGGCGGTTTCCTCGTAAAAGCCAATTCAGAAGGACAGCCTGGTCCTGGCGATTACCACCGCACTCATGCCGATGGAGCCAACATGCTTGCCGATGCCGTCAAGCCATACGGAGGCATCATCATGTGGCGAAGCTTTGTCTATGGTGCCAATCATAAGGGTGAAGACCGAGTGAAGCAGGCTGTGAGCGAATTTAAGGGAATGGACGGAAAGTTCCGCGACAACGTCATCTTGCAGTCAAAAAATGGTCCGCTCGACTTCCAGCCACGTGAGCCATACGCTCCTATCTTCGACAACATCAAACAGACTCCTCAGATAGCAGAACTTCAGATTACCCAGGAATATCTCGGACAGTCTAAGCATCTCACCTATCTCGCACCTATGTGGAAGGAATTCTTTGGCTTTGTCAATCCAGACAAACTGGTTGGAATCTCAGGTGTAGCCAATATCGGTGATGATGCCAACTGGTGTGGTCATCCTTTCTCACAGGCAAACTGGTATGCTTTCGGTCGCCTGGCATGGAATCCTTCACTTACAGCCGAAGAGATTGCTCATGAATGGCTCGTACAGACCTATGAGAACCAGGACGAGAGATTCACCAAGCCGGTAGAGATGATGATGATGACTTCCCGCGAAGCTTGCGTCAACTATATGATGCCTTTGGGTTTGCACCATATCTTCAAGTTCGACCACCACTACGGTCCTGAACCTGATGGTTTCATCGCAAGTTATCCTTTGGAATGGTGCCCTGTATACTATCACAAAGCTGATGCCCAGGGCGTAGGTTTCGACCGTTCATCCAAGGGCACAGATGCAGTCGGTCAGTATCCGGAACCATATCGCAGCCAATACGATAACATAGAGACCTGTCCTGAAGAATATCTCCTATGGTTCCACCATGTAGCCTGGGATTACAAGATGAAATCAGGCAGCACACTCTGGCAGGAACTCTGCATGAAGTACAACATGGGTGTAGCGATGGTAGAAGTTTACCGCGACTATTGGCACACATCAGCCAAACAGTATATGAAAGGACATGAGCAGGAATGGCAGCATACCGATTCATTGCTCAATGTGCAGTTGGAAAACGCCAAGGAATGGCGCAATACCTGTCTCAAGTATTTTCAAACCTTTTCTAAAATGAAGATTTATGAATAAGATCGTAGTATCTTTTCTAGCATTATTATGCTGCATCAATATACAAGCAGGAGTGAAACTGCAGAAGCAAGGCTCTGCAACCCAGCTTGTTGTCAATGACAAGCCGATGCTTCTCCTGGCTGGCGAGTTGAGCAACTCTGCCGCAACGAGTCCTGCCGACATCAGGAAAGCATTGAAACAGATGAAGAATAGCGGAGTCAACTCCGTCTTCGTTCCTGCATATTGGGAATTTGTAGAACCAGATGAGGGCAAATATGATTTTGCACTCGTAGACAGCGTCATTACAACAGCCCGTAAGCATGACTTGAAGATTGTCTTCCTATGGTTTGGTGCCTGGAAGAACTCCATGAGCTGCTATGCTCCATTATGGGTAAAGGAAAACACCAAGCGTTTCCCTCGTTCACTCACAGAGAACGGTAAACCACTGGAGATATGCACAGCCTTCAGCGACAACCTGCTTCAAGCAGACAAGCGAGCATTCTGCGAACTGATGAAACACATCAAAGCAGTAGACAGTCAGGAAAATACCGTTATCATGATGCAGGTAGAAAACGAAATCGGCATGCTCGAATCTGCCCGCGACCATTCTCCTCTTGCCGAGAAAGCTTACAAGCAGACAGTTCCTGCTCCATTACTCAAGGCACTCAAGCTCAAGAAGAAAGGTACATGGGCTGAAGTTTTCGGCACAGACCGTTATGCTGACGAGAAATTCCAGGCATATTACTATGCCAAGTATGTAGAGCAGCTAGCCTCAGCAGGCAAAGCCATCTACAATATTCCGATGTATGTAAATGCAGCAATGAACAGCCGTGGCAGAAAACCAGGCGAATATCCTTCTGCCGGACCACTTGCCCATCTGATTGATATCTGGAAATGTGGTGCACCAAGTATCGACATCTTTGCACCAGACATCTATGATGCCGGTTACAAGGGATGGGTAGAGAAATACAAGCGTGCTGACAATCCTTTCTTCACTCCTGAAGTGAAATGCGATGCCAACAGTGGTGTAAAGGCATATTATACCTTTGGCGAAACAGATGCTATCAGTTTCAGTCCGTTTGCTCTCGATGAAGCCAAATACAAGGTGAAGAATAGTCTCAGACGTTCATATAAGGTTATCAACCAGCTCTCTCCTATCCTGCTTCAGCATCAGGGAAAGGGCAAAAACTGGGGATTACTCTTCGACCAGGAAGATAAAGAACGCATCATCGAAGATGGTGATATCACCATGACTTGCCGCCACTTCTTCACGCTGCCTTGGGATCCTCGTGCTACAGATGGAAGTAAATGGCCTGAAGGCGGTGGCTTGATCGTGAAACTAGCCAAGAACGAATACATCATAGCAGGTAATGGAATCGTCGTAGTTTTCCAAAGCAAGACAGAAAAAGCGCAAGCTGAAGAAAAGAAACTCGGTGAGGACGGATTTGTTGACAATGGTGGAACCGAAACAAAGAAACAAGCCGCAACTTTCAAAGGAAAGCGTATCGGTATCGGATATGTTGACCAGGTTGAAGTAGACAAAAACGGCAAATTACAGTTTATCCGCCGTGACAATGGCGATCAGGACCACCAGGGACGCCATGCCCGCATCTCATGTGGAGACAATAAAATACTCCACATCAAGCTATACGAATACTAAAACATCTATATATAATAAGGTATAAAGGGGATTTGCAACTGCATATCCCCTTTTTTCTGCCCAAATATGTCTGTTTTATTGTACATGAAACATTTTAAAACACGCAAGATACAAATTTTAACTACACTTTACAAAAAAGGACATATCTTTGCAGCCGTAAACAATTAACAAAATAGTGAGTAATAAACATTTTATACACCTATAAGCTGTTAAATTATGAAGTTAGATTTAAAACAAACAACGATCTTAATGGGGGGGCTTATGTGTTCCGCACTTGGAATGTATACCCCAGAGGTACAAGCTAGCAATGGAGAAGCAAATTCTCTAATAGCAGCTTCAGTACAACAAACAAAAAAGGTTACAGGTAATGTCAGCGACTCTATGGGTCCGCTGATTGGTGCAACGGTAAAAGTAAAGGGAACATCCAATGGAGTAGCAACAGACATGGATGGTAATTTCACTCTTGACGTTAAACCCGGAGCAACCCTTATCATTTCTTATGTGGGTTATAACACACAAGAAGTAGTCGTAACAAAACAATCATCCCTTAAAATTACGATGAAAGAGGATGGTCATGCTCTCAATGATGTGGTTGTCATCGGTTATGGAACCCAACGCAAGGAAGCTATCACGGGTTCAGTTGCCAACGTAGGAGGCGACAAATTGAACCAAATCGTATCATCAAATGCGGCACAAGCCCTTCAAGGCCGTGTTGCAGGTGTACTGATGACCCAAACATCTTCCCAGCCTGGTGCCGAGATGCAGATTCGAATTCGTGGACAGCGTTCTTTGAATGCAAGCAACGATCCTCTGATTGTACTTGATGGCATCCCATTCATGGGTAATCTTTCAGATATCAATCCTGCCGATATCAAGTCTATGGACATTTTGAAAGATGCCTCTGCCACAGCCATCTATGGTTCCCGTGGAGCCAATGGCGTTATTCTTATTACGACTGCCAAGGGCGCAGAAGGAACACCAGCCAAAGTAAGCTACAACGGCTATTTTGGTTTCAAAAAGATATTCCATAAATATCCAATGATGAATGGTCCTGAATTTGCTGCTCTTCGTAAAGCCGCAGGCAAATACGAAAACACTTTGGATGAAAGCGATGATACCGATACAGACTGGCAAGACCTATTCTTCAAGACAGGTATTACTACAAGCCATGATGTAAGCGTTTCAGGCGGCACAAAGGGCGGTAGCTATAGCTTTGGTGCAGGTTACTATCACGACGAAGCTGTTGTTCCTACACAGGGATTCAATCGTATTTCTGTACGTGGAAACTTTGACCAAAGTGTAGGCAAATACTTCCGCTTTGGTTTAAGCACAAACAACAGCTATCGCGAAATTAAGGGCGGCAACGTTGGTATCTATAATGTTTTAACTATGAGTCCTTTGGCTAGTCCTTACAATGAAGACGGAACATTGAAGCGTGTCATCAAGATGCCTCTGGACAATACTTGGGTCTTAACAAGAGACGTAGCTGAAGGTTTGGAAGATTCTTGGCTCAACGAAAATAAGGGCATTGGTTCGTACAATACCTTATTCGCTGAAGCAAAGTGTCCTTGGATTAAGGGATTGACATATCGTATCAATGTTGGTTTAAACTATCGCACTAGCAAACAGGGTGCCTTTACAGGAACAGGCGTTGGCAGCGATAATGCAGATTCTCCTAACAGTGCTTCGGTTCAACAATCTACATACAAGAACTGGGCTGTAGAGAATCTTATAACTTACGACAACACCTTTGCAGAGAAGCATCATGTAAACGTTGTCGGCATGTATTCTGCTGAACAGACCACATACGAGCAAACCCATATGTCAGGTCAGGCTATCCCTGCTGAATATTTCCAATATTATAATATTGGTGCAGCAACCAAGAACCTGTCAGTCAACCCTGGCTATCAAAACTACTGGCAGAGTGGATTGATGTCTTGGATGGGTCGTGTTATGTATTCTTATGACAACAGGTATATGCTTTCAGCAACCTTCCGTGCTGACGCATCCTCCCGTTTGGCGAAGGGACACCAGTGGCATACCTATCCTGCAGTATCTGCAGGTTGGAATATCGCTCGAGAAAACTTCATGAAGAGTTTGACCTGGATTGACAACTTAAAACTCCGTGTAGGTTATGGTGAAACATCTAACCAGAGTATCAACCCTTACTCTACTCTCGGTGCATTGAGTACTCGCCCATACAACTTTGGTCCTACTGGATATGACCGTGGTTTCTATGTAAGCACATTGCCTAATGACGAATTAGGATGGGAGTATTCATCAACCTGGAACTTCGGTGTTGATTTCAGTCTGTTCCAGGGTCGTTTAAGCGGTACATTGGAATACTATATTCAAGACACCAAAGACTTGCTTCTTGGCGTTTCCCTGCCATCTACTTCTGGCGTAAACAGTTATACTGCCAACATTGGTAAAACTCGCAATAAGGGTGTCGAATTCACCTTAAACGGAACTATCATTGATGGTAAGAATGGTTGGACATGGGATGCCGGCATTAATCTCTATGCAAACAAGAACAAGTTGGTAGCTCTTGCATCTGGAGCAGATCGAGATCTCAGCAATCGTTGGTTTGTAGGTCATCCTATTGATGTCATCTACGACTACAAGAAAATTGGTTTGTGGCAGAAGGACGACAAGTATCTGGACGTCTTGGAACCTGGTGGCAACGTAGGTATGATTAAAGTAGAATATACTGGTGACTACAACGAAGATGGAACTCCTACACGCCAAATAAATAGTGATGATATGCAAATCATGGAGATGGATCCAGACTTGATGGGTGGTTTTAACACAACAGTGGGCTACAAGAACTTTGATTTGACAGTTATTGGTTCTTTCCAAATTGGCGGTAAATTAATTAGTGCGCTTCATTCTTCTAATGGTTACCTGAACCTGATGAGTGGACGTCGTAATAATATCAAGGTCGATTACTGGAGTGAAGAAAACACCAACGCAAAGTATCCTAAGCCAGGTGGCATTGCTTCGGGCGACAACCCTAAATATGGCTCTACACTCGGCTACTTCGATGCTGGTTACTTGAAGATTCGCACCATCACCTTAGGCTATAATTTTGATAAGTTGAAGGCTGTCAAGAACTTCGGTATCAGTAAACTCCGTGTATATGCATCTGTACAAAACCCATTTGTATTCTTCTCTCCTTTCAAGAATGAATGCGGTCTTGATCCAGAAACCAATACTTTGAGTAATAATGGCAGTACCATGGCAGTAACCATGGATGGTTACACAGGGGCTCACAAATTGCCTGTAGTAGGTTATAATACCCCAGCTACACGAAACTTTATCTTCGGCGTTAATGTTACATTCTAAAAGACTTACAATTATGAAGAATATTAGAAAAAATATATTAGGTCTTGGCATTGCTTCTATAGGAATTTTGATGCTAGGCTCTTGCTCAGACATTTTGGATGAGCAACCACGCAGTCAATACGACCCAACATTCTTTACTACCGAGAATGGTATCAAAGGTGGCTTGACCGCACTTTACTCTCACCTGCGTGATACTTACGGACAGGCATATTACTATAATAATTGCGAAACTGGTACTGACGAGTATACATGGGCCCAAAGTGCCGATGGCAACTTTAAGGACGCAGACCTTTCAGGTATTGGCAACTTAACTTCTTTGTCTTGCCGTGCTGACGCTTTGTGGGGTAATGCCTTTATCTACATAAACACAGCAAGTGGTGTCATAGAAAATGGAGAGAAAGGAAATATCTCCGAAGCTTTACTTTCAGAGGCTCGTTTCTTCCGTGCATTCGATTACTTCCGTCTGGTACAAACCTTTGGTGGCGTACCTTTGGATTTGGGTGCTGGCGAAATGAAATTCAACACAGCTCCTACTCGTGTCTCTGTACGTAACACGGTACCAGATGTTTATACTAAAGCCATTTTCCCTGATCTCAAGACTGCAATAGAGAATCTTCCAGAAAAGGGACGTGTTACTGGCGGTGCCACTAAGACATTGGCCCGTTTGGTATTGGCACAGGCTTACTTAACCTATGGTTGGTGGTTAGAGAATCCAAAGAACATTCCTACCTATCCAGAGTGTCAACGTACAGACCCAGATGGACATGATGCAGCATGGTATTTCCAGCAGGCTTACAATGTTGCCATCGAAGGCATTCAGAACCCTGGACCATTTGGCTTAATGGATACTTATTATGACGTAAACCTTGCAGAAAACGATCGTAATAAAGAAATGTTACTTTACGCAGACCATACAGAAAGCAGTGAAGAATACAATGGTGGCTCACTTAGCTATGGTGGTGGCGGTGCACCAGACAACTTCGCCTCTTGGATGGTATGCTGGAACTACCCTAACATGCTAATCGATAAGGCTGATGGTTCTAAGTTCAATCCAGTATTGCGTGCTGCTGTTCAAGCCTTAGGACGTCCTTGGACTCGTATGGCACCTACGCAGAATGTTTTCAAAGAGACTTTTGCTGACAAGACCAACGACTCTCGTTATGATGGCACATTCACCTACACATTCCGTGCGAACTGGAACTTAGGCGGCAATAACACAGAAAAAGGTATTGGTGCCAATGGTATGGACATCAAGGTGGGTGACGCTGTCCTCACTTTCGTTGATAACGATAACAACATCTCTTACAATGGAAATGGCGCAGGTGTAGGCGCAGGTACAACCGCTGGTCGTGCAGACTATGTCGTAGGCCCTTCTGCCATTAGTCGTTTCAAATATCCTATCCTTTGGAAACTTGGTCCTTATCGTACTGACAACAATGGAACTGTCGGACAACCTAATGCAGGTAGTACACGTCCGTTCCCAATCTGCAAGTTCTCAGAGCTCTACTTTGCTGCAGCAGAAGCAGCTGTAAAGGGCGCCACAACACAACCAGGTTTTTCTGCTCGTGAATTAATCAACGTAATTCGTGCTCGTGCAGGAAAATGGCGTTGGGACAACAATGGTAACAAGGAGAAGATTGAAGACCACAGTGCAGAAATGACTGCAGCCACTCCACAAGTAATCACTATTGACTACATTCTCGACGAGTTAGGTCGTGAGTATTTCGGTGAGGGACATCGTTGGTTTGACCTTGTTAGAACACAGACATGGAAAGATCGTGCAGGGAAATACACGATTTGTGGTGATAAAGCAGGAGACCATACACCAGAGACCTTCACTCGCAATATTCCTGATGGTTTCTATCTCCGCCCTATTCCACAGGGACAGATAGATGCATTGATGATGAGCGACGCGGAAAAGGAAGCTTATCAAAATCCAGCTTATCGTAACTAAGTAATAATCGAGTAGGAGGAAAACGAAGTAGTTTTTCTCCTACTTTCGTTTTCCGACCTCTCACACCACCGTACGTGCGGTTCCGCATACGGCGGTTCCTATTTTGGGTACCATTCGATAAATGTTTTTGAAACAACCAAGGATTTTTGAAGATTATTCGTATTACGGTAATTACAATTTCAGTTATTACAGTTTTTTCCTGAGGGGGTATAAGGGTTTAAAGGTAGTAACAATCTGTTACTACAAATATTTATATATACTTTTCTATACTTACATTTTAAAAGCGTGATATTGGGTCAAAATAAAACTGTAATAACTGAAATTGTAATTTGTAATCGATTTTTTAGCGGTATCGAGATGCATACTTTCATTGCCCCTAAAACTATGACTATCTCATCACAAAGCTATGAGTTATGACCCGCAAAACGATGAGTTATTTTCTTTAACACAATATGGCAGAAATGTTAATGGAATTTCACATAACTCTGCAAGGTGATTTTTGGTGGTGTAGGAAAAATGTAGTACCTTTGCACCTGTAATCAAGAACATTATTAGCAACCTGTTCTTCTACGTTTATCGGTTGTTTGTCGTAATTCATATACCCTTTATAAAAAGCGAAGTCCCACCGTGGTACGCATCGTTGAGAGGCGTGGTGGGATTTGTTGCTGCAAAAATACTCTTTTTTATTGAAACTCTAAATCCGTAGATAATCTTACCATTCTCATCCTCGTAAGGAGCTAAGTCCTTGGCATACAAGAGAAGATATAGAGTCTATATTTATATTTGTAGTTATAGCTCGTTTGAAATCTTGCGGAAACGTTCTTGAAGTTCTGCCATTTAATCCTGTGCCTTTTCTCGCAAATGGTGGATTTGTGTGTTCGAAGTACAATTGGCACAGGCAAGGTTCTTGACATTCAAGAAGAAGTCTCTTGAAAGCGCAAGATCAATGTCCTCACTGAAACGATTGATGATGTTCCATCCCTTGCTAAGACTTGTACCACCTTTGAATAAGAGATACTCGCCAATACTGGTATGGAATATGACATAGAGCACAGCCGTTACCCACCAGTCCTTTTCGGCAGATGCCTCATCTATCTGCTTTTCATCGCTGACAGCCTGTATCATCGCCTTGCGCTCATCTATTGTAAAATCTATCCATTTGCTCATAATGCCTTGTCTTTCATGTTTCGTCTGATAATATTTCTCATCCATACAGGAGCCAACAGCAGGTCGTGCTCTATAGTCTCCGTTTCAGGATTTTCCGCCAACAGCTTGGAAATTTGCTTCTCATCCTCATCCGTTATGTTGTTTTCGCCAATACAGCGAAGTGCCTGTACAAGATCACGCATCAACACGCCTTTAAAAGCAAAGTTTCTTGGAGCACCATGCTTCAATACGACCATGCGTTTTCCCATGGAGAGTTTTCTGCTGGAGCCTGTCGTAAGGAAACTCGTTTGTCATAGGCACCTGTGTAGAGAAGCCCAATTGGTTGGCTGCTGTCACTCCAGTAGGAATTATCACCGCCTTGTCTCGCTTGGCTATTTCCGATGCTAATTCAAAGGCAGAAGGGTACAGTATGCCAAAGCGAGTCTTGCGTGCCTTGACATACACACCTTTTGATATTCGGGAGATAATCCCCTCCTTCTCGAATATCGCCAGTAGCTTGGTGACGTATTCCACATCATACTGCGGAAAGGATGACACGAAGAACACCTCCCCGAACTTACAATGTGCTATCTTGCTCTTAATTTTGTTTACTACAGCTTCTTGCATAGCTTTATTATTTGATTTTTGGTCGGAATCATTGCAAATATTTCCGACTGCAAAGGTAAGGTTTTTATACCGTAAAGCCATACTTGTACTCTATATTTTATAGATTATTATACAAATATTATCTTAGAATTTTATGTCAAGCATGAATATTAACGCAAAAAGTTCTAATTTCCATGTTTTTCCCCTCACAATCTATGGCAGAAATGTTAATGGAATTTCACATAACTCTGCAAGGTGATTTTTGGTGGTGTAGGAAAAATGTAGTATCTTTGCA
>ERZ869991.229-NODE-229-length-18960-cov-12.676270_pt1 | contig 18960 bp, 15 predicted proteins | sample MGYA00520862_ERZ869991 | MGnify/ENA primary metagenome ERZ869991 (study PRJEB32232, sample SAMN07284978) | human gut metagenome | biome: human-associated habitat; material: feces | host: Homo sapiens | place: Tanzania | collected 2014-08-11 ...
TTTACTCTTGCAGAGGTCTTGGTAACTCTCGGTATTATTGGTGTTGTTTCAGCAATGACTGTTCCGACATTAATGCAGAACTATCAACGACAATCTTATGTAACCCAATTACACAAGACTTATAATGAAATGTCGCAGGCGTTATTGAGATATCAAACAGACAGAAATGCTATAAATTTAACAGAAGCAGGATTAACTGATATTAATTCATTGGATAGTTTTATGAAAAATTATTTTAAAATAGTTAAAGATTGTGGCATGGATGAAACTGCTTGTTTTGGTTCTAACTACAAAAAGATAGATGGCTCAAGTATTAATTTTATGTCTACTGATAGTGATGGTGTCAGAGCTTATGTTTTAGCAAACGGAGCTTCTATTGCTATTATTTCTGGAAGTAATTATTTTCATTTAGATGTCAATGGTAAAAAAGGACCTAATATTGTTGGTAGAGATACTTTTGCAATAAAAATACATTCAAATGGTTTGTTGGATGAGCTTTGTAATTCAGCGCCTTGTTCAGCAGAAGAAAGAGAACAGCTTTTTACAAATCATTGTATAAAAAGCAGTTCTTTGTGGTGGGGCTGTTTTGGTAAAATTCTTAATGACAATTGGCAAATGAATTATTAAATTAGTTTTTTGGGAAAAACTCTCTAAAAATAAACAGAAACCCTAATACTTGATAAAGTTAAAAGTGAGTTTTAGGGTTTCTGTTTAAATATATATGCCGTCTTTTTGTAATGATAAATATTACAATACTATATTCCTGTTTGGACAAATAAACTAATTATTTCATTCAACGCAGCATATTGCTTTTGGAATTTTTGTGATTGTTTTTCTAAAACATTAATCTGTTTTTTATATTCCATAATAGATGCTTGGCATTCCCTTGCAGAATTGTTTAAGCTTTCTTGAACTTGTTGAGCTTCTTGCAAAACACTTTTCATTGAAATTCCCAAAGCTTCCATAGTTTGTTTGATGATTTGTGCGCCTGTTTGCCTTGAAACACCTGCAGGAAGTTGGTTGATGAGTTGTTTTAGGACCGCAATATTTGCAGGAATATCAAATCCGTCAAGTTCATTTGCAAAATTTTCTTTTTCAATCATTTGTGAAATTGGCGCAGCTTGAGTGAAATTCATAACGTGTGGAGATGTGAATTTGCTTGAAAAATCAGGGGCAGGGTTTTCAAAAGAAGTTAAGTTGATTGAATTAAAAGGTTTTTCAACCGGAGTTTCTTGTTCAACCGATTCTTCTTTTACAGGTTCTTCTTCTGTATTTTCCTGATTAACAACAACTTCTTCATTTGTTGTTTCATATATTGGTTCTTCTTCATTATAAATAATTTCGTCTTCTGCGGGTGCCGGATGTTCCTCTGCAACCGGAACAGGGTTTTCAACAACATTTTGAATTTCAATATCTGATTGTTGTTTTAATGCTTCAACAATTTTCTTTCCTACGCCTTCTGTAATTCTGTTACTTACCATCAATAAACCTCTTTCTCAGAATTATTATAATATATTAATTAAATTATATCAAGAAAAACGAAAAATAGTTACAAAATGCTAAGAAAATATGATATTTTCTATTCCGGTGTTATAATAATAAAGAAAAATACTAGAATATGGGGAATAAAATGAAAAGACGTGCGTTTTTAAGTGTATATGACAAAGTAGGTTTGATTGATTTTGCAAAAAATTTGACAGAAAAGTTTGATTATGAAATTGTTGCAGGTGGAGATACTTACGAATTGCTTCGTAGTGCAGAAATTGATGTGATTAATCTTTCGGAGTTTTCTAATACTGCCGGATTTTTGATGAAAGATTATGAAGCTTTGAATGAAACTATTTTGGCTGGGATTTTAGCAAACAGTTCTGATACTAGAGAAATGAATGAGTTAGAACGTTTTGCAGTAAAATCTTTTGATATGGTTGTCGTAAATGTTTGCCCATTTGAAAAACTTGTGCTTGAGAATAGCAATATTGATGATGTAATTAAAAATATTGATGTTGTCGGAATGACATTGTTAAGGGCTGGTGCGAAAAATTATAGAAATGTAACTGTTATTATTGATAAAGTTGATTATTATGTTGCTTTGAATGCTAACGAATTTGGAAGGTTAAAACTTGCGGCAAAAGCGTTTAATTTTACTGCTAATTATGATAGGGCTATATCTTCTTTATTGGCAGAGCAAACCGGAGAAAAACCTTTTAAAACATTGAGTTTTGAAAAAGTTCGTGATTTGAAATACGGTGAAAATCCTCACCAAAAAGGCGCTATTTACAAAACTGAAAGAATGGTTGATTACGAAGTATTGGATGGCAAAGAGTTGTCTTTTAACGATATTTTGAACGTTACTGAGGCTGCTAATATTGTGAGCGAATTTTTTGATGTGAATGCTGTTTCTATTATAAGACATACAAAGCCTTGTGGAGTTGCTTTGGGGCGTTCAATTTATGATGCTTATACAAAAGCTTTTGATTGCGATCCTATCAGTTCTTTTTATGGAACAGTTGGTTTTTCAAAAACAGTTGATAGTGAAGTCGCAAAACATTTAAATTCTATGGCAGTTGAGGTTATTGTAGCTCCAGATTATTCAAAAGAGGCAATTGAAATATTTAATGATAACCCTGATATCAAGTTGGTTAAATTAAATACGCCTTTGAAAGAATATAGACAATTAGCCAGAGAAGATGTTATTATGTCCCCATTTGGCGCACTTGTTCAAGATAGCGATAGTAGCGAACTAGATAAAGATATGTTTAAAGTTGTTACAAGAGAAAAGCCGACAAAAGAACAAATTGAAGATGCAATTTTCGCTTGGAAAGTTGTAAAATACGCTAAAACAAATTCTGCGGTTATTGCAAGAGATTTTAAAACAGTTGCGATTTCTCAAGGACAGACAAATGCGATTGTTGCAGTTGAACAAGCCCTGAACTATGCTTGCGACAACTCCAAAGAGGCTGTTTTGGCATCAGATGCAACAATTCATGCTGAGGACTGTATTTATTCTGCGGTACAAGGAAGAATTAGTTTGATTATTCAACCGGGTGGTTCTGTGAAAGATCAAAAAATTATTGAAACTTGTGATAAATATGGTATTGCGATGATTACAACCGGTATAAGGAATTATAAACAATAGTTGTTGCGGAGGAAATTTTTATGGAAATAAAGTCTTGGGAAGACTATTTTTTAGATTTAGCAAAAACTTGTGCAAGTCGTTCAAATTGCTTGAGAGCGCAAGTTGGAGCAGTTATTGTTGGTGAAGATAAAAAGATTAAGGCAACAGGATATAACGGAACGCCTTCTAAAGTTGAATCTTGTTATGAGAGAGGAGAATGTTATCGTATAAAAAATAATATTCAATCAGGAACGAGATATGAAACTTGTCGTTCAATTCATGCTGAGCAAAATGCTATTATTCAAGCCGGTCAGGATAGATGTAAAGGATCTACAATGTATATTTGGGGACATAATTTTATTTGTATTTTATGTAAGAGATTTATTGTTCAGTCTGGTATAAAAAATGTTGTTTTGCGTAAAGATGCAAATTCTCCAATTGTTCACGTAACTGTAGATGATATTCGACGTGAGCTTGAAGAAGCTTAGATTAAAACTTGCTTTTTTTTATAAAATCATTAAAATCATGCAAAGTCAGGTAGTAAAAAGGATTGAAATTTAGTGTTTTTTCTACTGAATTTGGATGATTTTTGTTTGCCTGCTATATAAATTTAAGAAAATATACGCTATTATAAATGTAGAAAGGTAGGCATATATGAGCAGTTTTTATCCACAATACGATTTGGCAGGAAGAATACAGCACACAAAACTCGACACAGGGTTTTCTGATATGCCTTCTGCAAGAATGACGAGGGTTGAAAATCAAGCCTCTCCGGATTTTAAACAGGTTATGTCTGGTTTGGTTGAAAACTTGAATACAGAGTTGAATGCTCCGGATGATTTGTTAAAAGATGTGATGTCAGGTAGTAAAAATGTTGATATTCACGATGTTATGACTGCAATGGCAAAATCAGAAATTAGTATTAACGTTGCAACTCAACTTACTGGAAAAGTCATTCAAGCGTATGATAAAGTTATGCAAATTCAGGTGTAGAATAACTTTAGATTAGGAATAATTTAACAGACTTGGGAAAAGCTTGTATTTAAAAACAATTGCAGGCGGTTACAAAGAGGGCAGAAGATGGATTTTAAAGAACTATTAGAGAATAAACCTTTATTATATGGGATTATTGGCGCAGTGGTGCTATTTTTGGCATTGATTGTAACCGTTAGTATTATTGGTGGCTCTAAAAAGTCTGCAAACGGAACTGAGATTACCGGTGAACCGTTAAAAGAAAATGTTGATTTGTTAACAACTGACAATGCCGGAAAAGCTATTGAAATTCAGGCACTTCTTGCCAAATACGATATTGTTGTTAGTAGACGACTTGATGGTACAAAATCTATTCTTTACTTGAAAAAAGGTGATTGCAAAACAGGTAGAAAAGCTTGTTATACAACAGATAGAGATCAAGCATTAATTCAAATTGTTCAAAGCGGTTTGATGGATCAAAACGTCGGCTTGGAAATTTTTGATAAGGGTGATTTTACATCAACTAAAGAAGATAAAAAAATCAGATTATCAAGAGCAATTAACGGTGAATTATCAAGACTAATCAGAAGAATTGATGGTGTTGATAACGCATCTGTTTTTATTTCTATTCCGGAACAAACAATGTTTACATCTATGCAGAAGCCTGTTACTGCAACAGTGCAGATTACTTTAGCAAAAGATGCAACAAAATTGGATCAATTGAAAGTTAAAGCTATTACAAATCTTTTGTTGGGCAGTGTAACTGGTTTGACAGCAGAAAATATTGCTATTACTGATACAAATGGCAATACTTATCACAGTATTATGGATGCAGAAGATGAGATGTTGCAACGTTTGGAAGAAAATGATAAATATATGACAACAAAGGTTAATCAACAATTGGATAGATTAATCGGTCAAGGAAACTATGTTGCGACAGTTAGTACGTTCTTACGTCAAGCTCCGGTTGAAAAGTTCACAATTGATTATGATCCGAACAGAAAAGCTTCAGTAAGTGAACAGTCTTTCAGAGAAGGATTGGGAGATCAAACCAGTGATTCTAATAAGAATTTGAATGCCGTAAGTGTATATCTTCCAAATGGTTTGCCTAATGGTACTGCAAACTCAAATCAAAACAGAAACTATTCAAGAACTGCAACAGAAACTCAATATGGTGTTACAAAAACTCAAACAAATGAGTATATTAAACCAGGAGTTGTTGAAGATATTTCAATTGCGGTTACGTTGGATAAAAATGCGCTTCCGGCAAATACAACATTGGAAGAGTTAAAAGAGTTGATAGCAAAAGCAGCAAGTCCAAAAGTTAGTGCAGATAATGTTTCTATTGCATTTTCAGATTCTACAGATCCGTATTTGGCAAGTGACAAACCGTCTAACCTTCCAAAACCAGATGAAACAGGTAACCCGTGGTGGCTTGCGGTAGCATTGAGTGCAATCGGTTTGATTATTGTATTCAAAGCTATTTCTAACAGAGTTCAACAAATTCAAGAAGCAAACAGACGTGAAGTTGAACTACTTAGACAAAAAACTGCCCAACAAGAACAACAATTGTCAGATATTAATCAAAGAGCTGCACAATTGACTGAAAGACAATCAGAATTGGCTCAAGGACTTGTTGAACAACAACAAAGAGGTGCAATTCCTCAACAAAATCCAGCACAATTAGCTGATACATTATCTAATTTGTCAGCAGAACTTGCAAATACGGATGATGAAGAAGCCGGTGAAAAAATTAAAAGCTGGATTGAACAAGGGTAGATTGGTGAATAGTGAATGGTGAGTTGTGAATAGACCATTTCGTTATTCAAGCGTCGGATTTACTAATCCGACAAAAAGTTAAGTAGGGCGGGATACCTATTCCGCTATCAAGACAGAGGAAAGGGAAGTTTACAAAGCAAAACAGATGCGAAGAAGACAAGTTGATTAGTGCTTGGAGTTATTTTAAGAAATACTTTGAGTGCATGAGTAAAGTAAAGCGGTACTACAGAGCTTGTTAAAAATAGTTTGAATGTTTTTAAAAGCGTATCTTAAGCAGTTGTAAGCTATATTGAAAAGATGGCAATACAGGGTTTTGATTATAAAGGTTTTGCACAAAATTTGGCACAACAGGCTTTGGAGCTAATTCCTCCTGATTTTAATGACAATCAGAAGAATTATGTTGCTAATACATTGTTAAATTTTGCGACTGTTGCCGGTCAGGCTTTATATGATGATGAATCTTTAGGTTTTAATCTCGATCAGGCGGTAATGATTACTCAAATTATTGCTGAATGGTCATTTCACAAGTCTGTTGACTTGGTTCGTTCGGGTATTCCGCAACAGTATTGGGATCCTGTTATGCAAAAAATTGCATATACGATTTTTGAGATTGCTAAAAATGCTTTTCATCAAGGGTTACCGCAGGATCAGTGTTTGCAATTGATAGAACACCATGTTAAAAAGACTTGGATTGATTGTATTGAAGAATTAAAAGATAAAAATTTGATTGATGAAGGTTTGAAAGAGCAAGCTGAAAGTCAATCAAATATTGATGCAATGATGCAACAAGCACAGGCAGAACAACAACAAGCCGCACAGGTTCAAAGTCCTCAAATGCAACAAGGAGTTCCAGCTCAAAGCGGAGCATCTGTTCCTATGCCGTCAAATCTTGGAGCTAATGCAAAAGTGTTGAAATTGGCAACTTTGGCAATGTTGTTCCAAAAAATGAAACAGGAAAGAGTTCAAACTATTTTGAACAAATTTAATCCTGATGATGCTGGTTCTGTAATCAAGTTTATGGAAATGCCTGATTTGCAATCAAAGGTTGATCCATATTCTGCGATGAGATGTTTGCAAGAAATAAAAGCAAATCTACCTGCTGTTGGACAAAATTTGACACCTTCAACAATTATTTCAAAAATTCAAAATGTTTCGCAATATTTAGATAGATCACAACTTGAACAAACATTAAGAATGGAACGTGGTAAGGTGAAAAAGTTTGTATTCAGTGCTTTAGAGGGAGAATATTACGAAATTCCGCCAAAAGTTGCAAATATTATTGCCACACACCTAGAAGATAGTGTATAATATAATTAATCATGATTATTAAAAAGAATGCCGGTAAAAAGGCGGAGGATATTGTAGTAGAAAATCCGGTTGAAAAAGAACCGGAAGTTAAGGTTGAAGAAGAAAAAATAGACTTGTTTAACCTTGATAACATAGATTTTAAGCAACGTCAGGAGCGCAGACGAGGCGACAGACGCAGAGGTTTCAGGAGAATTGATGACCGAAACCTTATTTCTCGTGCAAGGGAAGAAGCACAAAGTATTAAGGAAGCAGCAGCAAAAGAAGGATATCAAGAAGGTTTGGAACAAGCAAAAGCAGATATTCTTGATGTAAAAAATGCTATAACTGCTTTTTTAGGCGCAAAACAAGCGGTTTTCGACTATATTGCTCCTGATATTTTAGAAATTAGCGTTGAAATTGCTCAAAAAATTATTAAAAAAGAATTACAACAAGATCCGAATGCAATATTAGATAACATTTTAGCTTTGTTAAAAACGTTATCTAAAGAGGAAACTAAAATCACATTAAGGGTAAATCCGGCACAAGTATCTTTGTTAAAATCAGAAGTTCCATCATTGTTGAATGAAGCGGGACTTGATGCAAAAGTTCTGGTTGTTCCAGATGAAACAATTATGGAAGGTGGTTGTGTAGTTACAACCAATAATGGCGTGATAGATGCAACAATTGAAACTCAATTGGCAGTAATAAGTGAGGCTCTAAGAGAAATTTAATGGCACAAGAACAAGCCCAACAAGGGGGCGGAGGAACAAATTTAAGTGAAATTTTTATGGCAATATTTGTATTATTGCTAATTGTTCTTTTGCTGTGCGAACTTCCAAACTGGATTGTTAACATATGTATCTGTTTGAATATTACGTTGGGTGTTGTTTTGTTGATGATTTCTCTGTATGTAAAGAAAACATTAGAATTGGCATCTTTTCCGTCAATTATTCTTATTGGTACAATGTTCAGGCTTGTACTTTCAATTGCATCAACAAGATTAATTTTGTCAAAAGGAGAGGCTGGTGAAGTTATTCACGCATTCGGTACGTTTGTAACCGGTGGTAATATGATAGTTGGTGGGGTAATCTTCCTTATTATTACGGTCGTTCAGTTTATGGTAATTACAAAAGGTGCTGAACGTATCGCCGAAGTTGCTGCCAGATTTGCTTTGGATGCGATGCCGGGTAAACAGATGACAATTGATGCGGATTTTAATGCAGGGTTGATTTCACCGGAAGAGGCAACTAAAAAACGTGAAGACTTGCAGAGAGAATCAAACCTTTTTGGTAGCATGGATGGTGCTATGAAGTTTGTAAAAGGGGATACAATTGCTGGTATTATTATTGTTTTGATTAACATTATCGGTGGTTTGTGTATCGGTTGTATTATGAACCAAATGCCTATTGCAGATGCGGTTTCTAAATATACAATCCTAACAATTGGTGACGGTTTGGCTTCTCAGTTACCTTCTCTTTTGATGTCAATTGCAGCCGGTGTATTTATGACACGTTCTTCTGCCGCAAACTCTTTAGGTACAGATGTTACGTCACAGATTGTTAGTAAGCCGAACGCTTTATTCTTGGCTGCAAGTTTCTTGATATTGTTGGCTTTGACTGGTCACTGGACAGGATTACCTTGGTTACCGTTTACGTTATTTGCGGTGGGATTGTTTGTTGCTGGTTTCTCTACTTTGATTAACGCAGATGTTCAATCTCAATTAGGACAATTAGAAAATGTTCGTCAGAATATGCAAGATTTGGTTAACCCAAATAGAATGTATGAACGTTTGGGGGTTGATGTTTTAAGTTTGCAAGTCGGCTCTAACTTGCTTGTAATTGCAGATCCTGATCAGGAAGGTCAATTGCTTGCTAAAATTGCTGCTTTACGTCAGAGAGTTACTGATGAATTAGGTTACATTTTGCCAAATATAAGAATTATGGATTCATCTGCTCTTGATGCGAATGAATATATGATTTCTATTCGTGGAAATACTGTTGCTACTGGGTATGTTTATCCGGGTAAATTGATGGTTATTGCGGATCAATGGGATGCTATGAAAAAAGATGTCCCTCAAGATGCGATTATCGGTATTGACCCTACTTACCAAACTCAGGCATATTGGATTTCGCCTGAAGATGCTAAAACTGCTCGTTCTGTTACGGCGGTAGATTCAACAGATGTAATTGTTACACACTTGCAAGAATGTGTAAGAAAACACGTAGATGAGGTTATGACAAAAACTGATGTTCTTAAACTTATGGAACTTGTTAGATCTCAAGACCCTACGCTTGTTAACGACCTTGTTCCGACAATTATTTCTACAAGTGATTTGAGAAAAATCTTTGTTAACCTTATCAGAGAAAAAGTTTCTATCAAGGATATTATTTTTGTGTTTGAAAGACTTTGCGATTATGCAAGATTTTCGAAAGAACCTGATATTTTGTCAGAACGTTTGAGGGCTGCTTTAGGTCGTCAAATTTGTTTGTCAAATGTTGGGGATGATAAAGTTTTGTATGCGTTGACGCTTTCTCCTGAATGGGAAAAAACGCTTGATGACAGTTGCCAGAGAACCGAGCTTGGCACAATGTTCTTGCTTAATCCAATGCAGGTACAGGAATTGATTGAAACAACAGCTACAACATTGATGAGAGCGCATCAGGCATGTGGTCAACAACCAGTAATTTTGTGTTCTCCTAGAATTAGATTGCCACTATATCAATTGTTAGAACGACATATTCCGACGATTGTTGTAATTTCTTATTCAGAATTGATTACGGATATTAAGGTTGAGGCAATTGATACAATTGGCGAATCTTATCAGATGGAACAATAGTTTTTACTCTCTCTTTGCGAGAGGGAGCAGTTCTTTACGAACATAAGTGAGTATTAGAAATGCGGGAGAGGGTTAATTTATGAAAAAAATAATCTTATTTTTAATCTCAATATACCAAAAGATTTCACGTCATACTCCGCCTGTATGTCGCTTTTATCCGACGTGTTCTGAGTACATAAGGCAAGCGATAGAAAAATATGGAGTGTTAAAAGGTGGTTGGTTGGGGATAAAACGAATTTGTAAATGCCATCCGTTTCACGAAGGTGGTAATGATCCAGTGCCATAAAAAGTGAGAAGTGAAACGAGAGAAGTGAAAAAACATTTTGCTTTAGTAACTGAGTTTATCCTATTTAACCCATTTGAAGCTTCTAACGTAATTTTCGCCGTTGATATCACCATTAATATCAACAAAGAATATTCTATAAATATCTGTTGCGTTTTTGATGTTAGGAATTTTGGCTATATCTTCTTGTAATAACAATTTTTCTGTCGAATCATTTATACCGGGAATTGTGTTGAACAGTGTATTAAGCGATGCGTTTTTAATTTTGCCAAACACTGTTGTTATATTTTTTGTTAAACTTCCATATATATTCATATCTGCAACAGAGGTAATTATGTTATAAGAGCCTGTCATATACATATTCAGGTCGTTTCCGTTCGAATAAATATTGACTTTATTTACAATTCCATTTGTAATATGCAAGTTGCCGGAAATACTTTCAAAATTACCTGTTTTAAGCGGAGTAACCAAGTCTATTAAACTATTTATTGAAAGTCCTGTAAATCCGCCTTTTAATAAGTTCCCAGCTTTTAAAAGATATTCAAGAGAACCGAGTTTTGGCATTCTTCCGTCTGCGATTTTGAAAGTTCCGTTTCCGCCTAATGTTTTGAAACAATCATCTTGTGTGTCGCCTTTACAACTTAGAGCAAAATGTCCGTTTACATTCCCATAAACTTGACCTTTTAAATCGAACAATGCTTCAGACATAATTGCAGCATTCGCTTTATCTAATGTAATATCAAGGTTTGTGTGATGGTTAGTTAAATTGTGCTTGAATTGACCGAAAACAGAGCCTTGTGCTATTTCGAATTTGAAATTGTTTACATCTAACAAACCGCTTTTGTTCAAGTTGAGTTGTGCAGTGAAATTGTCTGCATTAATGTTTCTAATTTTTACTTTGTCAGCTTCAATATTTGCTTTTTGTATAATAATTTGTGAAATATCAAGGTTTTGGTTTTGTGTTGAAGTTGATGTGTGCGTATTGTTTCTAATAGATTCAGCTTCCATATCACGCATTGTATCTGTAATTTTATTGATGTTCAAATCAGGAAGTTTAAGTGTTGCGTTTTCAATTATATATGGTGGAATTAATTTATTTTTGATAACGGCGTTTAAGTTAATGTCGTTGGTTAAAACAGTTCCTCTACTTTTTGCATAAATCTTATCGTTTTTGAAATCAAGGTTAACATCTCTAATTGTTGAATCAAAAAATGGAATATCAATACTTGTAACATCAAGTTTCCCCTTGATTTTAGGATTTAAAGATGTTCCGTTGAGAACAAGATCTGATGTAAATACGCCTTGTTTCATAAACGGTTTTCTGAAAATTACGTTAAAAATTCTTGCATCAGTCGGGTTTTGTGTTTTTATTTTAAAATTATTGAACCCGATTATGTTATTTTTTTGTAAATTAAGTGTGCCTGACGCATTAAGTTGAGTTTTTGCGTAAGGTTTGTTGTTTTGTGAGGTAATAATTCTGTCATATTGTAGGTTGTTAATTCTGATTTTGTTTGGAGAAAGAGTGTTGTTGATTGTTATTTTAACAGGATTTTCTGTATCTCCTATTGACGCTCCCATATAATATAGGCTGGAATTTTCAAGTATATTGAGAGTAGAATTTGTGTTAAGGTTGTTTAAATCTCCGTTTACCTTTGTTGTTAAAATTGCATCGCCCTTCAGTTTGATTGGATAAAGCGCATTGTAATTGAAGAATTGATCAAAAAATTCTTGTGTAGGTTTTGCGTTTATGTATAAATTTAGGTTTGGATTTATTTGAGCATTTGCAATTTTACCATTAACAAATATTGGCATTTGTCCTAATTGAGAATTGATTTTGTTAAGATGGAGTGTATTATTTCTTAACAGAATACTTCCGCTTTTTAGAATTAATTTTGCTTGTTTAGGCTTATACAACAAGCTTACATTATCAAGGATTGAAAAGGCATTAAGGTTGTTATTTACAATTTTTGCAGATATATCAACATTCCCGTTTAAAAATTCAATATCTTTGAGAGTGTTTGCCGTTTTGGGCGGAAGAATATACTGTAGAGCGTTGTCATTAATTAGGTTCAAATCAAGTGATTTGATTTTGCAATTACCATTTACAAGTCTGTTTTTTTCAAACATTTTATTAATGTTCAAAGAAATAAAATATGGACTTTTTTTGAAAGTTCCTTGTAATTTATGTAATTTGAAATTAGAGTTTTTAAGTTCAAAAGAACTATTGTCATTAATGATAATTGCGCTTTTAGCACCTTTGTTGGAATAAATATTTCCTTTTAAATAAATGTTGTCATAATCTATGTTTTCAACGTCACCTTTATATTTGCCGGCAAAACTAGTGTTAATCGTTGCTAAATCGTGTTTATAAGGTAGTTTAATATTGTTTGGTAAAGTTTTTACTGCATCTCCGAGATTAAAACTATGGCTGACAACTTGGGCATCGCAATTATTGTCTTTTATTTTGCCGTTTACCTTGATTTGCGATTTATTAAGTTTCGTTTTTAGGTCAAAATTCGCATCCATATTGTTGAATTGGATTGTACCTGATGTTTGAGAAATTGCAATTGGAGCGTTTTTAAGTTTAATTGTGTCTGACAAAAGTTCAATAGAGCCTTTCGCAAATAAGTTTTTGTTGAAAATGATGTCGTGCGGATCTTTGACTTTGCCTGTCAAATTGATAGATGCGTTAGCATTTCCTCTAACATAATCAATAGGAGTAGTTAGTTTTTGGATATCAGTAAGCATTGGAGAAGTTTTGATAGTGTTTAAAAGTTTTCCGATATCTTGTCCGTTAGTTACTACATTAAAATTAAGTACCCCCAACAAAGAGCAAGTTCCTTTAACAGAAATAGGTTTACCGTTAAGGTTTGCAGTTTTACTTTGGAATAGAGTATTTTGGTTGTCAAAATCAAGTGTTCCGGATGCGTTGTTAATTGTCATATTGTGAATATCAAGGAATGATACTATTGCATCTCTAAAATAAAATTGTCCCCAACCGTGCGGATTTTCTTTAGTTCCGATGATTTTTAGGTCAATCCCGCCTTTCCCTTTGATATCCATAATTGGAACAGGACCTAGTTCAAAATGGAGGATTTTGTGTAGCGGATTAAGTACAATTTGTGCAGTTTTAAGGTCTACGCTATCTGTACTTGTAATCATTAATTCTGAATATTTGGTGTATAAGTTAATTGGCCCTTTTACCCAAACGGTTTGAGTTGGGCTGGTTGGAACTTTTACATCAAGATTTAATTTGTCTCCAAGAAATGCAAGTTTGATTGTAGCTTTTTCAGTATTCGGAATTGGTTGAACCATGTAAGCATTAGATACCATCACATTCCCTCTAACATCAGGGGTAGTGGCTTTCCCTTTAATTTCCAAATTGCCGATTACATCTCCTTTAAACACTGTTTGTTTTAGTAAATATAAATTCATATCCGGACATAAATCAGGTTCTCCCGGTAGAAGTGGAATTATATCCTCTGCTTTGGAATTATTTATTGTAACTTTTAAATTTAGGTTTGGAATTTTGTTGTTTAATTTTGTAATTTTCCCTGTAGTGAAAGCACTTATGTTTGGTGCAGAAACACTTGCGTCATTGATTTGTAACCCGTTTTTAATTGTTGTTATATTTGATTTTAATGCAATTTTTCCGACATGATGAATTGACTTTGCGTTATCTTCTCCGAATATTCCTAAATCTTTGATATATAAATTTGTTTGAATTTTCTTGTGATTATCGAGAGTTTCGGTTGTTTGAGCAGTAAAATTAATTATACCTGATAGAGCTTTTATTTTGTTTTTTGATAATGCTTTTGCGTAAATTGAAAAATCTGACAGATCTAAATTCGCAATATGTCCTGAAATATCGCATTGATCATTAGAAATTTTGTTGATAGGAAGTTTTAAATCAATATCAGACTTAATAAAAGCTTTTTTCTTGCCCGTTTGAATTTCTGCAATAGTTGAAAAATTAATATGTTTATTGTTTTCAAAATTGTCTATAGTTAAATATTGTCCATTCATACTTATTTTTTTTGTTTGAACTTTATCATTAAGATTTATTTCGTATGAATTAAGGTGTATCCTGGCATGAGATAGTTTTAGCGTTGCTTTTTCTTTTGGTAGCTCAATAACATATTGACCTAATTTTAATTTATTATCTTTATCAAAAACTAGGTTGGTTTGAATATTTTCTGCTGAAAAATTGTGGATATCAATTTCTTTAAAAATCAGTGGTAAAAGTCTGATGCTAATATAAGGTTTTTCGACATCAAAAGCTTTTGAATTGTCATCGTTAAGTATCGCAAAATCATCTGCTTTAATCTTAATTGCCGGAATTAACCCCATTTTTAAAGACGGGTTTTGTATCGATATTTTATAACCACTCTTTTTTAAAACTGCCTGTTCAATCAAATCAATATTGTTTGGCAGGTCAATAATTGCAGGAATTCCCCAGTAGTAAACTCCATATAGAGCTGTCATAGAAAATAATGTTATTAATACCTTTAAATTCCTGCTCATAACCTGATTATACGATTAAAAAGAACAAATGTAAATGTTATTACAAGAGAAAAATGTGTGGTGTTACTACGTTTTTTGATTTGTAGAATGATAAAATCGAGAGTTTTTTATTAATATTCTTCACACAATACTTGAAAATAGGCTTGTGGGTGATGACAATTAGGACATTTTTTGGGCGCAGATTTACCGTGATGAATATAACCACATTCTCTACACATCCAGTTGGTTTCTTCTGGTTTTGAAAAAACTGTGTTATTTTTTACATTTTCTAATAATTTTGAATATCTTTTTTCATGGTGTTTTTCAGCTTCCACTACATGATGAAATGTTTCGGCAATTTCATCAAAACCCTCTTCTCGTGCCACTTTTTCTCCCTCCGGATAAAGAATAGACCATTCTTCTTTTTCTCCATTAATAGCACTTTCAAGGTTTTCTTTTGTAGTCCCTAATTCAAATGGATAACTTGAATTAACTTGACCGATTGTGTTGCCAATATGTTCATAAAACAGTTTTGCATGTTCTTTTTCGTTCTCTGCGGTAATAAGAAAAATTTCTGCAATTTGTTCGTATCCATCTTTTTTAGCTTGTTTTGCAAAGAAACTGTATCGATTTCTGGCTTGCGATTCCCCTGCAAATGCGTTTATTAAATTTTGTTCAGTTTTTGAGCCTTTTAATATCTTTTCTGTCATAAAAATTCCCTCCGTTTTTATTTTTGCAAAACGGAATGATGTTTAAATTAGCCGATTGGGTTATTACGAGAGGCTAAATATACTACTTTATTCGGATTATATAACTGAAAAATAAATTCATAATAAATGTGAAGAAGTAGGAAATAGAATTATGGATTTGTTAAATTACACAAAAAAATTATATGATAAAATAAAATTTTACGACTCGGTTGCGCAAAGTTCATTTTCAGGTTTGCGCACCACAAACCCGTTTGCCAAACCCATAAATATAACTATTGTTTGGGTCGAAGAAGATAGAGAAAATTAATTTAAACTCTAGCTCCTGTTTCTTTGTCAAAATAATAGATGTCTGTAGGGTTAATACTCAATTTAAGAGTTTTGCCGATGTCATAGTCCGCAGAAAGTTTTGCAGAACATTTCTTGTCACCGATATTAAAATATGCGATTTTTTCACTGCCTAAAAGTTCTGTTATTTCGACATCTACAGTTAATTTTAAATCACCGCCCGTAACCATTTTTTCAGGTCTTATCCCTAAAATAACATTTTCTTTACTGATATTTGGAAAATGTTCACTATTAATAAAATTCATTTGAGGAGAACCTACAAAACCTGCAACAAATGTGTTTGACGGATTGTTATAAATTTCTTCAGGGTTTGCTGCTTGTTGTATTTTTCCTTTATCCAAAACAACGACTCTATCACCCATTGTCAAAGCTTCTGTTTGATCGTGAGTTACGTAAATAAACGTCGTTTGAAGTTTTTCGTGTAATTTTTTGATTTCTGAACGCATTTGAACTCTTAATTTTGCATCAAGGTTTGATAGCGGTTCATCCATTAAAAAAACTTTTGGGTTTCTAACAATAGCACGCCCAAGAGCTACACGTTGTCTTTGCCCGCCTGACAATTGTTTTGGCTTTCTGTCTAAATACTCGCCCAAATCCAAGATTTCTGCAGCCTCTTGAACTTTTTTCTCAATTGTAGCTTTGTCTATTTTTCGCATTTTTAATCCAAAAGCTATATTTTCTCTTACTGTCATGTGTGGATATAGTGCATAACTTTGGAAAACAAATGCAATATCTCTATCTTTTGGGTGAACATCATTAACCTTTTTGTCCCCGATGTAAATCTCTCCGGATGTAATATCTTCAAGTCCGGCAATCATTCTTAAAAGAGTTGATTTCCCGCAGCCGGAAGCTCCTACAAGAACAACAAATTCTTTGTCATTGATATTTAGGTCGATATTATCTATAACTTTTTTCTTATCATAAATTTTAGTTACGTTTCTTAAAATAACATTGCTCATCTTTATTCCCTTTATTACGCTCCCACTTGCTTTTAAGTTCTAATTAGCTTTTTCAATTGGCAAAATTATATTAAAAGTAGAACCTTTCATTACTTCTGAATTAATCCAGACTGCGCCGCCCATTCGTTTAAGCATAGTGTATGCAGTGCCTAAAGTTATTGAGCGAACTATAGTCTTTTTGTGAGTTTTATCTAATTGTGTGTAAGGCTCAAAAATTCCGTCAAGTTCTGCTTCAGCAAGTCCCATTCCAGTGTCAGAAATTGATATTTGTACGTATGAAAGGCTACTTGAGGCTTTCCCAATTTTAGCTCCGGATTTTTTTACGACATCCATATCTGGATGGGTTACTTTGATAAAAATAGTGCCGACATCTGTCAATTTTATAGATGTTTCTATAATGTTTTGCAAAATTATTTTTACGGCATTTTCGTCGTTATGAATAGCCTTTTTGTTAAAATCTTCTGTATCATACTCTACTGTCAAATTCTTTGCATTTAATATGTTTTCATTATTTTTAACAATAGTTTGAATTGTGTTAATAAGATCAAAAGTTTGATTTTCGCAGTTGAACAAAGAAGATTCAGCTTGCGCAAATTCTAAAAATTTGTCTATAAAATATAACAATTCAGACGAATTTTTATGAATAATTTTTACATATTTTTCTTGTTTGTCATTGATTTTACCTCCCATTCCATCCATCAAGGCTTGAGAAAAACCTATAATTGATTGGATAGGAGATTTAAACTCATTGGATAGTTTGACAAACATAACATTTTTTTCTTTGTTAAGTCGCCCTGTTCTTTCGGCAATGGTCAAAACATTTGTCATTGCAGTAACATCACGAACCGTAATAAAAAATTGTTCAACATATTTTTTAGCATTCATTTCTACAAAAAACTCTTTTCCGTCGGGAGTAAAAGCTCCGGTTACGACAGAATTTTTTTTAGAATACGATTTTTGGGCTAATTCAGTACCATTTGCAACGAACTCATCAAAATTTCTGTTTTTTAGTTCAGAATTTTTTGTCTCGAAAATTATTGCTGCTTTGTCATTTGTCCAAACAATTCTACCGTCTAAATCTATTACAAACACTGCGTCTGGTAGGTTTGACAAAACTTCTTTAGGATTTATGTTGCTAAACAAATTTGTAAAATTCATGGTTGCAATACTTTCAATAATGTTGTATAGTTTATATAACCTTTATATACTAAAAATCGACTACATTGTACTTTAAATATAGCATAAACAGTTTGTAATAAAAGATTATATATTAATTTTTGTAATTTTTTTTTTACATACTAGCAAAAATTTTTATTTTTGATTTTAAATATTAATGAGGCATGTAAAATGGAAAGAAATATAACATTTACCGCAAAATTTATTTCCCCTGTGACAGTCAAAAAACTCGCTACGGGAGGGGAATATATCCCAACAACAGTTAATGCGGTTGAATTATCTGCAAATAACAAGAATGATTTAAAATCTTTAGAATCAATAAAAAAATTATGGGGAAAAGATTCTTACGCAGGAGAAATTTACGAAGATGCTCTTTTTGTGAACGATTATTATGAAGAATATAGACCTTCATTTTATGCAATAACTAAACAAAAAGATAATTTTGAAACGTTACAACCAAAAGATATATTAAGTCTTGCTGAAACACAAACGACTTTTGGGAAAATTAAGTCATTAGATTACTTACAAACAAACCCAGAATTTTTAAACAAATTTAAACCAACTCTCAAACAGATTGGCTCAGCAATGCTCGGACTAATTGAAAATATCAATAAAGGGCGAAGAATTGAAGTTAATCCCGCATCTAGTGCAAGAACTTTTTACTTGAAACACGAATATAAACCAATACAAGAAAATGCCCACACTCTTTACAAAGAAGTATGATGTTTTTGATTACATATCAAAAATAATTTCTTTAATCTTTGTTTGTAGCATATAGGCTACAATATTTCAAGTGTAGTTTTGTTACAGTTTAGCAATTTTGAAAAAGAAAAATACTTTATATATACATAGGGGATAAATAAGGAGTTTTCTATGGGAATAGCAAAAGTTGCATTCAATTTTATAGTGAAAAATGGCAAAGGTGAACTTGTCAAAAGTACGCTACTGCATTCTAAACCACCCCAAATGCAAATAATTAAAGGCCTAAAATATAA
>ERZ869991.233-NODE-233-length-18840-cov-6.557907_pt1 | contig 18840 bp, 8 predicted proteins | sample MGYA00520862_ERZ869991 | MGnify/ENA primary metagenome ERZ869991 (study PRJEB32232, sample SAMN07284978) | human gut metagenome | biome: human-associated habitat; material: feces | host: Homo sapiens | place: Tanzania | collected 2014-08-11 ...
GAGGACAACCTGACATGGCTCCGTGGCAACCATACCTTCATCTTCGGTACCCACAACGAGTTCTACCATTTCAAGAATATGTTCATCTCGGATAAGTTCGGTTCCTATACCTTCAAGGGATACGACAACTTCAAGGCTTATTACGATGACTATATGGCTGGACAGCTGGACCCTAACAAGGCTTACATGAACCAGTACCGTTACGGTCAGGCTAACACTGATGTTACCGGCGACCCTAACTGGGCTTCAGAGTTCTCATCTGGTCAGTTCGGTTTCTATGCGCAGGATAAGTGGAATGCAAGCAACAACTTCACCCTGACCTACGGTCTGCGTCTGGACATTCCAGTATTCTTCGATACTCCAGTGGAGAATCCGGAGTTCAATGCTTTGTCAGAGAAGATGGGGTGGGGCTTGAAGACCAACAATAAGCTCAGCTTCTCGCCAATGCTCTCTCCTCGTGTAGGCTTCCGCTGGGACATCAACAACGACCGCAAGTTCATTCTCCGTGGTGGTGCGGGTGTCTTCACCGGCAGAATCCCATTCGTTTGGGTTAGCAACAACTTCTCAGGTACCGGTCTGCAGCTCTCTTCTTACGACAGCAACAACTCTTCTACCAAGGGATTGGAACTGATTCTCGATCCTAACAAGCAGAATGCCAATGCCGATAAGATGAAGGCGAGTGCCGGTAGCCAGGATGTGGCTGTATGCGGCAAGAACTTCAAGTTTGCACAGAATCTCCGTCTCAACCTCGGTTTCGACTTTGAGGCTTTGGGTATCGACTGGACTGCTGAGGCTATCTATTCCAAGACTTTGAATGATATCCTCTATAAGAACCTCGCTCAGGAGCAGAGCGGTAAGACCTTCTCCCAGAAGTACGGATATGAGTGGGACAACCGTCCGCTCTATCAGAGTGTGGTGAAGGGTACTCCTATCGCCGGTGTCTATGCCCTCGGAAATACATCCAAGGGTTATACCGTAAACCTCTCGCTCAAGGCTGAGAAGCATTTCAACTTCGGTCTCGACTTGATGGCAAGCTATACCTGGACCCGTTCACGCAGTGCTGCCAACGGTGGTTCTTCTGTAGCAAAGAGTAACTGGACCTACCAGTATACCCATCGTGACTGCAACGATCTGGAGGTGGGCAACTCTGCCTACAATGTACCTCATCGCATCCAGGCTTCTGCTTACTACCACATCAAGTACGGTCATCAGAAGCAGTGGCAGACCACTCTCGGTGTCATCTACCAGGGTAAGAGCGGTTCTCCTTATACCTATTATTATTATGGAGACGTAAACGAAGACGGATCTAAGGGTAATGACCTGTTCTACATCCCAACTGATGCACAGATTGACAAGATGCGTTTCGAGGAGACCAAGTACAACAAGAATACCTTCACCAACCGTATGTTTGGCGACAATCATGGCGACAAGCTTACCGAGGAAATGCAGCGCGAGATGCTGAAGAAGTGGATTGCTGACGATTCTTACCTCAGCAAGCACCGTGGCGAATACTACGAGCGTTATGCTGACAATCTGGCTTTCGAGCATCACTTCGATGTTCACTTCGGTCAGAAGTTCAACTTCAAGGTGGCTGGTCAGATCAATTCCATCGAGCTGACCTTCGATATCCTCAATGTGGGCAACCTCCTGAACAAGGATTGGGGTCATACCTATGGTGACGGCTTCGGTACCTATTATTCACCAGTCAACTATCAGGGCGGCGGTGTTTACCAGTTCACCGGTGCTTATGCCTACAAGAGCTATAGCGATTACTACAGTCGCTGGCGTGGTCAGGTAGGTTTGAAGTACACCTTCTAATCCCTGCTATTTTATTCAAACTCCATAGAGTCCCTAGTGTCGCCAAATGCGATACTAGGGCTTTTCGTTAATATAAGTTGCTTTACGTCCTAAAAGAACAATAAATATTAAAATTATCGCCTTCTAAGGGGACAAAATGTTGCCAAATTGTGGATTTTTTAGTATAAAATGTTGTTGTCCACACATTTTAACCAAATTATCCCCCCCCATTTCGCAATTTCTTTATATATTTGCAGCAGCTAATTGATAAAGTTCAAGAAAAAGCAAATGATAAAGTAAGAACTTCAAAGCAAATGATGAATTATAAGTAAAAGTATCCCCAGATGAATTAGAGTTACAACCATTTGTATGCTCCAAATAAACCTAGATATACGAAAGAAATATATAAACCAAATTACATATTAAACCATTTATTAATTATGTGTAAAACAATGGTGATGAAAATGTCTTTAGCAACCATGCTACTGATGTTGATCTCGATGAAGAGCTTTTCGCAAAACATTGGGGTAAAGAGCAATTTGCTGTATTGGGCAACAACAACACCCAATATCGGACTTGAAACTTCCGTGGGGAAGAAGCATACCGCTCAGGTATTCGTAGGCTTCAATCCTTGGAAGCAGTCGGGAGGTGACCAGTCCAGCCTCCGCCACTGGCTTGTGATGCCGGAATACCGCTATTGGTTCTGCCAGAACTTCAATGGCTGGTTCCTCGGTGCTCATGCTATGGGTGGACAGTTTAATGCCGGAGGCGTCAAGCTACCTTTCGGTATGTTTAAGGACTTGCGCGACCATCGCTATGAGGGATGGTACGTAGGTGGTGGTGTCACCGCTGGTTATCAGTGGCCACTTTCCAAGCACTGGAACCTGGAAACATCCATTGGCATTGGCTACGACTACATCCAGTACGACAAGTTCAAGTGTGGCAACTGTGGGGAGAAGCAAAAATCCTCTCACGATAACTATGTGGGACCTACCAAGGCTGCCCTCTCCCTCATTTACATGTTATAACCCCTTTTAACATTAATGATCATGAAACTTTCAAGAAATACCACCTATTTATTATATGCTGCCTTATTGATGGCTCCTGCTACAGCTCTGGCGCAGAACTGCCAGGAGGTGAAGTTGGCTTCCGACAAGATCAAGGTGAGCAATGTGCAGGTGGCGCAGCAGAACAACACTCTTTCCGTTTTGATGGATCTGAACCTCGATTCGCTCTATCTTCCTTCCAATCTCCAGCTGGTCTACACTCCTGTTTTCAAGACCCGCCAGGGAGAAATCAAGATGCCGGAGATAGTCATCAACGGTCGACGCCAGCAAATCATGTTCGAACGTGGGGTAGGCAAGAAGCAGCTCAATCTTTCTCCTGAAGCATTGGTGGTTCGCCGAACCAACAAGAAGGTTCAGACCGTCAATTACTCTGCTTCCATTCCTCTCTCAGGACAAGTGAAGAACTACGATCTCAACATGCATGAAGATCTTTGCGGATGTGGCAATATGGAAGAAGGCAACGATTTCAATCTCCGCCATCGCCGTCAGCCACAGGCAGTCTTCGTCCGTCCGGCAGTAGAAGCCGTCAAGGTCCGCCATCTCGACAAGCGTGCCTACATCGACTTCCCGGTCAACAGGATAGAGCTTCATGCCGATTACCGCCGCAATCCGGCTCAGCTGGACAGCATCGTAAGAACCATCAATGCCCTGAAGGATGATAAGAACCTGGAGGTGAGCGGAATCAACATTCATGGTTATGCTTCTCCTGAGAGTCCTTACAGTCATAATGACTATCTAGCAAAGAACCGTGCCAAGACCCTTACCGATTATGTTCGCCGTATGGTAGCCCTGCCAACCAAGCTCTTCACTGTTTCTTCTACGGCAGAGGATTGGGATGGTCTCCGCAACTATCTCAAGGAGAGTAACCTGGAGCATAAGGCAGAGATTCTGGCAATCGCCAATGATGAGAAGATGGATCCGGATGCCCGTGAGCAGAAAATCAAGAAGCTGTATCCGTCAGAATATCGCTTCATGCTTGATACCTGGTATCCTGCCCTCCGCCATTCCGACTACCGCATCACCTATAAGGTAAAGCCGTTTGATGTGGCTGAGGCAAAGGAGATTATCAAGACCAAGCCGCAGCAGCTCAGTCAGGAGGAGATGTTCCTGGTAGCTCAGACCTATGAGCCTGGCAGCAAGGAGTTTAACGACGTGATGGAGATTGCCGTCCGCATGTTCCCAGAGAACGAAACTGCCAATCTCAATGCTGCCAATACTCGTTTGAATGCCGGTGATGCCGATGGTGCCAAGGCTTATCTTGACAAGGCTGGCAACAGTCCTGCGGCTCTGAATGCCCGTGGTGTTTATGAGTCCTTGAAGGGCAATGATCAGCAGGCTCGCCATTACTTCGCTTTGGCAGCCAAGGCAGGCGTCAAGGTAGCCCAGGAGAATCTGGAAAACCTCTAAAAAGCAAGTGCTATATACTAAATTTAGAAAAAGCAAAATATTGATTGTGTAAATATAGAATTAATAATAAATTATCAAATTATAGCAAGTATGAAAAAATCGTTATTGTTTTCCGCAGTATTGGCAGGTCTGATGCTCGGTTCTTGTTCTAGTAGTGATGATATCGCTGGTACATCAGAAAAATTTAGTGCTGATGGTAAGGGATATGTAAATGTAACATTGAATTTGCCTACTCAGCCTCAGTCAACTTCTCGTGCAATTAATGATGAATTTGATCATGGTGTACCTGATGAGTACAAAGTTAACGATGCTACTCTTATTCTTTTTGCGGGTGCAGACGAAGCAACAGCAACTTTCAAGGCTGCTTATAGTTTGAGTGGCTGGAAGAAGGATCTTACGCCTAGTACTCAAATCTCTACTACTTTATCAAAGGTTCAGAAAATCAACGTGATTTCTGCATCGTCTACAGATAGAATATATGCTTTGGTTGTATTGAACCATAATGATGCATTAAAAGTAACTCCTACTAATACTTTAAAGGTAAATGGAACTGACTTTACTCGTACCTTTGCGGACTTGTCAAAGGAGGATATAAATACATCTTTGACAAAGGATAATTTGATGATGTCAAATGCTGTTATCATTAGCCAGCCAGGTTCTGCTGATTTTAGTACTGAGAAAGCTACAACATTGACAGATGTTACAAATAAAATTTATGCAACTGAGTCTGAGGCAACTTCTCATCCAGCTGCTGATATTTATGTTGAGCGTTTGGCAGCTAAGGTAACCTTGAAACAGGGTACAGCAACAACTTCTACAAATACAGTTAGTGTAGGTAGCGGTGGTGCAGCAAAAACTTTTGCATATTCTTTGGAGGGTTGGAGATTGGCTAATGTAAATACCTCTTCTTATTTGACTCGCCAGTATGATAATACTTGGAATGGTTATAAGTCTGATCCTACAGATTTTACAACTGCATCCCATGTAGACTATGACAATAATTCTTTCCGTTTTGCGGGTATTAAGGAAATTGCTACTGGTATGGGTTACAGAACCTATTGGGGCAAGGATGCTAATTATGATGTTGCTCCTGCTTTCACTGATGGAAATGCTGAACCAACATTGGCAGGTGGCGCAAGCACTTATTGTTATGAGAATACATTTAATGTAGCTCACCAGAATGTTAAGGAGACAACCTGTGCAATTGTTAAGATGAAGATTACCCCTGATGGTTATAGTGATGGTACTTTCTTCACAATTGACGACAACAAGGGTGTGGTATATTCTAAAGATGACGTCAAGACTGAAATCGGTAATAGATTTTTGGCAGAAATTGGTGTTGCTAATGTAAAAGCTAATTATTATCCTACTACAACAGCGACTATTACTGTGAAGGATGTTGAATTTGCCGATGCTGCAGGAGAAGTGACTATCACAAAGATGACTTTAACTGATGGTACAACAGATAAGGAAGTCACTGCAGCCGACTTAACAACATTCAAGCCAACTATTAAGGTTAATGAGTTCAAGGATGGTTATGCATACTATACCATTTTGATTAAGCACTTTGGTGACGAGTTGACTCCTTGGAATCCTGCAACCAAGACAACAGAATCTTATCCTGGTTCAGATAAAGAGCAGAATTGGTTGGGTCGTTATGGCGTTCTCCGTAACAACTGGTATAAACTTGAGGTTACTGGCGTAGCAGCAATTGGTGCTTCAACACCAGGTGAACTTAATGTAAACAATGATAATACTCCTGATGATAACTTGAAGCGCTATATCTCTTGCAAGATCAATGCTCTCTCTTGGGCTGTTCGTAAGCAGGGTACAATCCTTCAGTAAAAATAATCATGCCCCCACCCACCTTTTCTAGGTGGGGGCATATATAATAAAGCAAATAACTACATCAGAAATAATCTGATAAACAGCTTGTTGTACAACAAGGCATCGCATCGCCAGATGCAAAGAGATGGCGATATTCGGATTCTGTCCGACACTTCATGTGATAATAATTAGATTCAATATATATAAAACGAAGAAATATATGAAAGCGCAGATTTTTAGCTTGGTGAAAAGGGGAGTGCTGGCGGTTGCTACACTCTTGATGGTTGCCTCTTGTGATATGTGGCATACCGACACCGACGATTGTCCTATAGGGATTTATGTTAAGTTTAAGTATGACTATAACTTGCAGCGTGCTGACATGTTCAATGATCATGTGGGTGCGGTAACCCTTTATGTCTATGATGAAAATGGAAATTTTGTGAAGAAATTCGAAGAGGCAAACTCTTTATCTGCGCAGCCTTTGAAAAATGTAGACTATAAAATGCATATTACCGATCTTCAACCAGGCAAGTATCAGTTCATAGCTTTGGCTGGACAGAATGCTTATGCTGATCAGTTGAATACCCAGCGTGCAAAGTTCGTTCGTACAGAACCTGCTGTGGGCGATAATATGGATAAATTGGAGGTAAACCTTGATAAGGTTCAGCGCAATGGTTATTATATCATAGATAACCACAACTTGCCACTCGATACCCTGTGGCATGGTAAGACTGATGCGCTGGTAGAGTATTCCGCTACCCGTCCTAACTATACCACCGTTTCGCTTGTACGTGATACCAAGAAAATCAATGTCACTCTGCGTGAACTCAATGATCCAACCACAATGGATGTAAACGATTATAGTTTTATCATTCAAGACCATAACTCGCGCATCCTCTGTGATAATTCACTCGATGAGACTAACCAGGTTATCTATACTCCACATGCAGTTTGGAATACAGAAGACCGTGAAGGCTCTACCGCAGGTGATGTCAATGGTAATGAATTGGAAGGAGTAGGCAAGATAGCTCATGCCGACTTTATGACCTCCCGTTTGATTTATCACGATAAGGCAAAGGATGATGGCAAATTGATTATTGCCAACAAGGAAACAGGCAAGACCGTGGTAGATGTAGATTTACCTGATCTCTTGAGCCGAGTTCGCACCAGTGAGGAATATATGTATACTCCACAAGAGTTCTTGGATAGAGCATATGACTATAAGTTACAGTTCTTCCTTCAAAATGGTAAGTTGAAATACGCTTACATTACTATCAGCGTGAATGCGCTGAGCTGGAGTCAGAGAATACAGTTTGAAGTACTTAACAACTAAGAGGATTATGAAGAAGTTGAAATCAATATATCTGCTTCTGCTTTCAGTTCTTGTCATCGGTGCTTTCGCATCCTGCGCTGGCAGTACCGATGATGATGACGGCAAGCCTGATGCCTTCAAGGGAGAGGCTTACTTTACTGTGCAGGTAGCTGTGGCTGGTGATACCAAAGCCACGTCTCGTGCAGCTGGTCCTCAAGGAGGTGAAGAAGGTGATGGTAGAGAAACGGCTTTTGAAAACGAATATAAGGTGAATAATGTCTGTGTATTTCTTTACTCTAGCACTACAGGCATAAGAGATGACGATGCACAGATAGAGCAGGCTTTCTATTTTGAGAAACCAACAGAGAAGCCAGGTAATACAAGATATGATAAGGTATATACGTTCGAGAAAAAGCAATGTTTGCCAATCGTCGTTTCCAAGGCATATCATGTTTTGGTGGTAGCTAATGCCGGTGACGTCACTCTAACCTACTTGAACAAGAAACTGAGTGAACTTAGAGATGCTCATCTTCCGGCTTTTGATTCTACTTCGAAATACTTTATCATGACTTCAGAGAAGGATGCTACTACCGAGTTGACTTCTGGTGGTAATGCTACTGGTGATGGAACCGAGGCTAATCCGCTTACAGTAAATGTTGATATAGAGCGTCTGGCTGCCCGTATTGATATTGATCCTGGTGATGGTGAGTATGTTGATTCTCCAACAAATCCTGGTACCGGAACTTATGCTTTTGATGTGAAGGATGTTTCAAACAATTTAGTGGGTGGCTTTGTTTTGGAGTCTATTCTCCCTTACAACAAGCTTACTTCCGGTGAGTTTTGCATTAAGCGTGTGGGTGATAAAACGGGAGCAACTCTGAGCTATTTGGGTGATGAGACAACTGTTTCAGAAACCGACAAGACTGCTACAAACTATGTGATAGATCCATGGACTTCCGGTAAGAATACTGGTTCTACTCCAAGTGGTCTTACATATAATGTTCGTAAGTTAAATGATGCAAGTTGGCCATCAGCTACAGGATACCTTCCTGTCAAGAAAGTTTTAGGAACAGCAAGCTCTTTCTTCGTTCTTGATTATGCGATGGAGAATACTACTTTTGATAATTCAGAAGAGTATGCAACAGGACTGGTGTTTAAAGGCAAGTATTATGAGCTTTCTGATTGGGATACAGCCAATAAGCAGCCTAAGGCGGGTAAATCTGGTACAGATAAATACTATACCTATACCATTCGCCATAGTGATCCAACAGGTGCTGGCTCTAAAACAGACCCAATGTATTACGGCATTGTCCGCAATAACATCTATCGCATCAAGATAGAAGGAGTAGTTGGTGAGAAGAAGGGTATGGTTCTCACGATTGCTGTCAAGAAGTGGGCAAAGTATACCCATGCAGAGACTTCCATGTAATAAGACGGATAATAATGAGTAATAGATATGAATAAGATAAAAACGCTAATGGCGCTGTTGGTACTGACGATGCTTGCCACCTTTACGGCTTGCTCGCCAGACGACAGTTCTATGTCTGATAATTCTGATGGAGGAAACAAAAATGGTTATACCATTCATCTCAAGCTCTCTACTTCAGCGGCTGGCTCTATAGGTCAGGCTGCACCTCATAGCCGTGCTCTTACTCCAGGGTGGGAGTCTGGTTCCGATGCAGAGAATATGAAGAGCTGGCTTGTTGTTCTTACTAAAGGTGGTAAGGTGGTGCAGACTATAGAGAAAACTCAGGTTGATGCTCAGCATGCTGAGGAAGACAAGGTTACTCTGGAGAATGTAGCCCCAGGCATCTATCAGGTCTATTCTTTTGCCAATATTGATAAAACGCAGTTGGGTAAGTTGACCAACGGCTCAACTGTTGATTTTAAGAACATGGAATATAAGATGAATGGCAATGGCTTCGATGCTACTATTTCTGGTATTCCTATGAGTAATGAGCAGACGCTTACTGTAAACCAAGATGGAACAACTGATAAAACGAATCTTTGGGTAGTAAGAATGCTGGCAAAGGTTACACTTCAGTTTAGGAATCCAAGTGCTACTCCTTTGGTAATCAAAGAAATTACGTTGAGTGATGTAACTTCAAATCCTTCATCTACCGTCAATACAGATGGTAATATCATGTTGCTGCCAAAGTATTCTGATGCTTCAGGAACCTCTGGCGCTACTGGTTCATCTAACCTAACTGGTGCAGATAAGGATCAGGTTGCATGTACTCCGAATCTGGTAGGGCAGGCTGCAACGCAGAATTATACTTATACGTTGTCTTCTGCAAAGACGATACTAGCAAACACTGATACTTATGCATCAGAGAATGAGATTTCATTCTATGTGAATGAAAGCGTAGCGGGCAATACTTCCAAGTATTTCATCATCAACCTGAATACTTCAGCAGGAGTCAAGCGTTACGCCCTGTTCCAGGATTGGACAACGATAGCTCGCAACGACCATCACATTCTTCCAATCTCATTAGATGATTACAAGTTGAAGTTTGATGTTCTGTCCTTCTCTGCCATCGGTCTCTATCCATCCATAACAGATAACGGAACCACTCTTTCCTACACCTGTTATTATCCGGAAGAGGAATTCCATATCCAGCCAAAGGTAGTAAAGGCTGATGACAAGCCTGTGTCAGGAACCATCGATTATGCAAATGTAAAATGGGATCTGATTCAAGAAGACGGTATGGCTGATGCTGCAGCTGCTACAGCGAATGCCAAAAAGGTATTTAAAGTTCTTCCATCATGGAATTCAACCACCGGCTATTTCGAAGGTATCTTCAAAGATGACAAAGCCGACAAGCAGAGTGCCCTCTATCAGGTCACAGTTCCTGTGCCTGGCGAAACCGGCAAGTCTCTAACATACAAGATACTTTTCACCAAGGATTTGAGAAGCTTTGCTGCTCGTAAACATTATACACGTAAATACTATCGCTATGAATAAGATTAAAAACATATATCGTACTCTCATCCTCCTCCTTTCATTGGTTCTGATGCCAGTGGAAGGATGGGCTAGTGATGGCTACTTGGTTGCAGAGAAAGCTAATTTATATTCAGCTATAACTAGTAGCAATTTGAAATATGCATGTTTTTATATAGAAGATAATGGAACAAAATTAGACTTTTCTTCTTGGACAATCAACTCAGGTACAGTTGAAGTTAATGAATGGGGAAATTGGATAGGATTTAAAAAAGAGGGAACATATGTGTCTTATACAAGGCCAGATTGGGGTTATTCTGTTGAGGATAATTTTAAAGTTTCATTTACGCCTAATGATGGAATAAATATACATGGAACAAAACTCGTCCTCCTCCTTTCAAACGATGCCGAACTCTTAAACCAGAAAGAGAATCTTGCTGGTGTCAAGAAGATGGAGTTTGATATATATACAGAAGCTGGCTTGAAGTCTTCTGCTGTTAAGTATGGCAGTAAGTCAACTGACTTTTCTCAGGGAGAAAGTACTTCTATAATTCCTAAGTCTGCGACTTCTACCAGCGTTACTTTGCCAGATTTCTATGCCAAGTATTTGCGTTGGCAGTTGTTTGAGTCTGAGACTGCTACAACTCCTGTTGCTAACATAACAGATATTTTGAGTAATTCTTCATCAGCAGTTAAAGGTTCTGATTTGATTTACTATCATGATACTAAGATTGCTGATGATGCAGCCCGTACTGTATCTTTTGATTTCTCAAAACTTGCAACAGGAGCAGATGTAGAGAAATATGTCTTGAAGTGTACCTGGGCAAATAATGATGGTAATGATGCCAAGGTGATAACATATAATGGAAATACCTATATTCTTCAGGAGCCAACTCTTAATGGTGAATATACCTTTAAGTTTGTAAAGCAGGAAACACTTGATGCGCTTCCTTTAGAACTTTCTGCTGATAATGGAGCTGCTGTGCCTACTCATGATGTAGATGCAATATATAAAGACGGAAAACTCGAAGTAAGTTTGAAAGATGTAGTTCCTGAGATTCTTTCTGATTTCGGCGTTGCTGATAAGAAAGATGTCAGCGACTTCTATATGCGTTGGGTATTAGCAGACAAGGATGGTAAAATCATTAGTGCTACTTCCAGTAATGGCGCTTTGGCTTTGCGCAAAACTTCTGATGGTACGGGGTATTATACCTTGTTGTCAAAAGAGGGTTCTTCTTTATTGCCAAATGGATTGAATGTAACTTTCGAGTTGCCTTCCGGTTCTTCATGGGCATCAGACATGAAGGTATATTGCTTGTTGACTAATGACCTCACTGGCCATGAAGCGAAATATGGCGTCATTACAAAAGAGCCATCAGCTTTCAAGAGCAAGATAAATGTAAAACTCTATTCTCCAAATGATCTCCCATTCAAGCATTACGAAGGTATCGCCAATAAAAAGGGAGACTGGGACATGGTGAATGACCATACCTATCAGAAGACCCACGAATGGGAGTATTATTACTATGTTGATGGAAATGAGTCTAATCAGCAGGTTATGTTAAAGTTGCCTTTTCAAAGATATGATAATGGTAGTAATGATCTTGAGCCACGTGGTTATTTCCGTTGGTATAATTATGATACTGATAAAGCATCCGATCATCTTAACACCGCTGATGCAACAACAAAATTACAAAAGAAAGGAGATTGGGGTTTATTCGCAAATAATATTGGCACACATCCTACTTATCAGCTGATTGGTGTCAATTACAATACTTCCCATGTTACAGCTTCATGGACAGGGGAGACTATTGCCTGTGATGTAAGTAGATATGTTGACGGAATGGATGAATCAAGGACTTATCTGCTCCATGAACCAACTTTGTCTATTCGTTACATCTTCCATATTCTTCCCAAAAAGAAGATAGCTGATGATATCATGGCTGCATTGTGTAAACATGATGATGGTGACTATACTTATGAAGATAATAAAAAGGTAACATTTGGTTATAAGGATGAGAATTCGGAGCTAACTTTGCGTTTGCAATTGAATGATATAAAACGATACTCATTTTATCCAATGACTGCTGAAGGTTTGAAAAAACATGTTTATAATAATGACATAATTGAAGCAGATTTTGATAAGTCAAAATACATGAATGTTCTTCCGTGGGATAATCTGCTATGGCGTGTATATGATATGACGAAAACAAAATATTGCGAATTAAATGGGGAGTCAAATGAACGTTTTCTTCACTTAACTGTTAAGAAACTGAATGATGCGAATTGGTTTAACTTAGACGGTACGTCTGTTGATGCTGCAAATAAACCCGTTATAGGTAAGGGTATCCCGGTTTTTGTTGTAGCTTATTTGAATACACAAGGAAATAAGTGTCCAGTAGCAAACTTTGATGTTCGTTTTATGGATTTCCATCCAATGACTGATAAGCAGATAGCAGATGAGGGCTATAATAACAGAACTATATCCTATCTTGATGAACATTATAAAAAAGCGACTAAGCCAATTTCATTTGACGATGACGATACAGAACAAACTTTAGCAGCGCCAACAACCCCAGATGACAACCAAGACCGTTTGCCATCAAGATGGGATCGTCGTGCTTATAGCTTTGTTTATCGTGATTTGATAGACTATGATGTAACTAATTATGGTGGTAAGAATATTGGTCATTCTCCACTTCATGGAGATTATGGCTTGTATAAGTCTGCTGGGCGTTCCGATATTTCTGGTACAGGTGTTAATAATCCTAAAGATGGTTATCTTTGGTGGTCTGATGGTACTTTATATGATCGCACATATGAGATGACGAATGGCTCTCAGTACGGACATTTCCTTTATATAGATGCTTCTGACGAAAGCCGTCAGATTGCTGCTGCAGATTTTAAGGCAGATCTTTGTACTGGTATGCAGTTGATTTTCTCTGCTTATGTTACTGATATGACATCTCAAACTATACATCCAGAGGTTATGTTTAAACTATATGGAGTAAATTATGATACGGATGGAAATATTCAGAGTCAAAAACTGCTTCATTCGTTCTCGTCTGGAGATTTTGATAATAATGTTGATGATTTAGCCAATACAAAATGGTATCAGGTTTATGGTAAGATTGTTATCCAGAAGGAATCTGGTGTAGAGAATTATTCGGATTTTAGAGTTGTTATTGATAACTACTGTAAAGGAACGGAGGGTGCCGACTATGCCGTTGATGACATTCGTATCTATATTGAGCCAGCCAAGGTTCAGGTACTCCAGGAGAAGCCAGCATGTGGTGGCGCTACAACAGGAACCATCAAGCTGAAGATACGTGCTATCCACGAGACCTTGAATGCAATTTTGGGACATACAGATTCCAAGATTTATTTCCGTTTTGTGGATGAAGATGGCAAACCTGTAACTGGCGATGGACTTTATTCTTATAGCTTGAAGGATAAAACGACAAACAAAGAAACGAAAGTTGAAGGTACGGAATATGGTACTGTTGATGTATACGATTCAGAGGAAACCTGTAAGAACTTTGAAATCGATGGTACTAAAATGATTGAGCAAGATAGTGAAGGTGAAACCTATATTGTCATCAGCAATAAGGACTTTTCTTTGACTACGGGAAAGAAGTATTACGTATCTGTATCTACAGAGGATCCTGCCAAGGGAAATGCCAATTGGGGGTCACCTGCTGAACTCTGCTCGTTGTACAGTAACTGGTTTGAAATGGTTAGCCAGCATCCGATCATTACTGATACAGATGGTAAGATCGTGACGGATTATAAGATTCCTTGCGATGCTGATGATGACTATAAGATAAAAATCAAAGGTCAATTGATTACAACTGACCCTAATACGGGTGGTAAGATTACATTGGATGGTGTTAAGTTCTTCTGGTATCTTGATGGTAAGGATGAAGGAAATAAGATAGATCCTTCAGCATCTGCCAGCAATGAAATTGCTATCGAGAAGAAAAATATTAATTTGGGAGATACTCATTATATCTATATGAAGCCTGAAGGTAACGACGATGATGGTGATGGTTATATTGAATATCCGCTCAATGGCAAGACATATCTGCTGTGTACAAGTGCTATACCAGTTCCATTGCGTGTCATGAAGGATGGACCGCAGCTTAACTTCGGTTTCAACGATGTGGACTACCCGTTCAATGATGGCAGTTATGAGGCATCGCTTCGTATCGGTTTGCCACAGTTGGAGAAGTTGAAGGCTTCAAATGGAAATTTACAGGTTCCTATTCATGATGTAAGTTATCTGTCAGATGTGGCGGATAAGATTTTGACATTCATTGATGATAGCAAAACTGAGGCAGATAAAACTTCTGAAGATGTTTATGTTGCAACAACCAATGATCCATTATGGAATGCAGAAGGAGCAACATTGCTGTCTACTCCTGTTGCGACATTGAGTTCTAGTACTCTTGCTGAAGTCAAGCCTGACAACCAGTATACCCTCGATCTCAAGTTCTCTGATGATGTCTTGAAGAACTTCCATGAGGGATACTACTATGAGCTTCGATTCGTCTTCGAGCAGCAGAGTTCAGTTTCTGCGGGAACTGCCAACTGTCCTGGTGAGGCTTATCTCAAGCTGAAGATAGTACCGGAGTTCATTACCTGGACTCCTACAGCCGATGGCGGTATGAATGCCAACTGGAATAATGATGATAACTGGCATCGCTCATCTTCTACAGATTTGCATGATAATGAGTATCATGATTATCAGGCTTATGGCAGTGCATCCGGTATTACGCCAAAGGTGGACATCCCAACGCAGAATAGCTATGTGCCAATGAAGTTTACCAAGGTAACGATTGACAACTTGAATGGTTTGCCATTCCCAGACCTCGGTAACATCGTTTATCGTACTACCAATCAGATTGCTACCAAGCTGACTAACGGTAAGGGTAATGAGGCTACGAAGTATATCCAGTATGATATCATGGCTTACTGGAATGAGGCTGATGCCAATAAGGGATTCGAAGCAGATGGTAATCTGAAGTGCGAGAAGTTCTATGGCAATACCTGCCATCAGATTTACTTCAAGCCTCAGGGTGAGCTTCGCGACCAGTGCTATCTGGTTTATGACAAGGCTTGGGTAGAGAAGGAACTGGTGCCTAACAAGTGGTACACCATGGCTTCACCTCTGCAGTATATTTACGCCGGTGATATGTATGTGCCAGCAAGTAATGGACGACAGGAAACTAAGGCATTTACGGGTATTAAGTATAATGATAAGGTGGAAGGTTCTAGTACTTCTGATGCGTATAGCCGAAGCAAGTATCCGGTTTATCAGAGAGCTTGGATGAAGAGTGATGTGAAGGAAATCACCCCTGATGGTGAGCATGATGCATGGCATAAGCCAAGTGGTGAGGCTAGCAAAGTTGATGTAAATCTCGGCTACTGGAGCCACGTATATAATAAGGTGGATGAATGCTATACTGATGGCTCATTCGGCGGCTTCGCTATCAAGGCTGGTAATGCGCTCTTGCCAAAGGATCAGACTAAGAATGCGCTTCTTCGTTTGCCAAAGGAAGATAAGGAATACCAGTACTTCGATTATACAGGCTCAACGCCTTCTTCAAGCAAGATGTCGGTTAAGAAGGATGAAGGTCATGGCAAGCTCCTCGTTGCTTTCAATAACGATGAGAAGCATCTTGCTGAGATGACTCAGAGTTTAGGAACTGATAATAACAGCGGCTTCTATCTCGTGGCTAATCCATATACCTGTTCTATCTCTCTGAAGAAATTCTTTGAGGTAAATACGGGATTGCAGAAAGCTGTATGGGTGGTTGATGGAGGTGACGTAAATAGTGTTTCTGCTACAGATTGGGCAGATAAAGACTTCTTCGTTCAGCCTACTCAGTCGTTCTTTGTTAAGAAGAATGGAACAACTTCTGTTGATGCGGTGAAGTTCACTTCTGCGATGTATGTAGACCGTCTGCTCTCTGCTGGCGTCATCATTGCTCCTGGTTATCTCACGAATGTGAATGTCTCGGCTCAGAATGCAAAGGGACAGCGTTCGAAGGCTCGCATTGCCGTAAGAGAAGAGGCTTCTGATGATTATGATGAGCAGGAGGATGTGGATCTTCTGTGCGATCAGAACCTGAGTGGTATTCCGCAGGTTTATACCGTGGCTGGTTCTCAGGCTGTGGCGGTGAATGCTACTCCTAAGATTGAATGGATGCCAATGGGTGTCATCATGGAGAATGGTGAAAAGAACGAAATGGTGAACCTTGACTTCAAGGGGGTCGCCAAGCTCGATGCTCCGCTTTATCTCTATGATGCTGCCAACGGACAGTATACCGAGTTGCAGGATGGCAATGAGGTGAGCATTCAGGCGAACGAGCATGGCAGATACTTCCTGACACAGACTCGTGGTACTACCGGTATCCAGCAGATTGAGGCTGAGGCTGAGAGTAATCAGTTGAAGGTTTATTCACCTGCTGCGGGCATGATTGTTGTATCAGCCCTGAATGGTGAGAAGTTGGGCAGGGTAGAGGTATTTACCTTGGATGGCAAGAGGGTTCACAGTTATCAGTTGCCTGATAAGCAGAGAATGATTCTCCGTGTTCCATCCGGAGTATATATCGTAAAGGCATCCACCCAGTCCTGTTCTCAGGCTAAGGGACAGAAGGTTGCCGTAAGATAGAAGAAGCTTGGTTTGACAAGTTTAAAATAGTTGATAAAAAACGAAAAGAGGGTGTATCATGAATTTATGATGCACCCTCTTTTATTCGTATATTAGTGATATATTGTCGGAAAAGACAGGATATGTTTCTGAGTTATTTAGTATCTACGGCCGCACAACAGCTGTTGTGCGCTTGCATAACAGCTGATATGCGCTCGCACAACAGCTGATGTGCATGCGTTGCCCAACTGTTATGCATCAACTTTTATTTTCCTTACTCTATATGAACAAATCCTTCTTCGGCATATCTGCCATGAACTGCTTGCGGAGCTTCTCAAAGAATGCCACGGTGTCGTTGCTGAAGCCGTGACCCTTCCAGGTGGAGGTGTTGGTGATGAGAATCCAGCACTGACCGTCGGGGTACTTCAGGACAATGGCGGAGGTGCCGGCAAGAGAACCGGTGCGAATCCACGGACGATTGCTCTTTGGAGTGTAGTTCCAACCGATGGAATACTGATGGTCGGGCTGCTCGGTGGTCATGAACTGGATGCTCTTCTGACTGAGAATGTCCTTGACATGAGGCAGACCGTCGATGCTGGCGATGAGACGGCTCAGCTCGGCTGCTGAACCACACCATGCTCCGGCACCTGAGAGGCGAGGAAGGTCGGTATCGCCATAACACTTTTCTACCATTCTGCCACTGTTGTTGTATTCATATACCGGGATACTGCCCTGGTGCATGTAATATTTCGTCTCGTTAGGACGGCGGTCCTTGTAGTAGGTGCCGGCAATATGCATGTCGTAGCATCCGGCAGGCTGGAGCACGTACTTCTGCATGAAGTTCTCGTACTTCATTCTGCTCTTCTTCTCGATAATCATCGAGAGAATCATGTAGCCCAGATTGCTGTAACATTTACCCTCGCCCGGAGTATAACCCAGATGGCGCTTCAGGAGAATCTTGAGCAGGGTCTTGTGATCAGGAGGCGTGGTGAGGCGGTTCTGCATCATGATGTAGCGGGTAGAGGATACCGGGTCGCCGGCATAGTTGTTGAAACCAGCCTGATGACGCAGCAGCTGTTCTACGGTGATGTTGTAGTAGCGCTGGTCCTTGATACTGTTGTTGTAGGTGGTATCGTTCAGGATACCCTTCGGTCCGAATACCTTCTCGTTCATCTTGAGCTTCTTCATTTCCTGCAGTTTCATGATGCCTACGGCGGTGATGAGCTTGGAAATGGAAGCGAAGCGCATCAGCATGTTCGGTTCCATTCGGATGCCCCTCTCCTTGTCTGCCCATCCGAAACCACGGGCATAGAGCAGGGAGTCGTTGCGGGTGATGACGAGCTGTGCACCGTTGATTTCCCATCGCTTGAGGTATCTCTCCACGAGCGAATCCATCTTGTGATATTCCTTTCCCTCGGTGAGGGCATTGCTGATGGAATCGTTGATATGCGCCTTGGGGAGCGTATCCTTTGCCTTCTCCTTATCCGAAGATGAGGTGCAGCGCGATATGCAACTATGTGTAGACCATGCGACGATGGCCGTGAATGTGAGCAATATGATAGCTATTCTTTTCTTTCTGAGTCTTCTTGCCATATTTATTGATGATGTTTTTTACAGTTTACGGCTTGCAAAGATACTGCAATCTGATGAATTGGCAAAAAAAATAAAGTTAAACATCTACAAACATGAACGGTTAAGCAGATTTTTATGTACCTTTGCACCGTAGAAATACTTGAACAGGTAAATGAAAAAGATAATTAAAAGGATATTCAGATCCTTCTTATATATAATAGGTATGGCAGGGCTTGCTCTCTTGCCCGACATCTGGCTCTGG
>ERZ869991.234-NODE-234-length-18787-cov-7.913469_pt1 | contig 18787 bp, 18 predicted proteins | sample MGYA00520862_ERZ869991 | MGnify/ENA primary metagenome ERZ869991 (study PRJEB32232, sample SAMN07284978) | human gut metagenome | biome: human-associated habitat; material: feces | host: Homo sapiens | place: Tanzania | collected 2014-08-11 ...
AATCAGATGCTGCATCAAGCAGTAGTAGATGCTGAGCAGAATAACAAGGCTACCGTTTTTGGCTATCGTGTAAGTGATCCGGAGCGATATGGAGTTGCTGAGTTCGATGAACAAGGCAATTGCCTGAGCATTGAAGAGAAGCCTGAAGATCCTAAGAGCAACTATGCAGTGGTAGGCTTATACTTCTATCCTAACAAGGTGGTAGATGTAGCTAAGCATATCAAGCCATCCGCTCGTGGTGAGTTGGAAATCACCACCGTTAATCAGGAGTTCTTGAAGGATAAGCAGCTGAAGGTTCAGACCATGGCTAGGGGATTCGCATGGCTCGATACCGGAACCCATGATTCCCTTTCAGAGGCATCCACCTTTATTGAGGTCCTGGAGAAGCGCCAGGGCTTGAAGGTGGCTTGTTTGGAAGGTATCGCATATCGTCAAGGTTGGATTTCTGCCGACCAACTTAGAGAAAATGCTCGACCTATGTTGAAGAACGATTATGGAAGATATTTGCTTTCTATACTTAATGAAAGCAAGGACACATTAAAGCAAAACTTAGAATTTTAAACAATTGTCTTTCTGTTCTCCAAGTATAAGACAGAAGACATAAAAATCATATATCTTATGGATAAGAAATTAATTACAGTAACGTCTCCGTTACTGCCAAACTTGGATGATTTTCATGCTGACCTCCAGAAAATCTGGGACAGTAAGTGGATAACAAATAATGGTGATTACCATAAGAAGCTGGAGGCTGCTCTTGCCGAGTACCTTAAGGTTCCTTATGTAAGTCTCTTTACTAATGGTACTCTGCCATTGCTTACTGCATTGCAGGCACTTCGTATTACTGGCGAGGTTATTACTACACCATATAGCTTTGTGGCTACTACTCATAGTATTTGGTGGAATGGTTGCAAGCCTGTATTCGTTGACATTGACCCTGCAACAGGTAATCTTGATCCGAATAAGATTGAGGCTGCCATCACTCCTAAGACTACCGCAATCATGCCTGTACATGTTTATGGAAAACCTTGCGATACCAAGGCAATCCAGGATATTGCAGATAAGTATGGCTTGAAGGTTATTTATGATGCAGCTCACGCTTTTGGCGTAGAAGTAAATGGTGAGAGCATCTTGAATGCTGGTGATATGAGCACTTTGAGTTTCCATGCCACTAAGGTATATAACACCATCGAAGGTGGTGCTTTGATTATGCATGACGAGAAGACAAAGAAGCGCATAGATTACTTGAAGAACTTCGGCTTTGCAGGAGAAACCGAGGTTGTTGGTCCTGGAATCAATAGTAAGATGGATGAGATGCGTAGTGCTTATGGCTTGCTGAACTTAAAGCAGGTAGATGCTGCAATTGAGGCTCGTCATCAGGTAGCTATCAAGTATCGTGAGGCTTTGCGCAATGTTGAAGGCATTACCTTCTTCGATGATATGCCAGGTGTTCGCCATAACTATAGCTACTTCCCAATTTTCATTGATGCACAGAAGTATGGTATGACTCGTGATGAACTTTATGCAAAGATGAAATCACAGAATGTATTGGGACGTCGCTACTTCTATCCATTGATTAGTGAGTTCTCTACCTATCGTGGTTTGGAGAGTGCTGCTCCTGAGAATCTTCCTAATGCTCATAAGATGGCAGATAGCGTAATCTGCTTGCCTTTGCATCATGCTTTGAGTGATGAGGATATTCTGAGAACATTGGAGTGTATCTTGAAATAAGAAAGTTTTAATATAAGTATAAAAGAAACAGTGATACAAGCGCAAATGATTCTCTTAAAAGATTATCTAATGTAAATTGATTCTTGTATCTTTGTTTCATAAACAAATGTAGTTTATGATTAAAGTATCAGATGTATCAAAGACTGTGCAACCGTCTTTGACTAGAGCTTTGTTTAATATGGCAAAGAATTATTCCGATGTTATAGATTTTACTTTGGGCGACCCCGATGTACAGACTCACCAAGCCATTAAGGATGCTGGTTGTGCCGCCATACAGGCAGGAAAAACTCGCTATTCGCAAAACGCTGGCTTGTTGCCATTGCGTGAAACGATAACGCAATATTATAAACGTACAGAAGGATATACTTATGATCCAACTAATGAGGTTATAGTTACAGTGGGAGCCATGGAGGGCTTGTATCTAGCTTTGCTTGCTTTGCTTAACCCAGGTGATGAGGTCATAATTCCTGCTCCATATTATGTCAATTATGTGCAGATGGTCAATCTCTGCCACGCCAAGGCTGTTGTCGTAGACAATCCGGAGGCGGAAGAGTTGAGCTTTAATATAGAGGATGTCGAAAAGGCGATAACTTCCAAGACCAGGGCCATCATCATCAATACTCCTTCCAATCCTTCGGGTAGGATCATTCCCCAGGATAAAATTCAAGCTTTAGCAGAAATTGCCAAAAAGCATGATTTGGTTGTAATATCAGATGAAGTCTACAAGTGCCTGATGTATGATGGTGCTGTTTTCAAAAGTATCGTTGCTATCGATGGCATGCGTGAGCGTACCATTTTGGTAAACTCCTTGTCGAAGGAATTTTGTATGACAGGTTGGCGTATCGGCTATGTCTTGGCGCCAGAGGAGGTGATAGCTACCATGACAAAACTCCAAGAAAATGTGGTGGCTTGTGCTCCGCTTCCTTCACAATATGCAGCCATAGAGGCATTGAGTGGAAAGGAAAATTACTCAGAGAATATGGTGAACATCTTCACTTCTAGAAGAAACACGTTAGTACATGGCATTCAGCAGCTACCTTTGCTCAAATGTAAAGCTCCACAAGCTACATTCTATCTGATGGTGGATATTTCTGAAACTGGCTTTAGCTCTTATGATTTTGCAGTGGCACTTTTGAAGGCTCAGCATGTTGCAGTGGTACCTGGGGTAGCTTATGGCAAGAGTTGTGATAGATACATACGAATAGCTTTTACTCTCAATGAGGCCAAGATAAAAGAAGGTGTTCGTAGGATTGGTGAATTTGTAAAGGGTTTAAAGAAATGAAGAAGTTATTGATGCTTGGAGGAAGTCTTTATCAGACTTATGTTGTCAAGGAAGCCAAACGATTGGGATACTATGTGATAACTTGTGATTATCTGCCAAGTAATCCAGGGCATAAATATGCTGATGAGTATCATAATGTGAGTACAACCGACAAGAATGCAGTTCTGCAACTTGCCAAGGAATTACAGGTTGATGGTGTGGTCGCTTATGCCTCAGACCCAGCTGCACCAACTGCAGCATACGTGTGCGAGCAATTAGGTCTTCCAACCTCTCCATATCAGTCAGTAGAGATTCTTTCCAATAAAGACTTGTTCCGAGATTTTCTCCAAAAGAATGGTTTTACTTGCCCTAAGGCAATGGGCTTCACTTCTTATGAGGATGCTTTGGCTCATATAGATGAATTTAATTTGCCGGTGATGGTCAAACCTGTTGATTCATCTGGCAGCAAGGGAATCAATAAGATGACGGATAAGTCTCAGTTGAAGGCATTTGTTGAGGATGCCTTGAGCTATTCACGAGGCAAGCGTTTCTTGATAGAGGAGTTTATTGTCAAGAAAGGTCATCAGATTTCTGGCGATGCCTTTTCCGTAAATGGCAAGTTGGTGTTTCATTGCTTGGGAAACGAGTTCTATGACCCTAACTGCGATAAGGACTTTGCACCATTGGGAGAATGTTGGCCATTCCAAATGAATCATAAGTATATAGAGGATTTGGAGGAACAACTACAGCGATTGATGACATTGCTCAATATGAAGAGCAATGCTTATAATGTCGAGGCAATAGTTGGCGAAGATGATAAGGTCTACCTTTTGGAGTTGGGTGCTCGTTCTGGTGGTAGCCTTATACCTCAGGTAACAAAGTACGCAACAGGTATAGATATGGTTACTTGGGTGGTACAAGCTGCTGCTGGCGACCCAATAGACTTGTCTGTGCTTGATGGTAGAAAGGAAATGCCTATCAATGGATATTGGTCAAACTACATGGTGCATTCCAATGCAACGGGGAAGTTCCAAAGTATAGAGTTTAATAAGGATTTCGAGCAGAATCACTTGGTCGAGTTTGTTAATGACCTTCAAGTTGGTGACGAAGTCCATCGCTTCCGTGATGCCCAGGATTGTATAGGTGAGTTCATACTCAAATATCAGAACATGGAAGAGATGTTTGAGGTGATTAAGAACATTGAAAGTAAGGTGAATGTTGTTGTGAAATAGAAAGAATATGAACTATAGTAATTGTTGGAATTTCTGATACTGCAGATAGAATCATATCGTTTATTGAGAGATATAATCTCTTTCACGTTCTTAGCTGTACTGTCAACAAAGAGTATATGCCGGAGAACAGAGTTATATAGGTGCAAATGCGACAGTTTTTGATGAAACTAAAATCGGAAAGAAATGTTTAATCGGTGGTGCTACTATAGTCAAACGTAATGTACCTGATTGTTCTGTAGTAAAAACTCCTAATGAGACCATGATTATTAAGCAATACCCCGAAAATGTAATAGAAAGCAAGTGGCAGGCTCACCATAATGTAAGATAATATGGAATTTAAATTATACGATACTGCTTTTCTTTCAGAGAAAGAATTCTTTCATTTGATGGAGAAAGCGAGTAAAATATTCACCCCCCCCATATCGGAGGAGGTTGATTTAGAAGTATATAGCAATAAACTATATACTCATGCTTCCTTTGTTGTTTGTAGTGATGTTGGTAAGGTGAGAGCTTTTACTGCATTTTACAAAAATATGGAAACTAAACAATTGTATATAAGTCTCATCTGTGTAGATAAAGGATCTCAAGGTCAGGGAATAGGCAGTAAAATGCTGGCCATACTTTCCAATTTGAGTGTGGAAGGATTTTCTTCTATTGGCTTAGAGGTGGTAAAAGCAAATGTTGGGGCTTATCATTTTTATAAGAAACACGGATTTAAAGAACAGGAAGATAGAGGCAAGAAGTTTTTAATGACAAAGTGCATTTAAGAAAAATTTCATTGCTTCTGATTCCCCCAAAACGAACAAGAAAGCAATGAAGAAAATTTTAGTGATCGGAGCAACTGGTTCATGTGGTGCATATACCATGGTTGGTCTAAAATCGAAAGGGTATGACGTTGTCGCTGTAGCACATCGTTCTTCGGACAATGGTTTTTTCGAAGAGAAAGATATCCCATATTATTCGATAGATGTTAGGGACAAGAATACTTTTGGTAAATTGCCCAAAGATATAGATGTCGTACTTCATTTTGCTGGAGCAATGCCAGCTCAAATGAAAGGGTATAATCCATACGAGTATGTGGATAGCATCATCACTGGCACACTCAATGTCTTGGAATGGATGCGAGAGATTGGGTGCAAGAAGATTGTGTTTACCCAGAGCATTGCAGATATTCTCTATAAGTTTGGAACCACAGACCCTATCGATGATGACGTGGAGCGTAAGTTCCCTTTGGCAACGGACCATTCAGTATACTCAATCTGCAAGAACACGGCAGTCAATCTCATTGAGCATTATCATGCGCAATATGAATTTAAAAGATTCATCGTACGCTTGCCTACCATCTATTGTTATAAGCCAAGTCCATTCTATAGTGTGAATGGGGAGAAACGTTGGTTGGGATGGCGTTACATAATAGATCAGGCTATAAAAGGCAATACATTGGAAGTGTGGGGCAATCCTCAATCAACTAAGGAAATGGTGTATGTGGGCGATTTCGTCAATATGATGGAATGTTGCATCAAGGCAGAGCATGATGGTGGTATTTATAATATGGGGTGTGGGCATCCTGTTTCTATCGAATATCAAATCAAGAAAATTGCGGAGATATTCAATGGAGATAAGAAGTCGGATATAGTTTACAAGCCTGAAAAAACATCTTCCCCGCAGTTCGTGTTGAGCATCGAAAAGTCAAGAAGGGAACTTGGATATGAGCCAAAATATGACTTCGAGATGATGATGAAATGCTTCAAACATGATATGGAGACTGAGCCAATGGCTAAGATTTGGGGCAAGAAAGAAGATTATATGTAAAGTGAGGATACTGGGAGCGAAGGAACGCAAGATAGCTTTGGAGGTTCGACACCTCCTCCCAGTGCTAATTCGTAAAAAAAATAAATGTAAGATATATGAAATTACATGTTAAAAATTGTGGTGCCATAGGTGAAGGTTCTATTGACCTGTCTAAACGCATTACGCTTTTGTGTGGGGAGAATGGTACAGGAAAAACTTATTTCTCCTATATGGTTTATGGGCTTTTGCAGACTCGTTTTCATGTCAAAAGTGATGAGAAAATTGTTGAGAAGTTGATAAACAATAAAACTGTAGACTTTCCGATAGACTATAAGAAAATTATGGAATATCGAAAAAACATGCTAGAGAGTGCAAAAGAAAATGTTGATTCAATTTTTGGTATTAGTACTATTGATGCAAAGAAAATATTCAAGGGGCTTCAGATAGATTTTCTAGATAGCGATGAAGAGGCATCTGATATTTTGAAAAAGGCAAAAATAGAGAAAAAGGCAAAAGTTCAAGGCATACAAGTTGTCCTATCTAAAAACGCAGGGGCAGACATGGTGAATTTGAAAATTATAGATAATGAAATACCTAGTGATGCTTTGATTAGTTTCAATTTCTTATTGTTCTCATTTGTCTATTATACATTGTCTGTTTATCCACTGAGTGGAGTTGAGGTCTTCCCAGTAGAACGCAATTCTATATACACTTTTAGCAAAGAACTTTCTATAAGAAAGCAAGAAGCGTGGGATAATTTACAAATGTTAGTAGATAAGGAACGAAAAGTAAACAAATTTGATATATTTTTCAATAGCAAACGTTATCCGTGGCCTGTTCGAGATGGGCTTATGGTAGCGGAAGATTTGGTTGAAAAAAAGAAATCGATGAGCCCTTATTATGATTTTGCGGAAGAAATTGAAAACGATTTACTGCATGGGGTAGTTCAAGTATCAAATGATGGAGAAATTCAATTTAAACCTTTGAAGTCAACATCAACTGTTTTGCCTATTCAAATGACCGCTTCAGTTGTTAAAACATTGTCTAGTCTTGTTGTTTACTTGAAATACATAGCTCATGAGAATGACTTGATTATTATAGATGAACCAGAAATAAATTTGCATCCTGATAATCAGATTGTTATTGCTAGAATCTTAGTGAAGTTGGCAAATAAGGGCTTCAGGCTGCTTGTAAGTACACACAGTGATTATGTTATAAGAGAATTCAACAATATGGTGATGATGTCTCAATTGAAAAATAAAGATACTCTGTTGCATTCTTGGAACTATTCAAAAGAGGAAATGCTAAATCCTAAAATTTTGGCGGTGTATACTTTCAAATATAAAACAAAACGAAGCAAGCGAGTTGTAATTGAACCTATTGAAGTTTCTGAGACCGGCTTTTCTGTTAAGAGTATAGATAGAACTATTGAGTTTCAGAATTCGGTAGGAGAAGAGCTTTTTTATTTGCTAAAATATACAGACGATGAAAATGAGAACACTTAATTGTATATTACAGGATTTGATTCAACCTCAATTCTTTAAAAAGGGAAATTCTTTTTCTGAAATCAATGATGGGGTAGATATGAATATACCAATTAAAGCAGGTAGCTTAAAGTATTCTTTACTTTCTTTTGACATTTCTATACCTAGAGGTGAAGTAGGACTTTTCCCATATTTCAAAAAGAAAGAAGGTGTTTATAAAATGTGCGATTATGTCATTTTTTGTAAACATCAGAATTGTTTGTATGTTTTGTTGATAGAACTGAAAAAGGGAAGCGAGCAAGTTATGCCACAGCTGGCAGCTGGTGAATGTTTGGCAAGATTTATTGTTGGCACGCTAAATCGTTTGGAGAAGAAAAAGTATTCTGCGATATTTAGAAAAATTGCCGTTCGCAATATTCATTTGAGACGTAAACCTACAACTCAAGTTTGCGATGTAACTTATGATTCAAAAGGATTTTGTACTTTTAAAGGTAGTTCATTCTATTTGCAGGAATTTTTAAAGTAAATATGTAGATGACAACAAAAGTAGCATTTCAAGCAGTTCTTAAATTCAAATCCCTAATAATTGATCTTATAAATGGGCATGGAGATAGAACCGCTATTAATCAAAATATCAGTATAATAAAGAGAATCCTGTACATGACAGGCACTCATAAAGCTGTAACTATAGCTCCACCTCCAATGGTTGGTGGACTAATGATGAAGAATGTGGATCCTCTAGATATCATATTCAATGTGCCTTATGGTATGGAGATAGATCTCTATAATTCTATTATTGATATGATGGATGAAACCATAGGAGTATTGAAGGCGAATCCTGAAATTATCGAGCGATATGAGGAAAAGATAAAGGAGAAGAAACATCAAAACGATAAAAAAGACTCTCTAAAGGTCGATAAGACAAAGGTCTTTATTGTGCATGGTCGAGATAATGAACTCAAAGAGTCTGTTGCTCATTTTATAGAGAAATTGGGACTTGAAGCAATTGTTCTGCATGAGCAACCAAATGCTGGTAAAACGATTATAGAGAAGTTTGAGAATGCGGCAGATGTTGGATTTGCAATCGTTTTGTTGACACCTGATGATGAGGGTGGCTTGGTCGGAGAGGAAAAACATTCAAGAGCAAGACAGAATGTTGTTTTTGAATTAGGCTATTTTATAGGAAGATTGAAACGCTCTCATGTAGCAGCATTGGTGAAAGGAAATGTTGAGATTCCTTCCGATGTTAATGGCTTTGCGTATATTGGCGTCGATAATGCAGGTTTTTGGAAGATGAAGGTATCCCAAGAGCTGAAGGCTTGTGGGTATGATGTTGATATGAATAAAATTGTGTGAAGTGATGCAAGAAGAATCTTTAAAAAATAAAACAATAAAAGGAGTAGGATGGAGTGCTGCTGATGCCTTTCTTGGGCAGGGAGTAACTTTCATAGTCGGTTTGGTGTTGGCTCGCCTCCTTTCACCTGATGAATATGGTCTGATAGGCATATGTCTTATATTTAATACGGTGTTAAATGGAATCGTAGATAGCGGATTGAGTAATGCCTTGATACGAAAAAAAAATGTAACAGACGAGGATTACAATACGATGTTTATAACTAATATGGTAATAAGTATATTACTTTATATGTTGTTGTATTTTTCATCTTCTTATATTTCACAGTTTTTTCAAAGAAATGAACTAACTTCATTGATAAAAGCAACAGGCATACTGCTCTTTTTAAATGCGTTGAGTCTTACTCATGTTACTATTTTAACTAAGCGTATTGATTTTAAAACAAAGACAAAAGCTTCTATATTAAGTGCCATTATGAGTGGAGCAATTGGTATTTCAATGGCATACATGGGGTTAGGCGTATGGGCTTTAGTTGGTCAAATGTTATCTAAGCAGTTAGTCTATACTCTAACAATTTGGACGTTAATTAAGTGGATTCCAACATTAAAATTTTCATTAGATGCATTCCATTATATGTGGGGATTTGGATGGAAACTGCTAGTCAGCGGATTGCTTAATAGTATTTGGAATCAATTATATCAGGTTGTCGTAGGTAAATTTTATTCTCCAGCTACTCTTGGTCAATATACAAGAGCTCGTCAATTTTCTAGTATATTCTCAGACAATTTGACGTCTATTGTTCAAAGAGTTAGTTATCCTGTTCTGTCAAATATTCAAGATGAAAAAGAACGAATGATAGAAGCTTACCGGAAAGTTATCAAAATGACAATGTTCGTTACGGTGCTTGTTTTGTTTTCTTTAGGGGCTGTTTCGGAACCTTTGGTTCATTGCTTGATTGGAGAAAAATGGCATCAAGCAGCATTATTCCTACCATTGATTTGTATTAGTATGTCTCTTTATCCATTGCATGCAATCAATTTGAATATGCTCCAAGTACAAGGACGAAGTGATATTTTTCTTTATCTTGAAATAATTAAGAAGTTTATTAGTATTGGTCCGATTTGCATCGGTGTTTTTGTTGGAATTTACTGGATGTTATTGGCATCAATACTTACAGGCGTACTTAGTTTTTTCCTTAATAGTTATTATACAGGTAAAAAATTAGGTTACTCTTCTTGGGCACAATTACGCGATGTCGCACCGACATATGGTATTGCCATAATTATAGTGCTTTCTGTATATTTTATAAAATTCTTACCATTAAATGGTTTAGTTGTGCTTATATTACAGATATTTGTGGGTCTTATAGTTTTTTTCCTTTCCTGTCATTTCCTGAAAAATGAGGAATTTATAGACATAAGAAACATTATTTCAAATCTTATAAAAAGAAAAAAATGAATAATAGTGAAACTTTAATAATTTTGCACCGCAGATTAAAAATGGGTGGAATAGAAACTGGTTCTGTAGAGATGATGAAAAATGCATTATCTCATAATAAAAGAACTATTTGGGTAGGAAATATTGATAAAGTATATGATAAAAATTTTGGTAATGTTATAGATGATTCGAAATTAGAATTTTTTCCGTATAATTATTCTCAATTAAATTTGTATAAACTTCCGGAACTGAAAGTCAGTTCTGGTGAGATTATAACAATAGTTTGCTTTGATATCTTTAAAATGTTTCTTGCATTTAAAATTAGAAAGCAATTAAAAGAAAACACTGTAAAGGTTCTTTATATAACTCCACATTTTACAGGTGATACAATTTTTTGTGAGGAATCTTTTAGAGGGTTTATCAAAAAGGTGGTCAAACATCTTTGTGGTAAAATATATCTTGATGTATTTAATGTTGGCAGTTTGAATTTTTTTAGTAAAACTCATGCAGAAGTATTGGAATCTACTTATGGGATAACTCTTCCTAATTATGAAAGATATTTAGTCCCAAATCTTACAGAAAGAATGCCATTTAATTATGAGAAGAGACGCAAAGTATATAATAAAGAAGAATTTACAATAATTTCAGCTGGACGCTTCGAGTTTCCTCATAAAGGTTTTTTGCTAGGGTTAGTTAATGTCTTTGCAGAATTGGTACATGAATATCCTCATATAAAACTTTTAATTGTGGGAGATGGACCAGATAAAAGAGTTTTAGATGAATTAATAAACTCCTTGGACGTAAATGTTAAAAGCCGTATTTGTTTGCGTCCTCCTGTTACTCCAGTAGAATTGTCTGATATTATGAGTGATTGTAATTTAAATGTTAGCGTAGCTGGATGTGCAACAATGGGGGCTAGATGTGGTGTACTAACTTTGCCTGCAAGACATTATAATTATGATTGTGAAGTTTATGGCTTTATGCCTGATAGTTTAGGAAAAACAACTTCAGAAGAACCTGGTTCTCCTGTGAAGAAGTTTATAATAGAAACTCTTCAGATGTCAGAAGATGAATATGTAGAAAAATGTTATCGAAGTTATGCCGCATATAACTCTGATGTATGTGACGTCAATTATCCATTTAATCAAAAACAAGATACCGAATGGACACCATCTATGGGCGTTTTCATCTTTATTAGATTTATTTATTTTATTCAGAGGTTACAATACTTTTTTTTAAATATGTTCAAATGATCTACGATAGCAAAGTAATATTTATAGGAACCTTTTTATTTTCTTGTATATTTGCTTATATATATGAATGTAAAAAAATGCGTTCTAATTCAAATATCTTCTTTTTCCTAAGCTCAATTCTTTTGGTTTTTGTACAGATTAGTACCGATTCTGGAGTGGATTATTATAGTTATTATGATTCAACACTTGTTTATAGTAGACTTTCCGATATTCAACATGCATATAATCGAGAGCCGTTATATTCTTTATGGTGTGTTTTGGCTATGTATATTTTCAATAATGCTCATATTGCAATATTGGGTATGAAACTTATGGGTATAGTGACGTTTATGTATGCACTATATTATCTAAGAAAAGATATAAATGTTTTTATTGCAGTGCTAGCTATTTGTTCGTTATATTATATACAATCTATATATTTATTGAGAATACAAATTGCTTCTGCTTTTATACTTTTATCGGTTGCATTTTGGTATAAATGTAAATCGATAAAAAAAGTTATAATACCTTTAATTATTGCTTGTGGTTTCCATTTTTCTGGTTATTTTGCCTTAATCCCTTATTTGGCTTATTTTTTTGTTTTTAAAGGGAATCGTTTAACTGGGCATGTTAATAAGATATTATTAATAACGATAATTGTATTTTTGTTGTGTCTATCTCGTTTCTTCTTCCCTTTATTAGGTGAACTGATGGCTGTCTCTGATTCTTTTGCAAAGTTTCACAAATATGATGATAATATTGGTACAACTAGTACAGGTTTGTTTTATTTGTTTCAATATGCTCCTATATTTGTATGCATGATGTTTGCTAAACGTGAAATCAACGATAAAGGCTTGTTAGTTTTGATTTTAATATGGGCTACTTTAGGATATTCTGTTACAAATATACAATTGGGAATTTTCGTCAGATTAGTTTTTATAATGAGTCCAATATTTGTTTTTTATGTACCATTAATGTCTAGCTATTTAAAGAAAAGGTATATTGTTGGATTTCCATTATCTGTTACTATGTTTAATATTTTGTTTGTGGCTTACTTCTTGGTGATATTCTTTACTACTAGTTATCAATATTTAAATAAAGGTAATGTAGCAGAATTAGATTGTTATCATTTTGTATTCCCGACACAATTCTTCTTAATCCAATAAATTCATATACGTATATTATCGATTTAAGCTACATTTCACTGCTTCATGTCAATTGCAGCTTTTTGGTAATATATTATATAGTAATTATAAATTATATACAATGAAAATAATACAATTAGTAACATCCTTGGATGATGGTGGGGCAGAAACACTTGTCAAAGACTATTCGATTAAACTCGAGAAAAAAAATCAGGAAGTTTTGGTCGTAGTTGTTTTTAATTATACTAAATCTTCAAATTATCGATTACTTAGGAATGCTAATATTAATTATCTTCCTTTAGTGAGAAACTATAATATTATATCTCGTCTTTTTTTACGATTATTTGGTAAGTGGTATATTCCGTATCGTTTAAAGAAATGTTTTAAAGTAGAGAAACCGGATGTAGTTCACATTCACTTGGAATTGCTTAAATATGTTGCAAAAATAGCTAATTATTTTCCTGCGACTAAATTCTTTTTTACTTGTCATAGTGAGCCTTATAGAAAATTAGGACCTCAATATCCTGGTGAACTTGAAGCTGCCAAAGAAATGTGTGCTGCAAATAGACTACAAATCATAGCATTACATAATGATATGCGTCTAAAATTAAATAAAATGTTAGGTATTGATAATACTAAGGTTTTGTATAACTGTATCTCTGTTAAGCATTTCTCTAAATGCAATGTTGACAAGAATGAAGTTAGGTTCAAAATCTTTGTTCCTAAAGATGCAATTCTTATTGGTCATGTTGGGCGTTTTTCTGAACCTAAAAATCATGAGTTTATTATAAAAGTGTTCTATGAGGCATCGAAACAGAATAACAAAGCAATGTTATTATTAGTTGGTGATGGAGATTTGCTTCAGTCTGTAAGAAGTCAAGTGCATCAATTAGGGATAGAAAAGAAAGTTATATTTCTTTCTCATAGATCAGATGTTCCTGAGTTGATGAAGGCTATGGATTTATTTTTGTTCCCTTCTATTATTGAAGGATTTCCTGTTACTTTGATTGAGGCTCAAGCTATAGGATTGCCTTGCCTGATTTCAAATACAATTACACCGGAAGTATGTATTTCAAAAAATGTTGTTTCTATGGACTTAGATAAAAGTGCTGCTGAATGGGCATCTCAATTATTGTCCATGTATGGTATGATTACATATGACAAAAGAATAGAGAACTTTGATTGGGATAATGTGATTGATAAATTAATTAATTTATATAAGCAATGAGTAAAATCTTAACAAAATGTGATCTTAAGAGATATCTTGAGATTGAGGGGCAATTATATTCACGTTCGCGAATTGTCGAGTTGTTGTTTCCATCCAGCATAGGCCAATTATTGTTTGTCTTGCGGCATTTAGAATATTATACCAATCGGGGGGGCGTATTTTCATCAATCATGAAAATGTTCTATCATATTAGATATAGAAGACTTCGATTGTTAACAGGATTGACAATCCCGCCAAATACTTGTGCAGAAGGTTTAACTATATATCATACTGGTTCTGTCGTTGTAAACTCAGCTACGATAATAGGGCGTAATTGTTGTATAATGAATAATGTCAATATTGGTGCTAATGGAGGAAGTCATAAGGCACCTAAAATTGGAGATAATGTATACATTGGCCCTGGGGCTGTTATCTTTGGAGATATTGAGATTGCTGATGGCTGTTATGTTGGTGCAAATGCAGTAGTAAATAAATCTTTTTTAGAACCAAATTCTGTTATAGTCGGAATTCCTGCAAAAGTTGTTAAGAAAGACAATGTTTGTTGGTGGGAAAAAAATCATTTAAAAAGACATAAATAATTATTTGTTATTTTGTATTGATATGATTAAATTAATATTTATAACTGACTCAATGAGTTCTGGAGGAGCTGAAAGAGTTATTTCTGTATTAGCAAATCATTTTGCAGAAAAATGGCCAGTTGAGATTATTTGTTTGAGTGGCAATGGGTCTTTTTATCCCCTTCATGATAAGGTTCGTTTAACCTGTCTTGAACCTCTTTATGGTAAAAATCTTGTTCGTAAATTCATTTGGTTACACACAAATGTAAAGTCAGATTCTTTGGTTATAGCCTTTATGGTAAATGTTTATTTATTTACATTGGCTGCTTTATTTTTTAAATCTGTTAAAATTATCGTATCAGAAAGAAATGATCCAACGGCGCATAAACTTCCTATACGCTTATTACGCAAGATATTGATATGGAGAGCCCAACGAATAGTTGTTCAAACAGAAGATATTGCGGCCTATTTTCCACGTTTCTTGCGAAATAAAATAAATATAATTTACAACCCTATTTCTGATAAGTATATTTGGAAATCTGGTTTAAGTGCAGTTAAAGAAAAAACGATCATTACAATTGGACGTTTATCACCTCAAAAAAATCATAAAATGATGATTGATGCTTTTGCAAAAGTGGTTAAACAGTTTCCTGATTATCAACTTCATATCTATGGAGAGGGAGAAATTCGAAATGAAACAGAGGCTTTCGTTAAGTCTAAAGGGCTTGAGAATAACGTCTTTCTTAGAGGAAGATGTAATAATCTTAGTACTGTTTTACCTCATGCTGAAATATTTGTGATGTCTTCTGATTATGAAGGAATGTCGAATGCTCTTATTGAAGCAATGTATGTTGGAATTCCTGTTGTAACAACTGCAGTTTCAGGAACTAAAGAACTTATAAAAGATGGGGTTAACGGATTTGTTGTTCCAATAAAGGATGAGAAGGCATTTGTTGAAGCAATTTTAAAATTATTAAATGACAAAGATAAACGTGAACTTTTCTCAGCAGAAGAAGTTAATATAATCAGTAAAGTTAAACCAAGTATTATATTTAAAAAATGGGAAAAAGTGATAGAAAAAGTATGGAGAAAGTAGCTGTAATTTTACCCGTATATAAGAACGATAAGGTTCCTTATATCAAATTGTCCTTTGATAGTATTTTGAATCAAACTTATGGGAATATCCACCTTTATATTGGGGTGGATGGTCCTGTAGGGGAGGATTTAAAGGCTTGCTTGCAAGAGTATGAAAAGGATGAACGGATTAGTGTAGAGTGGTTTAAGGAAAATCGTGGTCTCGCAATAGTTCTAAATGACTTGTTGGATATTTGCTTTAAGGCAGGATATGAGTATATTGCCCGTATGGATGCGGATGATATTTCCATGCCAAACCGTTTAGAGAAGCAAATGGCTTTTTTGCAGGCAAATCCTGATATTGATGTTGTAGGTGGAGCTATAGAGGAGATAGATGAGAATAGTAATAGCAGAGGAAAGACCATCGTCTATCCGGAAGGTCCAAGGGAATGCTATGAATTCTTCTCCCGTAGAAATCCTCATGCCCATCCTGCAGTTCTGTTTAGAAAAAGCTTCTTCGAGAAAGCTGGTTGTAAATATCGTCCTGAATATCGCCAGAACCAAGATACTATGCTTTGGTTGGATGGCATGAGTAAAGGTACTAAGCATGCCAACTTGCAGGATGTTGTTTTGAGATTCCGCTTTACCAATTCTCTTTTCAAAAAGAGACGTAATGGTTGGGCGTTTGCAAAGAAGCAGTTGCATGATCGTAAGATTATCAACAAGACTCTGGGTTATGGCTTCGGAGCGTCTGTATTTGGTTACATGATGTTCTGTATGTTGGTTTCACCACCATGGGTGAAGAAGATTGCTTATAAGGTATTTAGATAATTGATGTATTAGAATTATGAGATACTATTATGATAATAGACCATTAAAGTTATTGTGTTCTGATATGGAAGTGAAAAATATAGTAAAGACTTTCATTTCAGAGCATAAAGGAAAGTCGTTTACCTTTTCTGAGTTAAGTCAATTCTTGGTTGATTTTGCTGATGAGAATCATCTTTTAGATAAAGAAGAAGATACTACCTATAATGGCATCATTCTTACTGATTTTGACGGTAAACGATTGTCATTGATTTTAGGCGAGTTCCTTCTTGAAGGCAAAGTGTTTATCAATTTCTATAGAAATCCTTTTTGTAATATATCAAACGAAGATACTATCTTTATTGTAAAATCGTAGTACAGATATGGCAAATAGTTATGCTTTAAATTTATATAGTATTCGATTACAGAAGCGCTTCGATACCAAAAAAGAATATATATTATCAGATTTCGGGGCTAAGCAAGATATGCTGTCGATTATCGAAAATATGTTTGAGTCTTGGAAGTTTAAAGGTAATATGACTCAAAAGAGCGATGGAGCTACAGTCGAGAAAAATCAAATACTAAAAGTTGATGAGGAAAAAGTTGTGAAGATACAACTAAATGACGATGGCTCTTTTAGCTTGACCCGAATTGGTCGTATGCTTGAAGGTGTAATAATGTATGGAGAATCAGGAACTTCTGAAGTAGTTGTAAATTCAAACAATGGTAAGTATCTTTATACTAAAAAGAAAGAGGATGCTCCATTAAAGCCTTTCTTTTTTAAATTTTATATACCAGAGAATTCTGTAGTTGGCTTCCTTATTGTTGAAAGTATGTCATCTAGTGGCATTGCAACTATCATACAGAGAAACTTGCTCAACTTTTATTCTCAAAAGGATAATGATGCCATTCTTAAGATTCAGCCTGTAGGCATTTCAGAATTAGCAGATTCTGCGATGGAAAAATCAAAGGGAGTTAAGCGAATTACATTGCGTAGTATTAGTAATGCTGGCTTTAATGTTTCTAAGTTAGCAGGAGATCATGTTACTAATAAAGATTATACTGTAGATTACGTTATTAAAGCCAAAAGTGTTCTTTTTCAAAAGAATCTCTTTGACAAATTACGTTCGTCTAGAAATGCACAGTCACAGTTTTATGAGATAGATGGTCAAAACTTTGAGGATATTTCTGTGACGATGAATATTGATGGTCATGAGCGTACTCTATCTGTAGGACAATTTTCAAAATTAGGAACCTCTATGGATATAACAAACAAAATAGTCAAAGGTGACGATGGATATCCTACTTATGATTCAATTAATAAACAGACCATGATATTGATATCTTTGATTAAAAAACAATATGATTTAAAATGAAACAAACTAAGATTCTATTATATGCTTCCTATGCTTTGCTTTTAATATGTCTTATTTTGTTGGGCATATTTCTTGCAGTTTTATGGCTTGGTGAAGATTATGTCGGTATATTTTCTTTCTTGTTAGACCCATTGAAAGATAATTTTGGCGATATGATGACTGGAACAATTGGTATTTTATTATCTTTTGCGTCAACCTTATTCCTTTTCATTACCTTTAAAGAGCAGCGTAACCAGTTTAAATTGTCAGAGAAGTCGCAAAAGATTGTGTCTTTTGAAGAGACTTTTTTCAATATTATGTCTCTTCTTTCTGATGTTAGAAGAACTACTATTGAAAGTTTGAAGAATCACAAGGTTTTATCTATTGAGGGATATTATTATAATTTTGTTAATTATGCTCATTCCTTAAGTAAGTCTTCTGTTGCACAAAAGTACTTTGAGGATTTGAGTACAGAGAATCCTTTGGATTCCGTTATTGAAGCTGCCAGGAATGAAATAGGCTTGTATTATAAGGAGTACGTGGATTCTACTGAGGGTAATATAGGTTATTTCTTCAGATATATTTTTAATACAGTTAAGTTTGTTAAGGAGCAGGATGGGAATATCATCACGAAGCAACGCTATATTAATTTGTTGCAGTCTCAATTGTCTGATGAGGAGCTAGCTTTACTCTTTTATGATGCTATTTCACCATATGGTAAGAATAAAAAAGGTGAGTATGTCTTTTATGAGATGTTGGAAGCTTCTGAAATGTTGGAGAATATCAGTGAAAGAGTCCTGATAGATAGCAGTCATGCTAAGTTCTATCCTTTGACTAAGTTTAAATTTTTGTCTAGAAGAGAGTTGGCTGAAGTAATTGAAAGAAGACGGAAGATAGTATTCTGACAATGAGGGTTTACATATCTTCGAGAATTCCGTATTTTCTTTTTTTCTTAGGGATAAACTTTTATACGGTTTGTAATAAATAACACTTTATGATTTTCAAAAGATTATTTGATATAGTAGCATCCCTTTGCGGTTTGCTTTTGATATGGTGGATATTTCCGCTTGTGGCTTTTCTTATTCATAAGAAGATGCCGGGA
>ERZ869991.236-NODE-236-length-18766-cov-4.740971_pt1 | contig 18766 bp, 13 predicted proteins | sample MGYA00520862_ERZ869991 | MGnify/ENA primary metagenome ERZ869991 (study PRJEB32232, sample SAMN07284978) | human gut metagenome | biome: human-associated habitat; material: feces | host: Homo sapiens | place: Tanzania | collected 2014-08-11 ...
ATTCGTGACTGGAGTTCAGACGTGTGCTCTTCCGATCTTGCTTGCGCAAATTCGGTGTACGTGCCTCATATCCCCATACCTGAAGGCAGGGGCTTTACGGCACTTGCGGTAAAGCTGGAGAAAGTACGGTTATTTGACTGACACGACCTTGGGTTAAGCGGAAGCCTATGCCTCTATTTTCATAAATCAAACTGCCATTAGCAGCTTTAGTTTGACCGAAAACTTTGGTAACTTCTGATTGGGAAGAGCCAACTTTCACGCCTTCCTTGGTAATGAAATCACCCGTTTCCATCACTACACCTTCGATTATTTGTTTGGAATTGACAATTAAACCGATGGCTTCTTCTTTGTAGCGATGCAAGCTGCGTCCTTGACCCATGGGAGTAACATTGTCGGCATTGCCCCAAGAATTGCTGACAGTTGAAAGGTGAGTACCTATTTTTATAGAGCCGACACGCTGGCCGGGTACAATGATACGATCGCCTAAAAGAGGGCGCTCGTCTTCACGTTTAAACACATAAATGCTGGATACTTTGCCATTTCTAATACTGAAAGCCAAACCTCGGGAGGCATAATTTATATTGCCTTGGCCGCGTTGCAAACCTTGTCCGTACACTTTGGTAACTGAAGTTCCGGCTGAGCCTATGCCTATACCTTCGGGAGTTTTCCAATTGCCTCCCAGAACGGTAATACCGATAACCGCTCCGTTAGAGCCCATAAATACAGCTAACCCCTTATTTTTGAAATGGAGCAACTGAGAATTGGGGTCGTTGGGAGAAGCTACTACCTTGCTGGGAGCTCCCAATATTGAGCGGACTTGGTTTATATTTTGTCCCAAACTCACGGAGCCGACGCTGCGTCCGCCTTGAATAGAGTTTCCTCCGGCCGCGTAAGCAAAGTTTAGTAACAACAAAAATGATAAAGCTGCGCTGAAAGTCAGCCTAAAAATACGTTTGCAAATCATAGTCGGTTAAATTCAGATTAACTGAGATTGTTCCTTTCTTTCCGGCTGACATAGATAACTGATGCATACTGTCCAAGTGGCAGTGGCTGGCAGTTTTGAAGGAGAGAAAGAGCCCATTGGGAAGATCCACTGCTAAATTTTTTTCGCGCAGATACAAACGACGGTTAAGCGTCAAGAGGAACTTAAAGTGAACAGATTATTAAACTGGCTCGGCAAGATGGTAGAAAGCGCGACGTTACAATGCCTTTCTCCTATACATCATCGCTTGCTGTTTTTTTTAATTATCTTTTTACTTATAGCTTCGACGGCAGCTATCGCTTTCGATATTGGTGGCTTACCTTACAATTGGTTTTCTATACCGGTTTTTTTAGCCTGTTTGTTTTTTAAACGCAAAGGCTTAGTTGTATTGCCTCCGGCTTATATTCTTTTACTGATAGGTTTGTGGAGCCGTCAAGAAATGAATCTGGCCGATATGCTCAGCTGGTCGACTTTTGAATTTGCCAAGTGGGCTATTGTAGCTGCTTTTACCATTATCACAGTTGAGGGAGCGGCCCGTCGTCGTCGCAAAGATGCCGATCTTGAACATGATGTCGATCGTGCCAGAACTTTGCAACGAGCCTTGGTGCCACCAAATTGTGAAATAGGCAGAGTGAAACTGTGTGGTATCATGCAACCTTGTCGCAGCGTAGGCGGCGACTTTTATTATTTCCGTCCTTTTCAGGAAAAGTTTATTGTCTTTTGTTTGGGCGATGTTATGGGCAAAGGTGTGCCCGCTTCTATGGTTATGTCCATAGTTATGAGCTTTTTCTTTGAATGGGGCAAAAAGAGCTCGTCTCCTGCTCAGATTTTAGGAATTTTAAATCAGCGTCTTTTAGGATTATGGCGCGATGATAATACCTGGTTTACTACTTTATTTTACGGCGTATTCAACGAAGAAAGTAGCATACTTACTTACGCGTCCGGCGGCCACGATACAGCTTTATTGCTTAAAGACAACGGTTCTGTACAGCAATTACATACCGACGGAGTGCCTATAGGAGCTTTTGAAGAAAGCGTTTGGGAAGAAAAGTCGATTACTTTGGATGGTGGCGATAGAGTAGTTCTTTTTACTGACGGTTTGACCGAGGCGCGCAACAGTGAGGGGGAGTTTTTTACTTTTGAACGGGTCGTCAAGTTTTTGCAAGAACATTCTACTTTGTCCGCTGAAGATTTAGCTAAACAATTAGAATTGGCTGTCTTGCGTCATACAGGTGGTACTCCGGACGACGATTTGGCTATTTTAGTTATGGAAGTTAAAAAAGGCGTAAAATGGAATCCGCAAAAAACTTTGGTGGCTAAAGAGCTAGGGAAGAATAAGAAGAACTGATTTGGCTTGGCAGTTTTATTTTCGAGTTATTTTTAACGGTATATTAGCGCGAGAAATAGGCAGGAGAGCGTGCTAATAATGTATAAAGCTAGGGGTACATTTTTTCAAGATAATTGAGGCTGAAGCAGAAAATTAAGCCGTGGGTCGGGAAGCCTATGTTTCCTTGGCGCTTTTTTTTGTGAAAAATTTCCCTCGTCCTCAATCGGGTAAAACTAAATTTAAGGAGACTGTTCCTTTGAGTAGTAAGTTAGCAGGCGATAAACTTTGCATTGACGTTATTCGTGGTTTGGCTATGGACGGCCCTCAGCAAGCTCGTTCCGGTCACCCTGGCGCCGCTATGGCTCTAGCTCCTTTAGGTTGGACTATGTTCAGCAAGATCATGAAACATGATCCTAAAGATCCTCACTGGCACAATCGCGACCGCTTTATTCTGTCCTGTGGACACGCTTCTATGCTCATCTACAGTTTGCTGCATCTTTCCGGTTATGGCCTTACTCTCGACGATTTGAAAAACTTCCGTCAGTGGGGCTCTCTTACTCCCGGACATCCCGAATACGGCCACACTGCCGGTGTCGAAATGACGACCGGTCCTTTGGGCCAGGGACTTTCCAGCGCCGTAGGTTTCGCTTTAGCTGAGCGCTACATCGCTTCTTATTTCAACCGTCCCAACTTTAATGTTATGGACCATTACACCTATGTGTTCTGCTCCGACGGCGACCTTATGGAAGGTATCACTTCCGAAGCCGGTTCCTTAGCCGCTACTTTGGGCTTAGGAAAACTTATTGCCGTTTATGACGACAACCGCATTACCATCGAAGGCAATACCGACATCGCTTTTACTGAAGATCGCGTAGCTCGCTATGCTGCTTACGGTTGGCACACTCAGCGCGTCGAAGATGCCAATGATACCGCCGCTTTCGAAGCTGCTATTGCCGCCGCTCAGAAGGATCCTCGTCCTTCCTTGATTTCGGTAAGATCTCACATCGCTTATCCTTCTCCCAAGATGCAAGATACTTCTGCTTCTCACGGTACTCCCTTTGGCGAAGAAGAAATTGCCGCCACCAAGAAGGTTATGGGCTTGCCTGAGCACGAGAAGTTCTATGTGCCCGCCGAAGTTTATGCTACTTGCAGCAAGATCCAAGCCAAAGGCGCTCAAGAACACGCCGCTTGGAACGAGCTTTTCGCTGCCTATGCTAAAGAATATCCTGAATTAGCTGCCGAGTTTGAAAACTGGATGGAAGGCAAACTTCCCGAAGGTTGGGACAAAGATCTTATCACTTTCGAGCCCGATGCTAAGGGCATGGCTACCCGCGTTTCTTCCGGCAAAGTTATCAACGCTATTGCCGAGCGCTTGCCCAACCTTATTGGTGGTTCCGCCGACTTGGAGCCTTCTACCAAGACTCTTATCAAAGGTTCTCCTGCTCAGAGCCCCGAGCATCACGAAGGCCGCAATATCCACTTTGGTATTCGCGAACACGGCATGGCTGCTGTAACTAACGGCATCATGTTGCATGGTGGTCTCCACGCCTACGACGCCACTTTCTTGGTCTTTGCCGACTATATGCGCGGTTCTGTCCGCTTAGGCGCTTTGATGGGCCTTAACGGTATCCACGTCTGGACTCACGACTCTATCGGTTTAGGCGAAGACGGCCCTACTCACCAGCCTATCGAGCATTTGGCCTCCTTGCGTATTATTCCTAACTTCACTTTGTTGCGTCCTTGCGATGCCAACGAAACTGCCGAAGCTTGGAAAGTGGCTATTACCCACCGCGAAGGTCCCGTTGGTTTAGCTTTAACTCGCCAGAATTTGCCCACTTTGGATCGTACCAAATACGCTCCCGCCGAAGGTTTGCGTCGTGGTGCCTACATTCTGGCCGAAGCCGAAGGCGCCGAGCCCAAGGTCATTTTGATGGCTTCCGGTTCTGAAGTGCCCATCATTTTGAAAGCTCGTGAAGTGTTGCAAGCCGAAGGTATTCCTACTCGCGTTGTCAGCTTCCCCTCCTGGGAACTTTTCGAAGCTCAGGATGCCGCTTATCGCGAAGAAGTGTTGCCTAAGCACATTACCGCTCGCGTATCTGTAGAAGCCGCTTCCACTTTCGGTTGGGGCAAATACGTAGGCGATAAAGGATTCGCTTTAGGTATCGATCATTTTGGCGCTTCTGCTCCCTTTGAAGTTTTGTACGAGAAGTTCGGACTGACCGTAGAAAATACGGTTGCCCACGCCAAAGAGTTGCTTAAGTAGTCGCTCTTTTTAGCAGAGGAGATCCTGCGCTCGAATAGGGCGCGGGATTGCAAGTCCTGTCTTCAATTTGGAAAGGAACATTTTTTAATGTCTAATCTTTTAATTGAGCTCAACAAAGCCGGTGTAAGTCCTTGGTTGGACAATCTCAAACGAGAGATGTTTGCCGACGGTTCTTTGGCTAAACTTATAGCCGAAGGCGGAGTGCGTGGTCAAACTTCCAACCCTTCCATCTTCCAGAGCTCCATTTCCAAAAGTTCTATCTATGATGAAGAGATTTTGCGCTTAGCCAAACTCGGTATGGAAGCTGAACCCATTGTTTGGGAGCTTATGACCGAAGACGTGCGCTCCGCTTGCGACGTATTCAAAGGACTCTTTGAGACTTCCGGCGGTACCGATGGTTTTGTCAGCTTAGAGCTTAACCCCACTTTGGCTCACGAAACCGAAGCTAGCTTAAAGCAAGCTCGCGAATTGGTCGCTAAAGTAGATCGTCCCAATTTGATGATCAAAGTTCCGGCCACCAAGGAAGGTTTGCCCGTAGTTGAAGCTTTAATCGCCGAAGGCGTAAGCGTCAACGTAACTTTGCTTTTCTCTGTAGAGAGATATGAAGAAGTTATCGAAGCTTGGATGCGCGGTTTAGAGAAGAGAGCTGCTCAAGGTTTGTCCCTTAAGGGCGTCAATTCCGTAGCCAGTTTCTTCATTAGCCGTGTCGATACTGAATGCGACAAGCGCTTAGATAAAGCTTACGCTGCCGACGCCAGCTTAATTGAGAAGTATGGCGATTTGCGTGGCAAGATGGCTGTAGCCAACGCTTGCTTAGCTTACGAGCTCTTCTTAAACAAGACCAACACCGAGCGCTGGCAGAAGCTGGCTGCTTTAGGTGCTCCCGTACAGCGTCCTCTTTGGGCCAGCACCAGCACCAAGAATCCCGCTTACAAAGATACTTTGTATGTCGACGATTTAATTGGCCCCAATTGTGTCAACACTATGCCCGACAATACTGTGGCCGCTTTCGCCGATCACGGCACTGTTAAAGAAACTTTAACTCCCGAAGCTATCGCTCAATCTCATAAGTATATTGAGAACTTCGCTAAGAGTGGTCAAGATTTGGCTGATGTGACTGACAACGTGTTGATGACTGATGGCGTCAAGAAGTTTGCCGTAGCTTACGAGCAACTTTTGGCCGCCGTTACCGAAAAGCGCGCTAAACTTTTAGCCTAGTATTTAGTTAGCGAACATTCTTCGTTCGAGCTAAGCTAAAAAAACGAGCCGGGTCTACTCAGATTCAGCTCGTTTTTGTTTTATGGACAAATAGTTATGTTGCATGCTGGTTTTACGCCAACTATGAAGGTTGCTCTAGCCGATCTGAAAGGGCACCGCTTGGAATCTTATGAGTGTGTCTTCAATAAATTTGGCTCTTGCACCTATGGCAACTTGCGTTTAAATTTTGATGGATTAGTCATTGATATAAGCAATGAGCCTAAAGCGTTTCCATTTTTTGATGGTGAAGAAGACGTTGCTTGCTTTTCTTGCGCTTTAGTTAACCAAAATGAGCCGTTTAAGCCTTATTTAAAAGCTGATAGTAAGAAATTTACAGTAAATAAAAGTATTAGCCAAGTAGAGCTTTTGAGTGATCGTATAGATGTAAATCATGGCGAATATCAGGTGGAATTTGATGTCGCTTTAATACTCCATTTTGATGACGAAATTCTTATGTTCGCTCGTGGCATTTGGTTTGCTGAAGAAATTTTTATCGCTCATAATGATAACTATGAAGCTGTTTTTTCTAAAGATAATTTAATAGAATCGTGGTCTAATGATGGCGATTATGAAGTTAAAGTAACCAGAACCAGAACGCAGCTCTAAAAAAATTGTGATAAAATTGTAAGGCTGTTGTTAGATGTAATTACTAACAAAAGTTTATGCCATACTGGTGCCATATCTTGCTTGTTCACTTAACTGTGGCTGGAAGATTAGTTGCCAATATGGCTATAACTTTAAATGACACATTTTTTTGTGAATCGTTTATAATTATAATCATGACTATACAATTAAAAAATCAACGCGGTATTTTTTTTGTTCCGGATGGAACTGAAATAAAAGAAGCTTTGGCTAGAGTTACCCATTTAGCTATAGGAGCTCATCCTGACGATATTGAGTTTATGGCTTGGCATGGCATTTTGGAAGGTTTAGCTGATAAAGGTAAATTTTTTGCCGGCGTAACGGCTACCGATGGTGGTGGAAGCTCACGTATTGGCGCTTATGCGGATGTTACAGACGAAGAAATGCGCCTTATTCGTTTGCAAGAGCAGAAAAAAGCCGCTTACTTAGGAAATTATGCCGCTTTAGCTTCCTTGGGATATACTAGTGCTCAAGTTCGTGAGCAAAAACGCGAAGATGTAAAAGCTGACCTGAAAAATATTATAAAGGCTGCTCGTCCGCAAGTTATTTTTACCCACAACTTAGCTGATCGTCACAAAACTCACTTGGCTGTGGTGCTTTTAGTTATCGAAGCTTTGCGCGAATTGGGGGAAGAATATTATCCGCAAGAATTTTATGGCGGCGAAGTGTGGCGCAGTTTAGATTGGCTTCCTTTAAGTGAGCGTCGCGCTTTCGATGTGGGGCAGCGTCCCAATTTAAATAACGCTCTTATGGAATTGTACGATTCACAAATTAGCGGTGGCAAAAATTACCACCTTGCTACTCGTGGAAGAAGAGAAGCCAACGCTACTTATGCCGATGCTTATGCTCCCGATGAAGCCAGTATGTTGGAGTTGTTTATGGATTTGCATCCTTTATTGGAACAACCGCAACTTAGTCCGGCAGCCTATTTAAGTGGTTTAATAGATAAGTTTAAAGCCGAAACTTTAGCTAATCTTGCTTCTTTAACTTAGAGCAAGCCTAATTGGGGCTGAAGCTTGCCGCTTTTAGGCTATACGTCTATAATGGCTTTCAGTTAGGCTAAAGGCGTTCCTATAGCGGCATAGAGCAGAGAAGGTGAAGAAAGCGTGAAAAAGACAAATTGGTCTTGTTGGGCAAGAAGTGCTATTTGTACTTTGGCTATAGTAGCGGCAATAGGATTGCCGTCCTGGGCCGATCAGGGTGAAGCTGAGCTTTTTCCTATCAACGACGATGTTGATGTTTATGTACCAGAAACTCCCAATGGTTCAGCCCAGCGTTTAAAAGCTACAGATAAGCCTGTCTCTGCTGAAGCCAAAACTCAAATTAAAGCAAGTTTGCGTGAGTTATACTCAGCTTATGAGCATAAAGATGTAGAAAAAGTGCTTTCTATGTTGCATGATTGCATAGAAAGCTCAGCTTTGGAATATGCTCAACGCCACCCAGAAAATGCTCAGGCAGCTGAAGAGATTCGCGACGCCTATGAAGCTTTCCATACTGATGTCTTTAACAATAAAGATTACGTTTTAGATCCTTTTACTTTAGAATTTTGCCAATACAGAACTTTGGAAAATGGTAATATTGAGGTCTCTTCGGCTGTCCCCATTATTAGTTCCAAGTCTATGGATTTTGTAGAAGAAACGGCCGATCAAATTCATTATATGACCATATCTCTGCGTTTGGGACGTTTTGTTTATGCTCCCGGAGATAAAGGTTGGCATATTGTAGAAATGGACTTATTTTAATTTATGGCTCGTCCCGATACCGCAGAGTTTATAGCTAATTTGCGTTCTCAATTGCAAGAACAATTCAAAGAGCATTTAGATCCTCAAGGAAAAGTTAATTTAAAAAACTTGCTTCCCGAGGAATTGGAACGTTTTTTTGCTATATTAGGCGAATCCAGATATAGGGTGGGGCAATTTTTGCGCTGGATCTATATTCGCAGAGTGCTTGAATTTGTAGAGATGACCGATTTGTCGGCCAAATTGCGCTCTCGTTTGCAACAGTTGGCCTCTATTCCCAACTTAAAATTTGCCGATCCTAAACAATCATTGCAAGATACTTCCAAGTTTCTTTTCTTATTACCTGATGGCAATATGGTCGAAAGCGTAAAAATGCGCTATTTGGAGCACTTAGGCCCCGGTCGTGTGGCTGTCTGTATTTCTAGCCAAGTCGGTTGCGCCATGGCCTGTCAGTTTTGTGCTTCTGGAAAAGCCGGTTTAGTGCGCAATTTGCAAGCTTGGGAAATAGTCGATCAGGCTTTGCAAATCCAGCGCCGTCTTGATGGGTGTGGCGAAAGAGTAGCCAATATTGTTTTTATGGGCATAGGTGAGCCTTTCAACAATATTGACAACGTTTTAAGAGCGATAAAACTTTTGAATTGCGGTGATGGCTTTGGCGTCGGTATGCGCCATATTGCCGTTTCTACTTGTGGTGTTGTTCCCGGTATAGAGCGCTTAACTCAATTACAATATCCTTTAAAATTGGCTATTTCTTTGCATGCTACTACAGATGAATTGCGCTCTAAGTTGATGCCAGTTAATAGACGTTGGAACTTGGAAAAGCTTATTGAAGCTTGTAGAAATTATCAAGCGGCAGTAGGCAGACGCATAACTTTTGAATATGTTATGCTCGAAGGCGTCAATGACAACTTAGAAGATGCGGCTAGGTTAGTCCATTTATTAAAAGGATTGCGAGCTTTAGTCAATCTTATTCCTTGGAATGCTGTCGATCATCCTACCTTTAAGCGCAGTTCAGCTAATAGAGTGCGTCGCTTCCAAGAGCGTGTCCAAGAACTAGGGCTGCGCTGTACTTTGCGTCGCGAAAAAGGCTCCGATATAGATGCTGCTTGCGGGCAATTGCGCTTGCGCAAAGCTGCCCAAATGCGCGAGGCGGAAGAAGCTTATTTTGCAGATGAGGACTGAATTTGTTCGGTTGGTTGCTGAGATTTTTTCGTAAGTTAGAAAAATCGCTGGAAAAAAAGATTGAGGGACAAGATAGTGGCGTCAATCCTCACTATCTGGAAGCTTCTCGCGCCGCTCAAAGGATAATGCTAGACAATAAAGTTAAAATTGACGGTCTGGTTTTTATTCCCAACCTTATCTTAGTGCCTTTTAGCCAGTCTAAAAAAGTCCCCGATTCTTATATTCCCAACCTTTTGGAGAATATTAAAAATAGTACCGAAGCCAATGTCTATAAAATATTAGCTCCTTTTGCTGTTCATATTGTCTATGCTGAAAATGGCTTTTCCGAAGTAGAGATGGCCTGGGCCGACAAAGATGAAAATGTCGCCGTCGGCATGGTAGAGTGCTGCCAAGGGCCGCTAAAAGGCCAGATTTGGGGAATATCTCTCGAGGGTGCCATAATTGGACGCGGTAAAGGAACCGATATTCACATAGAAGCTGACGAAAAAATGTCACGTTTGCATTTTAAAGTTTCCGTATCTGCAGACGATCAGATAATAGTGCAAGATCTAGGCAGTCGAAATGGCACTTTTATTAGGAATAAAGCGATTGCTACCAAAAAAAATATAAAAAAGAGCAGCGGCATAGAAATTCGTGCCGGAAATTCTTCTTTTAAGTGCTACGCTTTTCCAGGTCAGGTAAAATATTGGAGCTAATAAAAATTTATCAGTTCAGCAAAAAGCGACCGCCCGCGCGTCGAGCTTTATCGACACACAGACGGTCGCTTTTTTAGTAATACAGCACACTCTCTAGGCGCTCATTTTAGAAATTACCAAATTTTCCAAGCAGCGTACGCCTTTCATCCACCATTGCTCGGAAACGTGCTCCGGTCTAATTAAAGCTGTATGTAAACCACAACGGTTGCCGGCCAAAACATCAGTAAAAAGCTGATCTCCTACCATGATCGCTTCTTGACTGCTGATAGCAAGACGCTTCAGAGCTCGGTGAATACCCAAAGTTGAAGGCTTGAGAGCTTGGGGAACAAAAGGAATATCCAGCCTTTTAGCAATCTTTTCCAAGCGTGCGGTTACAGCATTGGAAACTATACAAAGCTTAAAACCGGCGGCCTTGGCTTCTTTTACCCATTTGCTTACAGCATTTGGTAAAGAAGTGCCGTTCCACTTGACTAAAGTGTTGTCAAAGTCGAGGAGAATTCCCTTGACTCCCAATTCGGCAAGGCTGGCGAGATCTACGTCAGCCACAGAAGTTACTTTAAAGTTGGGGGCTAACATTTTTCTTATCATTACCCGTATATTATAGCAGAAATATATTGAATGATCAGTTAATCTTTTATTAAAATTTAGAACCGAATTATTTATATTCGGAAACGAATTTACTGTAAGTACAATATTTTTTTGCGTGTTTTCTATAGCTATTTAGCCTTGTCACCTGGGGTGCGCCAATAATTTAGCAAATCGCTCAGCATGATAGGTAGCGATATTTGTCTTTTCCAACCTATAGTTTTTTCGATTTTTTTAGTATCGCCGCAAATTATATTAACCTCTTTGTGACTGCGCATTTTGGAAGGATCTTGTTCTACTTTTATTTTAACGTGCGAAAGATTGAGCATCTCTTGCAAAATTTTTTCCATAGAGAGGCTTTGGCCGCTGCAAACATTATAAACTTGATTCCTAGTATTAGGATTATTGAGTAGCAACCAATATGCTTCCACTACATCGCGTACGTCGCAATAATCGCGCTGGCAGGACAGATCGCCAGTTTTTATGACCGGATCTTGTTGTTTAGCTTCTATAGCTGCAATTTGTTTGGCAAAATCAGCCAAAGCATATCGAGGGCTTTGACGTGGCCCTGTATGATGAAAAGCTCTGGTACAGACTATATGTAAATTTTGAGTGTGTCCATATTGCCAAGCCAATAGCTCTTGAGTAGCTTTGCTTACACCATAAGGAGAAAGAGGAAGTAGCGGATCCTCCTCTTTAAAAGGCTTAACTAGCTTAGTTGAGAGTCCGTAAACGGCTGAAGAACCAGCTATATGAATTTTGGCTTGGCTGCCACACAAAGCTTCCAATAAGTTTAGCGCACCGTTTATATTGTTAAAAAGTGTCTCTTGCGGATTTTGCCAGGACAGTGGCACTGAAGTTTGAGATGCCAAATGAAAAACTAAATCAGGTTGGCTGCAATCTAGCGCTTGGCGTACTTCGTGAATATGGTTGAGATCTCCATATACAATATGCAAATCATGATAAACCGAAGCCAAATTGGTTAAGTCGGCGCTCTGGCGACATAAACCATAAACTTTAGCGCCTTGTTTTAAGCAATATTCAGCTAAATGGGAGCCTACAAAACCATTAATTCCGGTTATGAAAACATTCATAAATTAATTTTGTTTTTTTAGCCACTGGTAAGTTTTAGTTAAACCTTCATGTAATGGAACTTTAGGACTCCAGCCCAATAATTTTTGAGCAGCAGAAATATCAGGACGGCGACGCGTAGGATCATCACCAGGCAAAGGCTTATAAGCCAATTGAGGCTTTTTGCCACACACTTGCCCAATAGTTTCGGCCAATTCCAGCATGGTAAATTCGCCGGGATTACCTATATTTATAGGGCCGCTCTCTTGGGAAAAGAGTAAACTGAGTAAGCCTTCTACTGTGTCGTCGACAAAACAAAAAGAGCGAGTTTGTTGTCCGTCCCCATAAATAGTGAGCGGTTTGTCGTTAATGATCTGGCTTAAAAAATTAGTGACAACGCGGCCATCGTCGGATCGCATATAAGGGCCGTAAGTATTAAATATACGAGCTATAGCTGTGGAAACTCCATATTGTTGACTATAAGCGGTAATTAGAGCTTCAGAAAAGCGCTTCGACTCGTCATACATCGAACGTGGGCCTGTACAACTTACGTTGCCACGATATTCTTCATTTTGAGGATGAACTAAAGGCTCGCCGTAAACTTCAGAGGTAGAAGCTTGTAAAAAGCGAGCTTGGCAACGGTGGGCTATGTCTAAAGCGTTGCGTACACCGGCAGCGCCAACCCACAGAGTCTCTAAAGGAATAGCTTGATAAGCCGGAGGAGAAGCGGGGCAAGCTAGGTTGACAACTGCGTCAAAATGACCGGGCAAATTTGAAACAGCACAAAGGTCAGCTTCGATTATTTCCAATTCGAGGCCCAACAAATTTTCACGTCGTCCAGTACAGAAGTTGTCCAGTACGGTAACTGAGTATCCTTTTTTTAGAAGTGCTCTACATAAATTGGCGCCAATAAAACCTGCGCCGCCGGTGACTAATACTTTCATGGGAAGCGATTTTATTTGTGAAGCGCCGCTTTCCTTCTCTTGGTTAAAAAACGCTGACAATACGGCTGCCCATAGCCCTGTAAAGCTTGTGTGAAGGTATAAAAAGTTCAAACAACGAAAGCGGAGCGGGCGCTTGGCCGCCGTTTTAGTCTTTATGGCTTTTTTTACGGTTGTATATCAAGCGCCAAAATAGTTTGACTTGTAGCTTGTCAGACTTTCCGAGCTGGGTCTAATACAGCCAAAGAAAAAGCTGCGGAAAACTGAACGAAGCGTCAGCAGAATGGAATAGAAGTTTCGATTATATGTCCGGATTAAGTTTGCAGGATGCCCTCAAAGAGCGAGTTTTAGTGCTTGATGGGGCTATGGGCACTATGGTACAGCGCTACAAACTGGGGGAGAGCGATTACCGTACAGAGCGTTTTAAAGATCATCCAGTAAATGTCAAAGGCAATAATGATTTACTTTCAATCACGCAACCCTTTGTTATTCAAGATATACATCGCCAGTATTTGGAAGCTGGCGCCGATATAATTGAGACTTGTACTTTCGGAGCTCAGCGAATTTCTCAAAGCGAATATCGCGCTGAGCATTTAGTGCGTGAAATGAATTTGGCTGCTGCTCACAATGCCCGCCAAGCTATAAAAGATTTTCTCAGCAAACCTGAAAATGCCGACAAACAAGCTTGGGTAGCTGGCTCTATTGGCCCTACAGGCAAAACTTTATCTATGTCTCCCGACGTCGAAGACGCTTCCGTGCGTTCAATCACTTTTGACGAAATGGTGGAGGCCTACTTAGAACAGATCTTGGCCTTGCAAGAAGGTGGGGTCGATTTCTTTTTAATAGAGACCGTATTTGATGCTTTAAATGCCAAAGCTGCCATCTATGCTTTGGATTTAGCCAAGGAAAAAACCGGCCAAAGTTTGCCTTTAATGATTTCCGTTACAATTGCCGATAAATCAGGGCGTACTCTCTGTGGCCAAACTTTGGAAGCTTTCTGGGCCTCCGTATGTCACGCCAAGCCGCTCTTGGTGGGTATGAACTGCGCTTTGGGCGCCGAAGAGATGGCCCCTCATTTGCAAAGTTTAAATAGTTTAGTCAATTGCGGTATAAGTTGCTATCCCAACGCCGGCTTACCTAATGCCGAAGGTGGTTATGACGAAACTCCCGAGCATATGGCCGGAGTCTTAGCTGATTATATTAAAAAAGGCTGGCTCAATTTGGTAGGTGGTTGTTGCGGTACTTCGCCCGACTACATAAGAGCTATAGCTCAAGCCGTTAAAGGATTGCAACCTAGAGCTATTCCCGAAGTGAGACTGACTCCGGCTCTGTTGTCCGGTTTGGAGTTATATCGTCTTCCCGAAAAGAGTTTGGCTGCCCAGCCCAATTCGGCCGCTTCCTTTACCATGATTGGTGAGCGTTGCAATTTGTCCGGCTCGGCCAAATTTGCTCGTTTAATTCGCTCCAAAGATTATGAAGCAGCTTTGGCTATAGCTCGTCGCCAAGTAGAAAACGGCGCCAACGTTATCGATATCAATTTAGATGACTCTATGCACAATTCAGTGCAAGAAATGGAGCATTTCTTAAGGCTTTTAACTTCCGAGCCGGATATCGCCTCTGTGCCTATTATGTTGGACAGCTCCCATTGGGAAGTACTTGTGGCCGGTTTAAAGTCTTTAGCTGGACGCAGTTTAGTCAACTCTATTTCTCTCAAAGAAGGCGAATCCGAGTTTAAACGCAAGGCCCTGGAAATCCGGCGTTTGGGTGGTTTGCCCGTCATTATGTGCTTTGACGAAAAAGGCCAAGGCGACACTTTAGAGCGTAAAAAAGAAATAGTCGACAGAGCTTGCCATATTTTAATAAATGAACTGGGCTTTGCTCCTTCGGAAATAGTTTTAGACTTGGCAGTACTTTCGGTAGCTACCGGCATTGAGAGCCACGCTTCTTACGGTCTCGATTTTATTGAAGCTGTAGCTTATGTAAATAAGGCTTGGCCGGGTGTTATGACCAATGGCGGTATTAGCAACGTTTCTTTCTCCCTGCGCGGCAATAATCCAGCTCGTGAAGCTATGCACGCCGTCTTCTTGCACTATGCTTGCCAAGCCGGTTTGACTATGGGAATAGTCAATGCTGGTATGTTGAAAAATTATGATGAAATAGCTCCAGATTTGCGTCAGGCTGTCGAGGATGTGATTCTCAACAAGGATCCCGAAGCTGCCGAGCGTCTTTTGGAAGTTGCCGAACGCCATCGTGCCGATTCTTCGGCGGCAGTCGTCTCGTCTCAAGATGATTGGCGTAAAGCTAAAGTGGGCGAACGCTTGAAAAATGCTTTAGTGCGTGGACTTACCGACTATTTAGCTGAAGATATTCAAGAAGCTATAGCCGAAGGTATGACTCCTTTGCAAGTAGTTGAGCAAGCTCTTATGGGCGGCATGCGTCATGTAGGCGAATTGTTCGGCAGTGGCAAGATGTTTTTGCCTCAGGTAGTAAAAAGCGCCAGAGTTATGAAAAAAGCTGTGGCTTGCTTGGAGCCTTTCTTTGCTGATAGTAAATCTGGGCAAGAATTGCGCGGACGTATTTTGATGGCCACCGTAAAAGGCGACGTCCACGATATAGGTAAAAATATCGTTTCGGTAGTTTTGGGGTGCAATGGTTTCCAGGTAGAAGACTTAGGAGTGATGGTGCCGGAGTCTGACATTGTGAATAAAGCTATCGAAACTAAAGCACAAATGATCGGTTTATCGGCTCTCATAACTCCGTCTCTGGATGAGATCGTTAATGTGGTAAAATGTCTCGAAGATACTGGCTTGAGAATTCCTGTTATGGTGGGAGGAGCTGCCACTTCTCCAATTCACACTGCAGTGAAAATAGCTCCTCATTATAGTGGCCTGGTGATCCACGTTCCCGATGCCTCGTTAGTGACAGAAGTTGTGAACAGCGTTCTCAATAGTGAGACTAGAGCTACTTATGAAGCCTCTGTCAGAAATGAGCAAGCAATTTTGCGCGAACAGTGGCAAAATCGTTTGCACAATTTGGAATTGCACAGTTTCGCCGAGGCTTGCAAAAGAGCTCCACACTTTAGCTGGCAAGTAAATTGCGATATTGCCAAGCCTGAAGATCCTTCAGTGAAAGTTGTTGATTTCGATTTACGTGAATTGAGCAACTATATCAACTGGCAAGAGTTTTTAGCTGCCTGGGGCTTGAAAGGTCGCTATCCTGATATTCTGAACGATGTTGAAGTCGGAGACAAAGCTAGTAAGCTCTATACTGACGGCCGCAGCGTTTTGGAATATATCATGCGTACCAAGGCCCTTAAGGTACAAGGCGTCTATGGTTTCTGGTCGGCAGCTAGTTCTCACAACGATATATTGCTTTACAACCAAGAAACTGATTGTGAGCCTATGGTCGTTTTGCCTACATTGCGCCAGCAAGCTGAAAACTTAGATGTTTGTTTAGCTTTAGCCGATTTTATTGCTCCTTCAGAATGTGGGCACAAAGATTGGTTAGGCATGTTTGCTGTTTCTTCTGGAGCTGGATTGCCTGAATTGAAGGCCAAGTACGAAGAGCAAAACGACGAATATCATGCATTGATAGTCGGTTTCTTGGCTGATAGGCTCTGTGAAGCGGCTGCCGAATGTTTGCACAAGAAGGTACGTTCCATTTGTGGATATGCCGACCCTAAAAATATTTCCATGCAGGAGATCTTACTCCATCATACCAGAGGAATTAGACCGGCTCCGGGATATCCGGCTTGTCCAGATCATTCCAATAAGAAACTTATTTGGCAATTACTTAAGCCCACAGAGCACATAGGCGTGCACTTAACAGACAGCTATGCGCTCAACCCGGCCAGCTCAATTTGCGGATTCTACTTCTCCGCTCCTTGGGCTCGTTATTTCTCTTTAGGGAAGATAAGTCGTGAGCAAGCAGAGGATTATAGTAAACGCTGCGGACGTACCCTTAAAGAAACCGAACGTTGGCTGGGAGCCAATTTGGGTTACGAGTCATAAATAGTTATTAAATTACGATTTTGGTTAATTAGTTTTTGTTTTTTTAGTGAAAGAAATAATGAGGAATAGCTCTATGGAAGAAAATATGCACACCGAATCTTGTAATCAGGAACTTGAAACCGAGGCATCTGGATCAGAAGAAAATCGAGTTGATGCTGAAACTACTGAAGTGGAAAAGGAAGAGAAGCATAACGAATCTGAACCTGCTCCCACTCAGGGCTCTCCCAAAGCTCTTCCGGCTCCCAAAGAGCCTAAAGGAACTTTAGCTGCTCCTCAAGCCCCTAAAGGAGCGTTAAAGGCTCCTGCTGTAGTTCTTCATGTTCACGAACCTAATCCTGAATTGGAGCAACTGGCTGAGGTGTTCTGTTCCGAAGAGCCGGAAATAAAATCTTTAGAGCCTGTACCGGAAAAGCACAAAGCTAAACTAGACGCCTCTGCTCCTTGTGCAGTTCTTCCTGCTGAAGCTGAAGCTGCCAAATTGTCCTCTCAAGTTACCGACTCAACTGACGAGGCTAAAGATGAAGTTCAGCCGGAAGTTTCTCTGTCCGAAGTTGCCGAAGAAGAGAAAACTGCTGCCGAAACTTCTGAAGTGAAGGCCGAGGAGGGACAAGAATCAGCACCCGTTGGTAAAAAAGGACGCAAGAAAAAAAACGTAAAGGGTGCGGAAAAAACTGCTGAAGAAGAACCTTTACCGGAGCCGTTGCTCGACGTAAAAGAGTTGTTCGATTTCCCTCTGGATCGCTTCCAAATTAAGGCTATCAATGCTATCGATCGAGGCGAAAGCACCATTGTCTGCGCTCCTACCGGTTCTGGTAAAACCGTAGTGGCCGAATATGCCATAAGAAGAGCTTTGCAACATGGCAAGCGTTGTTTCTACACTACACCTTTGAAAGCTCTCTCCAACCAAAAATTCTCCGATTTGCGAGCCATTTATGGTGAAGATAAAGTTGGCTTGCTTACTGGCGATATTTCTATTAACAGAAATGCCTACATTGTAGTAATGACTACCGAAGTATATCGCAATATGCTTTACGGTACAGTACTTGGCGACGTGCGTTCCAACCTAACTTATGTTGAATCGGTAATAGTTGACGAGTGTCATTATATGAATGATCCAGATCGTGGTACTGTCTGGGAAGAATTGGTCATTTATTCTCCGGCTCAAGTACAATTGGTTGCCCTCTCGGCTACTGTTGCCAATGCTAAAGAACTTTGTGCCTGGATGAACAAAGTTCATGGTCCAACAAGTTTAGTAGAGTCTTCCTATCGCCCGGTGCCATTATTGATCGACTACTTTGTGGACGGTCAACTATTTAAACTGATGGATAAGCGCGGCCATATCAATAGCAAATTGCGCCGCAAAGTAGAGGAAGCCAAAGCTAAAAAATTGGCAGCCCGTCTAAATGGAGAAAAGAGCAGCTACGATCGTCGCTTACAGCGTGAAAAAGCTGAGATGGACAAGCGAGCTGTCTATAGCTCTGTCGTTTCCGTATTAGATCAGAAAGATATGCTGCCGGCTATCTATTTCTTGTTCTCTCGTCGCCGTTGCGACGAGGCGGCCGAGCTTTGCTCCAGAGCTGTCAAGCTTTCTCCGGAACACTTTGAGGCGCTCAATGCAGCTGTAGATACTGCTGTGCAAGAGCATCCGGCTTTAGCTGATTGTGCTCAGCTTGAGCATATCCGTCGTGGCGTAGCTGCCCATCATGCTGGCTTACTTCCAGTCTTAAAAGGCCTGGTTGAAAACTTGTTCAGACAAGGGTTGATAAAAGTTGTCTTCGCGACCGAAACTTTGGCTGCCGGTATCAATATGCCGGCTAGGACGACTGTAATTTCTGCTATTGTTAAAAATTCCGATGAAGGCTTGCGTCCTATGACGGCCAGTGAATTTTTGCAAATGTCTGGTCGTGCCGGTCGTCGCGGCATGGATGAAGTCGGTCATGTAGTGGTTATTCACAGCGACTACGAAAATTTGGACGAAGTTGGCGCTTTAGCTAGAGCTGGAGCCGATCCTTTGGTCAGTCGCTTTACCCCTGTCTATGGCATGGTACTCAATTTGTTGCAAGTCCATACTC
>ERZ869991.240-NODE-240-length-18699-cov-4.848888_pt1 | contig 18699 bp, 13 predicted proteins | sample MGYA00520862_ERZ869991 | MGnify/ENA primary metagenome ERZ869991 (study PRJEB32232, sample SAMN07284978) | human gut metagenome | biome: human-associated habitat; material: feces | host: Homo sapiens | place: Tanzania | collected 2014-08-11 ...
TTGCTAATATATTTCTAATATATCGGTGCCGTGCTTCATTTTAAGCGAGCTAGAGTTCCTTGTCTTTTGTATTCAAGGTTGTTGCTTGTCCGGGAATTGTTGCTATTAAAGCCGATATTTTCGTGAATAAGGCGTTGTTCGTTGCGGAGAGAACCGAAAAGCTAACGTTCAGCCGGCAAAGATGGTTCGTTTTGCTCTCAAAGTTTCTTAGCTTTTAGCTATAGAAGGATACGCCTAATTCAGCCACTGTAGAAAAATATACAAGGTGTTTCCAAAGCTAGGTTGGACTGGAAAATCAAGACAGGAGGAACCAATGTTTGGAGCTGGTTTTGGCGCATTCTTAGGCATAGCAGCCTATATTGCGATAAAAATTCTGTTGGGCTTCTATACCATCGATCCTAATGAACGTGCCGTTAAAGTTATATTTGGTAGAGCCAATCGTCGAAATGATGCCGGCGGTAGCTTCGCCAGTACAGATTTTGATCGTACAGATAAGCAAGATAGCCAAGATGAAGGAGAAGAACGCTACAAGTATCCTAAATTGGATATTATAGGCCCCGGACTTCACTTTAAGTGGCCTTGGGAAGAAGTAAGGCGCGTTTCCATTGCTACTCAAACTGTAGATATAGGTTTTGATCCTTCCAACCCTAGAAGTCAGAGCGCTGCTTTAAACGCAGTTACCAAAGACCAACTCAATACCAGAATTTCTGGCCAGATTCGTTTCCGCGTTTCTGAAGACAATCTTTACGCCTATCTTTTTGGTATCAGAAACCCTATCGCTCATGTAATGGGCTTTTTCCATTCCGTTTTGCGTGAAAAGATCGCCAATTACGAAGCCCCCAAAAATCCTATGCTTGAAGAAGAGGAAGATCCTTTACGTAAAAATGTAGAAGGCATTTCTATTAACGACTTACGTAAAAATCTTCAAGACATCAACGACCATATGGAAAGAGAGTGCGCCAATTCGGCTACTCGCTATGGCATAGTTTTTGAAGCTGCTTTAATTACTAATATCGATCCCCCGGATTGCGTAGAGCAAGCTTTGGCAGCTATCAACACAGCTCACAACGAAGTCTCTTCCGATATTAGTGTTGCTCAGGCTGATGCCGATCAGACTATTGTACAGTCCAAGAGAGCCGTAGAAATTCAGACTCTCAAAGCTCAAGCTGAGGTTGAACCTTTGCGTCAGCTTTCTGCTCGTCTCAAATCATTACGTGATCATGGCGGATTGTACGCTTATTTACGCAATGTAAAGCTTGGTCTCTTGAGTAGAGCCAGTAATATTGTGTTGGAAGACAGGAGGTAGTAGGCTAGTGTTGTTACCTTCCTTTATTGCTGCTTTTATTGTTGCAGCTATGTTTTTTGAATTGTTACCTTACATAGCCAAGTTCTTTTGGCCCTATGTTGTCGTAAATGAGCGTGAGTGCCACATCTTAAAATTATTTGGTGACATCAAAGCTCGTTTTGATGAACCTGGTATCCATGCTTTGGTGCCTTCTATGTCTCTTGTTCACGCCTTCCTTTTCAATTTTATGGGCGAGGATATTGTAGTTGATACTAGTTTGGATCAGTGCTACTTACGCAGTTTGCCAGTCAATTCCGAAGAAGGTGCCCCTATGGGTATCGGCGTTTGGTACGAAATGATGATTTCTGACCCTGTCAAATATAGCTTCGAAAATAGCGATCCCGAGGGCTCTTTGCGAGCCAACGTCAGCAATGCTACTGTGCGTTGCCTTTCTAATCTCACTTTAGCTGATATGATGGAAGATCGTCATGCTATGAGTCGCGCAGTGCGTCAGGAAGTTTCTCCTCGTTCCGACGAATGGGGCTATCGTCTCGGTTCCGTTTATATTCGTAATGTACACTTCCGTGATAGAAGAATGATCGCCCAGATTGAGGAAAAAGTTGTCAATCGTTTGCGCCAGGTAACTGCTGCTATCAAACAAGATGGTAACAACCGTGTGAGCGTTATTCGTTCTGAAGCAGATCGCAAGTCTGCTATCGAATTTGCCCGCGCTGCGGCTATTCGTCCGGAAATTGTAGGTAAAGCTTTAGAAGAAATTTCTAAAGATAACGAAGTAGCTAGCGCCCTTTTCGAAATTTTGGAAACCGAAAGAATCTTAAAAGGTCGCGCCAACGTTTCCATCATTCCTGCCGGAAGCAATACCGATATTTCCCGCTCTATGATGACTGTAGAAAATATGAAGCAAATTAGCAGCAACTACGTTGTGCCTAAATCTGCTTCTAAGGATCAAAGTACCGGTTCAATGGAAATTACCTTCTAAAAACAACTATTTGGTTGCATAGCGGCCTAAAATCAAAAACGGTTCCTATATCTTGGCTAATAATTTTAGCTTTAGAATATAGGGATCGTTTTTTTTCTTGCTTAAACCCTAAAAGGAGGCAATTAGCTTCTTTTGGCAAAATAAGCAGAAGTGTGAATCCGGGCGTCATTCACTTTCGCAGTCGTTCGGAATTCGATTGCTAATTCTATCTTGGTGGTTTTGAGAGATTTAAAGCATGAGTGATTTGACTAATATTGTCGGTTCTGCTGCCCCTCGCAAAGGGCACAAAATTGTGTCTAAAGAATTTTTGTCAGAAAACGTGGTGCGTATGCGTGTAGAGGCTAAGCTTATTGCCGAAGAGCATAAGCCAGGCCAATTCATTATTTTACAAACCGATGTCGATTATGGCGAGCGTGTGCCTTTAACTATTGCCGATACCGACAAAGAGGCCGGAACTATCACCTTGATTTTCCAAGTAGTAGGCAAGTCCACTGAAGAACTGAGCCACTTTGAAGTAGGTGACTATATTCCAGTTATTGCTGGCCCTCTTGGTAAGCCTACTCATTTAGAGAATTTTGGCAAAGTAGTTGCCGTAGGCGGTGGTATTGGTTTAGCTCCTTTGTATCCTATCGTTTGTGGATTGAAGGCTCTTGGTAATCATGTTACCGTTATTGCTGGAGCTCGCAATAAGGGCTTGCTCATTTTGGAAGAAGAAATGAAAGCCGTAGCTGACGAATATATCGTAGTGACCGACGATGGTTCCTATGGTCGCAAAGCTTTAGTTACCGAACCTTTGAAAGAACTTTGTGCTAGCGAAACTGAAAAGCCGAATTTAGTTGTGGCTATTGGCCCGCCCGTAATGATGAAATTCTGTGCTTTAACTACCAAGCCTTTCGACGTTAGCACTTTGGTCAGTCTCAATACCATTATGATTGACGGCACCGGTATGTGTGGATGCTGCCGTGTAACCGTAGATGGACAGATTAAGTTCGTATGTGTAGATGGCCCTGAGTTTGATGCTCACTTGGTCGATTTCGATAATATGCTTAAGCGTCTGAACGCATTCAAAGAGCAAGAGACCAAAGCTCGCGAGCATACTTGCCGCTTCAGAGCTGTAGTAAAAGAAATGCATGAAGCCGGGGAAATATAGCTGGCTCTGATGTTGGAGCCGCTCGTGTAAGCTTATAACGAGCGGCCTACACAACAATAAGTTCACCTAAGGAGAGTTTATAATGCCTCGTTTTCATAAAGATCCTCAAATTCTCGAGCAAGAAGCTTTAGATATTCTGCACAAATTGGAAGAAAAGGAAACCTTAACTCCCAAAGATCGCATGGCTATTCCTGTGCAAAAGCCGGCCGTTTTGGATCCTTTGCAGCGTTCCCAGTGGCAAGACGAAGTGGAAAAGACTTTTTCGCCTGCTCAAGCTGTAGTAGAAAGTCGTCGTTGCTTACAATGCAAAAATCCTAACTGCGTAAAGGGTTGTCCAGTTGGTATCAATATTCCCGGCTTCCTTCATGCTGCTGCTGAAGGCGATTTTGATAAAGCTATTGCCGTTATTCAAGAATCAAGTTTGTTGCCGGCTATTTGTGGTCGCGTTTGCCCCCAAGAGCGCCAGTGTCAGCAAAATTGTATGATTGGCAAAGCTCACAAAGATGTAGCTAAGTCTGTTTCTATTGGCAAAGTAGAGCGCTTTTTAGCTGATTGGCACGCCAAGCACAGTGATGGCGCTTTGGAAATTAAGCCGGAAAGTGGCCATAAAGTTGCAGTTATCGGCTCTGGACCTGCCGGTTTAGTTGTCGCTGCTGATTGTCGTCGCCAAGGCCATGAAGTGCATGTTTTTGAAGCTTTGCACAAATTGGGTGGTGTGTTGCGTTATGGTATTCCCGAATTCCGCTTGCCCAAACACGTAGTTGATGAGCAAATCGACTCTTTAGTAAAAATGGGCGTAAAGTTCCACACCGATTACGTAGTTGGCCGCACTCGCACTATTAAAGATCTCTTTGAAAAAGACGGTTTTGAGGCAGCCTTTATTGGCGTTGGAGCCGGTTTACCTATCTTTATGGGCATTCCTGGTGAAGATTTAATCGGTGTTTGCACTGCCAACGAATACTTAACTCGTGCCAATTTAATGGGCGGAATTTATCCTGGTCGCAACGATACTCCTATGTACAACTCCAAGAAAGTTGTCGTTTTGGGTGGTGGAAATGTGGCTATGGACTCTTGCCGTATGGCCAAACGTCTCGGTGCCGAAGAAGTTACGGTACTTTATCGCCGCAGTCGTCATGAAATGCCTGCCAGACGCGAAGAGGTCGAGCACGCTTTTGAAGAAGGCATTCGTTTTTGCTTCTTGCAAAATGCTTGCGCTATCAATGGCGACGAGCAAGGTCGCGTAAAATCTGTCACTGTTCAGCGTTACGAATTGGGTGAGCCCGATGCTAGCGGCCGTCGCAGTCCTGTTAAGATTGAGGGCGATACTTACGAATTAGAATGTGATACCGTCTTGGTGGCTATTGGCAACCGTTCTAATCCTTTGCTTACTTCAGCTACTCCTGGCTTAGAGCTCAACAAGAAAGGCAACATCATCGTAGAAGAAGCTACTGGTAAAACCAGCTTAGATGGTGTTTACGCTGGAGGAGATATTGTTTTAGGCGCCGCTACCGTAATTTTGGCTATGGGTGAAGGCCGCCGTGCTGCTCGCTCCATCAATGAAATGTTGAGTAATAAATAATTGATTGCTCTTGTGGCAAATTAAATTGTTTGAGACCGAAGTTTTTAAGACAAACTAACTAAAAGTAAGTGTCAGAACTTCGGTCTTGCTTATTTTTTTGTAAGGACAGAAGTCAAATAATGGAAAGAGTATATTCCTTATTTAAGAGAGCTGGCCGCAGGGCTTTAGCTGCGGCAGCAGCTTGTAGTTTAGGCGTGGGGCTGGCTGCTTCTTCTGTGCAAGCGCACGTAGTTTACAAATATTATGAAGTAGTTAGAGGCGATACGATTTATTCTATTGCTTCGCGTTACAGTGTCGATCCCAAAGAAGTTCTACGCGTCAATGCTAATACTATTGTAGATCAAAAGGGATTGCAAACTGGAGCTATTTTACTTATTCCTATAGATCCTGAAGCTAAACCTTTGCCTACAAAAGTGGAGACTGCGGTTGCTCAGAGCGCTCCTTCTCCTGAAGTAGTCAATATAGATAGCAACACTACTGATTTGGTAGCAGTTAGCTCTTCCGTAAGTAAACAAGCCAACCAGGCGACTCAAAAAGCTAAGAAGAAAAAGCGTCGTTCTTATCGCCGCGCTTCCAATCCAGCTCCCAGCTACAGCATAGCTATCGGTTCTGATGGCAAAGTAGTTAAAATTCCCAATTATGTTCCTCCAGTTGATGAAGACGAAGAAGAGTATAGCGCAATTGGCACTGGTTCTTCTTCGAGAGTGAATAGTCTCTTAAATAAAGCCAGAAGCTACATGGGAGTGCCTTATGTTTGGGGAGGAACTACACCTTCCGGTTTCGATTGCTCTGGTTATGTCCAATATGTATATGGACAAGTAGGTATAAATTTGCCTCGTACTGCTGATGTTCAGTTTAATGAGGGGCAAGCTGTATCTTTTGGCGGTGAAGCTCCTGGAGATATGGTCTTTTTCGAAACTTATGCTCCTGGCGCTTCTCACGTGGGCATCTATTTAGGCAACGGAGAATTTATTCACGCTTCTTCTTCAGGCTATGTTAGGGTAAGTAGTTTGGAAGAGAGTTACTTTAAAGCGCGATACTTGGGAGCCAAGAGAGTACTTTAAGACTGTTTAATTGTATTTTAAAATTCCGATTGTACGGCCAGTAAGCAAAGAATACTAGCTTAAAAATTGTCAGCATGTATTCTACTATTGCAAGCTGGCCGTATGTCTACAAGCGGCCGGAATGCGTATTGTCAAGCTATTACTGATAGCTGCAGCTTTTATAGGCAAAGTTTGCGAAGTAAGCATGCCATCGACACGAATAGGCACTGAAGTAGGGCCGCTGATACTTATTTTATGCGCTTGAATATAATGAACGCTCGTTGAGCTATTTATGTGCTTGCCAAAATAAAAAATAGGTGCCATAGCCAGAAATTTTAACTTGCTCATGCGAGAAATTATACATATATCGAGTAAGCCGTCATTCATTTTGGCGTTAGGAGCAATTTGAATACCGGAACAATAGCAGCGTGAATTAGCTACAGTTATTTGCATAACGTCGTGCATTTTTAAAAGGCGACCATCTATTTCTAAGCGATAATTTTGGGGCGTAAAATCTAAAAGTGAGCTAATTCCTACCTTTATTCCACTAAGCCAACGCCAAAGACCTTGAGGTTCTTGCAAAGGCGCTTTTGACCAAGCATATGAATCTAGACCTATACCGATACTTTCGGTAAATAATTTGCCTTGTTCTATTTTACCAACATCGACCAAACAATTGACGCCTTCGAGCGAAAGTTTTAAACATTCCAAAGGATGGGGCGGTAAATAAAGACTGGTAGCCAAATTGTTAAAAGTGCCCAAAGGAATTATGCCTACGATACATTTGCTGGCATAAGTGCCTTGCAAAACTTCTCTAATAGTATCATCTCCACCGGCAGCAAAAACGAGTCTGCCTTTGGCAGCTACTGATTTAGCCAATTTGGTAGTGTGGCCGGGATAGCGGCTAATTAAAACAGTACCGTTATGCTCTTTAGCAAAACTATCAATAGCTTGTAAATTACGTAAGCCGCGTCCTGCACCTGCAGATGGGTTTATTATGATGTAAAATTTTTCCTCGGCCGATAATGACATATTTACATTACAAAAAGAAATGTGAACTCAAAATATGCTGCGGACTTCACGCCATGCATATTTGCTCATACTTCGAAATAAAATAACCTTTCCCCTAGAAATAATAAAGTATAGTTTTTGTTTTAGCATACTTAGACAGGAATTTTTAGTTGCAAGTTTAAAAAGGCGTCCCGCCTGGCGGCAGAAAGATGTTGATTTTTACTAAAAGCATCAATAAGCAGCTCAGTTTTTTATTGTGAGATTACATAAATGGAATATACCGTACGAGAACAGACGCTTAGGGAAGGTAACATTGGTTCAACCCTTTTCCAATTGGCTCTACCTATATTGGGAGCTATGTTTTGGGAGACGGTATTTTATGTAGCTGATGCTGCTTGGGTAGGACAAAGTGGAGTTATTGCTTTAGCTGCTGTCAATTTAGTCAGCTTTCTGATCTGGACGATGTTTTCTGTAGCTGGCATAGTGACTACAGGTGCCAATTCGCTTATTTCCTATAAATTGGGAGAAGCAGTCAAAGATGAAAAATGTCGCCAAGAAGCCAGCGATATTGCCCAAATCAGTTTATTTTTAGCTGCAGTTATGGGACTAATAGAAATGCTCATCCTTTTATTCGGTGGGCAAACCATTCTAAAAATGATGGCTGGTGAGCAAGATAACTTTGCTGCTGTTTTACAAACGGCAGTACCTTATTTAAAATCTTTGGCTATCTTTGCGCCCATAGTGTGTTTGAATCAAGTTTTTGCTTCTATCATGCGAGCTTATGGAGACACAAAAACTCCTTCTTACATTATCTCTATGGGATACATAATCAATTTTATACTCGATCCGCTATTTATTGTTGGATTTGGTAATATATTTCCTGGATTCGATGCTTTAGGTGTAGCTATAGCTTATAACATATCTTGTTACATAGTTTTTGTAACGTTTCTCTATAAATTTACTAAGGGCAGCGGCGTATTTATATTGCCTAAAACCCGTCCGACTTGGAATTGGCATTATGTAGGTAAAATTTTTGCCGTGGGTCTACCACTTTCTTTTGCTTCAATTGTATTTAGCTTAATTTATATGGCCATTTCTCCTATGATAAATCGCTTTGGCCCCAGTGCCATTGCCGCTTTGGGGATTGGTCATCGCATAGAAAGCATAAATTATATGTTGTGCTCCGGTCTATCCATGGCTTGTATTACTATGATTGCCCACAACTTAGGCGCCGGTTACTTTGAAAGAGCCAAAGCGACTGCTATTAAAGCTTTAAGTTGGTGCTTTTATATTAATATATTTTTTGTGGCCAGCTTTTGGTTAATTCCTGATGTGTATGCCTCATTTTTCACTTCCGATCCTGAAGTGCAAGCCAACGCTGTAAAGTACTTGAAGATAATCGCTTTTTCCGAATTTTTCTATGGAGCTGGCACCATCTTGGATGGTATTTTTGCTGGAGGCAGTCGAACCTTACCTCCTACAACGGTCAATGTAATTTGTTTTGCTTTGCGTTGGCCACTGTGTCTTTTGGCAGTATCTCATTTGAATTTAGGTTTAAGCTCTATTTGGCTCACTTTCACAGTAACTACTATAGTTGGCGGGCTTATCAATTTTGGGATGTTCTTTATGGGGTGGTGGCATAAGCCCTTAAACCAAATAGAGGAAAAGGCGGCCTGATTTTTTAGGTTATAGGTTTTAACAAAAGGTTTTCTTTGATATGCAAAATGATTTAATACATGGTCCTGTTAGCAAAGTACTCATAAAATTAACGATTCCTATTTTGGGATCGATGTTTTTATCCACTTTATTTAGCTTGGTTGACGCTATTTGGGTTGGGCACAGCGGAGTTTTGGCTCTAGCTTCCGTAAATATGTCCAGTTTTGCTATTTGGATTATGTTTGCTCTTTCCGGAGTTATCACTACTGGTACCAATTCATTGATAGCCAATAAACTAGGGGAAGCTACAAAACGACCGGAAGCGGCTCAAGAGGCGCTTGAAGGTGTGCAACTAAGTTTAATGGCAGCAATTTTAACTGGCTTTTTGGAATTTATCGTTCTCTATTTTTGGGGGCGCGAGATTCTCGGTTGGATGGTCGGTAGCAAAGAAGATGTGGCTGCCATTATTGATATAGGCTATTCCTATTTGGGGATGTTAGCTGTCTTTGCACCGTCAGTATGTATTAATGAGTGCATTTCCGCAATTATGCGTGCTTATGGAGATACGCGCACACCTTTGAAAATTTATTCCATCGGATTTGTACTTAATTTTATTTTAGATCCGCTATTTATTTTCGGTTTGGTCGGTTTACCCAAGTTGGGAGCTTTGGGAGCTGCTGTGGCTTCTAATATTTCATTTGCTTTGGTTTGCCTATTGCTAATTATGAAAATTACTCGCCCTGGCTATCTTTTTATGTTGCCCAAAACCAGACCTACAAAGATAAATTGGAGTTATTTGGGCAAAGTTATTGCTGTAGGATTGCCTTTATCTTTGGCCTCTATTGTTTTTAGCGTTGTCTATATGTCGATAGCGCCGGTTATAAGCAATTTTGGACCTGAAGCTATGGCCGCTTTGGGTATTGGCCACAGAATGGAAAGTCTCAATTATACCATTCGCTCCGGTATTTCGTTAGCTTGTATTACTATGATTGGCCAAAACTTGGGTGCAGGGCAAGTGGCTAGAGCTAAAAAGATTGCTTGGGTAGCGATGGGCTGGGCTTTATGTGTCAGTATTACAGTGTGTACGCTATTTTTAACGCTTCCTGAATTATGCGCTTCTTTGTTTAGCAATGATAAAAATGTAATTGCTACTGCAGCTGGCTATTTGCAAATTATTGCTTGGTCTCAACCTTTTGCCGGCATATGTGGTATTGCTGAGGGCGTTTTTGCCGGTGGAAGACGTACTTTGCCTCCTATGTGTGTGAGCATTCCTTGCTCTTTATTGCGCATACCGGCTTGTTACACTATGGTATTTTCTTTGGGCTACGGCATAAGTTCTATCTGGTGGTCATTAAGTTTATTGACCATTTTGCGAGGCAGCATCGTTTTTGCCATGTTCTGCGCCGGTTGGTGGCTTTCTAAAGAGCTTAAGGATAAGTTGGTAGATTCTCAAAGCCGAGAAGCTATACCAACTTAGCAAAGTATCATTTTTTTAGCTTTAACTCCGGCGCTCTTTTATGAATGCCTGAAATTTACCTTAAAAATAAATGCCGATAACCAAAAGGTTATCGGCATTTATTTTTAAGCGGAAATTGTTTCCGAAAGTTCTTGCTCTTGAAAAACAGAGCAAGAACTACGTAGAAAAATTAGAGCTCTTCTAAGCCGACAGCGGCATTGAACTCGTCGATGAGCTTGTCCAAGGGATCGAGGCTCTGGTGTAAGGAAGTCCAGTACTCTTCATTGTACCACTGTTCCTGGATCTCTTTGTAGGTTTTGCCCTGCTGCTCAACCCAGGTGTAGTACTTGAGGTTGTGAACGCGTTTGCGATCGCGATAGGTGAGCTCGGCCATGTAGTCGGTGTTGCAACCTTGTAAGTAGCGAGCATAAGCGACGGCGGCGTCGACGGAGCTGAAAGCACCGCGAGCTTCGGTCATCTCTTGTAAACGACTCTGGTACATGACGGCGGAGTCGGTGAACATAGTGACGATAACATCGTTAGGACCGAACTCATAGTACTTGGCCATCTTAATGGCGGAGAGCAAGTTGGAAATGGAGCTGATACCTAACCAGCTGAGCTTGCTGATCAACTCTTCGCTTACGCCTAAAGACTTGAGATATTCAATACCGGTAGGCTCGTTGAGCAAGCGCAAGAGCGTGCAAGGAGCTTCGTCGTCAATAGCTACGACCATGTCGGTATTCTTTACGTTGTGTACCCACGGCACGTGTTTGTCGCCGATACCTTCGATGCGGTGATCACCGAAACCGTTCATGAGCAAGGTGGGGCACTGCATAGCTTCGGAAGCAGCGATCTTGGAATCGGGATGGAGATCCTTCATGTAGTCACCGGCAGCGATAGTTCCGGCAGAACCGGTAGCGGAGACCATACCACGATAACGGCCGCCAGCCAACTTAACGGCTTCTTCCATGGCCGGACCAGTTACGTGATAGTGCCATAAGTAGTTGCCAAACTCTTCGAACTGGTTGAAAATTACCAAATTTTCACCGGAGTTGCGAAGCTCCCAGCACTTGTCAAAGATTTCTTTTACGTTGCTTTCACAACCGGGGGTAGCGATAATTTCGCCAGCTACGGTTTTGAGCCAATCGAAGCGCTCTTTGCTCATTCCTTGAGGAAGGATAGCAATAGACTGGCAACCTAAGAGAGCGGAGTCATAAGCACCACCGCGGCAGTAGTTGCCGGTAGAAGGCCAAACAGCCTTTTGGCAAGTAGGATCGAACTGACCGGTTACCAGGCGGGGAGCTAAGCAGCCGAAAGCCGCACCCACTTTATGAGCGCCGGTAGGGAACCATTTACCGCAGAGACCGATAATTTTACAAGGTACGCCAGTGATGGCTTCGGGCATTTCGATGTAGTTGACGTTGCCGAAACCGCCGCCTTTTTCGACGGGCTGGTTGTGCCAGTTAATACGGAAAAGGTTGAGGGGATTGACATCCCAAAGGCCGACGTTCTCTAAAGCTTTGACGATGCCGGCGGGGATGAGCTTAGGATTGCGCATCTGCTTGAAGGTAGGGATGCGAATCTGTTTCTCGCGAGCTCTGGCAATAGTATGTTTCAAAGCTTCGGGATGAACGGTAAGATCGATATTGTTAATCATTATGAAAAAACACCTCTAAGCGCTGTGTAGTCTGGGCTTGTTCTCTATATGCCTTTTAATTCCTATTAGCAGTGCACTAAAATAGTATTTTTGGCATATAAGAAAACTCAATTTATTAAGAAACAATAAGCTCTTCAGCTTGCGGGCGCAAATTATAATTGCTGCTCATGGTAAAACCGTAAGCACCAGCAGTATCAATTAGGAGTATATCTCCACTTTTTGTATGCTCTATGCGTCGATCTCTGCCTAAAGTATCGCCAGTTTCGCAAATGGGGCCAACAATATCGGCTAAATCGCTCTTTGTTTCACCCCAGTGGCTGAGGTTTACGATCTCATGATAAGCGCCGTAAAGGGCTGGGCGAATCAAGGTTTGCATTCCGGCGTCACAGCCGATAAACAATTTGTCACCTTTTCGCTTGGTTTGATTTGCTCTAGTTAAAATGACTCCAGCTTGAGCTACTAAAAAGCGACCAGGCTCGATCATTATTTTGTATTGCGGGTGACTGTTCTTAAATAAAAGCAAACGTTGATCGAGGCTTTTTAAGTCTAAGGTGTCTAAGTCGCGTCTTTCTGGCACGCCTAAGCCGCCACCTAAATCCAGATATTTGACATCAGGGAAAAGTTCGGCGCATTCCGATAAATGCAAAGCTGCTTGGGCCCAGGTATCCGGAGTTTTGATGCCGCTGCCACTATGGGAATGTAATCCTATAACCTTCACATTCAATTCTTTGGTAAGTTTGCTTACTTCAGTTAATTCAGTTAGAGGAATACCAAATTTCGAGAAGTTGCCGGCGGTACGTACTTTGCGACTGTGACCAGAACCGTGTCCTAAATCGAGGCGCAATAATACTTCACGTCCCTTAAAAGTATCTGGCCACAGTTTGAGAGGTTGGATATTATCTAAAGTAACCATAGCCCCCAACTTAAAGCCAGCAGAGAAATCCTTTCCAGACGCAAAATTAGGAGTAAAAAGCAAGCGTTCTGTTGGCAAATCCGGGAAAAGGCGGCGTACTCTTTCCAGTTCTCCTACAGAAACGCACTCGAAACCTAAGCCTTGTTCAGCAAAAATCTTCAATATTTCACAATTGCTATTGGCCTTTATAGCAAAGAAAACTTTATCAACAGAGCTTAAATTGAGTAGCGTTTGCGCATTGGCAACCAAAGTCGGCTTATGGTAGACATAAGCAGGCGTTTTTTCGATACTTAGTAACTTTTGGCGCTCTTGTATCCACCAAACTGAATTGTAATTGTAACTTTTTTTACGAAGTTCTGAGTTATCCAGGAATTCTTGTCTAAAGCTGGCTCCGAATGTTTTAGGATCGGGAATCCCTGAAAATAGTTGAGCATGCAAAGTTTTTAAGAGACGTTCAGCTTGTGTTTGATCTACTACGAAAGTAAAGTTTAGATCGGAGGCAGCTTGACTCAGTAAGTGAACTTTCTCCTCTTCAAATATTTCTAAAGTAGGCCCAAGCTTATGTAAATTGGAACGCATTTTGCGGCCCACTAAACTTAAAGCCGCACAGGGAGCTATTAGCTTGGGAGAGCAATATAAGCTTAGATCTTGCAATAGCTCTTTCAATTTACGAGCTGTAGCTTCATCGGCAGAATTATCTAAAGAGACGGTAACGTTGCTCTGAGAGGTTGCCACCAAGTCGATGGAAAGTCCGTGTTTGGCAAAAATATTAAATATTTTGGCTAAGAAGCCTACTTGTTGCCACATGCCTATGTTGTCTAACGAAACAAGAGTAACTCCCGTAGAAGCAGTCAGAGCTTTAACACAAATATTGTCTCCGGAGTGTTCGTCACTGACGCAAGTTCCTTCTAGTTCCGGTTTTTCAGAGCAATGCACGTATATAGGAATATGCGCTTCAGATAAAAGAAAAATGGCTCTAGGGCTTACAATTGGCAAACCGACAGAAGCCAACTCTTGAGCTTCAGCATAATCCAAGTGGCGCAGTAGGCGAGCTGATGGAATTAAATGGGGATCGGCGGTATAAAAACCCGGTAAATTGCTCCAAAAATCTACTTTTTCAGCTTGTAATTTTAAGCCTAAGGCGGCAGCGCTTACATCTGAACCATCTCGTCCCAATAAAACTGGCTCGTTTTGGCCATTGGCCGCTACACCTCCTTGAGTAATGACAATATCATATTCAGATAATTCATTTTGTAAATTTAAATCAGCTTGTAAAGTAGCAAAAGAAGCTTCCAGATATTCTTGACTCGATTGTTGATCGGCTACCGAAGTAATGTGTAACGCGGAAGTAGCTTCTAATAAATAAACTTTTTTATCGCTAAAATGGCTCTTTAGATATTTGTAGCCCAAATGAGAAGTAAGTTTTTGAGCTAAATATATAAGACGAGCTTTGAGACGTGGAGTAGCTTCTCTTGTTAAAGAAATCCCCAACAAAAGCCGCTCAATTTCTTTAAAAATATTATCCCAAGCTGAAATCTTTCCTCCATTTAAAAGCTGTTTGGCGAACTTGACATATTGTTCTTTAAATTTATCAATCTTTGCCTTTAAGTTGCTTGCAGAGATAGCGTCTGAGGAGTTGTTTTCTTGAGAAGCAAAGCGAATAAGTTCTTCCAATACAGGCACAGTCTCCTTTAAAGATGAGACTATTACCAATGGAGAACGGTTGGCGCTTAAGCATTTGCTTACCTGAGCTTCTACATTTAACCAATCTTGGTTGGTTTTGGTAGTATTACCGGAAAATTTTATGATGTTAAACGTTGTCACTTATATGTTAAACTCCTTAAGTGATAGACTAAAAATTCGATCAAATCAGTTGACGGCTTTAAATTCGGAACTTTGCGAATGAATTAAGGAAAATTCTCCACTTTTAGAGCGATGGGCCGCTGTAATATCTATGATCGTTTCCGCTAGATATACTGGATCGTGGCGTACAACAGCTTCTTCATTCACCAAATTGGCTGAAACAGGTGTTACTTGCATAGATCTCAATCTGGATAAATCTGCTTTTATAGGGTGGGCTCCTGTTTTTTGATACTTTTGGCGCAACTTATTGGGGGGAGCTAAATTTACGACAATATAGTCAACTATGCGACCACCTACATGATGATATATTGCTTGTAAGTGATCAGCGGCGCTATATTTATCCGTTTCGCCTGGCTGCGTCATAACGTTGCATATGTAAATTTTAGGAGCTTTGGATTTTTTTATTGCATCAGCAATACCATCTATTAAAAGGGGAGGTATAACGCTTGTGTATAAACTGCCTGGACCCAGCACGATGCAATCGGCTTCGGCTATTACCTTAAATACCTCGTCTGGTGGGGTACAATGGCTAGGCTCTAAAAAAACGTCAGTTATTTGTCCGTGAGCTTCTGGTATTTCGCTTTCTCCTTTTATGAGGCGACCGTCAAGCATTTTAGCGCACAAAGTGGTGGGAGTTAAGGTTGCTGGCAATACCCTTCCTCTAATATTGAGAATCTGGCTGCCTTTGCGTAAAGCTTCCTCAAAATCGTTGTGATACATATCAGTCAGAGCAGCTAAAAACAGATTGCCAAAAGAATGGCCACCTAAACCGGATCCGTCTTTTTTAAAGCGATAGCGAAAAAGATCATTAAGTAAATTTTCATCATCAGCTAAAGCTGTCATGCAATTGCGCAAGTCACCTGGAGGCAAAATGCCCAACTCTTTGGAAAGACGTCCAGAACTTCCACCATCATCAGATACACTCACAATGGCGGTAATATTTGAAGTGTATCTTTTTAATCCGCGTAAAAGTGTAGAAAGTCCGGTGCCGCCTCCTACAGCTACTATTTTTAAGCCGTGACTGAGTTGGCGGCGTTCGTACATTAAATCGACCAAAGCTCGATCATCGTGAGGCTGTTTCGTTTTATAAATAACTGTAAAGACACGACAAGCAGACCAGCACATAACTAATAAACCGATTATAAGCATCAAGATATCGATAACAGTGCTGGATATATTAAGGCCGAGGTTATCTTGTAGTATATTTTGGAGCGATAATTCCAAAAAAAGCGCCGTTTTGTTGGCTGTCAACAACATTAGACCGACAGAGAAGAACAGCAACCCAATTGCTAAGGATAAAATCCAGCGCTTAACTCCCATGCCTGGTAGCAGCCATTTGAATAGACTAAATATTTGATTTAATAATTTCATAGCTTTTTTATTATTTGGGAGCTTGTTGGGTTGGAACGGAATTTTCGTCAGAACCGGATAATTTAATATCGCGGTGCTCTATCGAAGTTTCATAATGCTGCTTTTTCATAGCTTGAGCTATTTCTTCAGCCAGAGCCACAGAGCGGTGGCGCCCTCCGGTACACCCGAAAGCTACGTTTACTTGGCGCTTGCCTTCTTTCAAATATTGAGGCAGTAAGAAAGAGAGCAAATCTGTAATTTTATCGGCAAAAATATGATAAGTCTCAAAATTATGCAAGTATTTCCGCACAGGCTCATCCAGTCCCGATAATGGACGCAATTGTGTAATGTAATATGGATTAGGCAAGAAACGGCAATCAAAAATTAAATCCACATCCGCTGGAGCGCCATGTTTAAAACCAAAGCTTACAATATGTAACTTGCTTTGAAAATTTTCTTTCGAGCTGAAATGTTGAAAAATTAAACCACGCAATTGATGAGAAGTGGTCTTGGAAGTGTCTAGAACTAATGAAGCTCTGTCTTTTAAAAATTTCAACATCTCTCTTTCTTTTAAGATGCCATTGGCGGCTCTGTCATTGGGAGCTAAAGGATGTTGACGGCGCGATTCGGCATAGCGATGTATAAGCACATCGTCAGAGGCTTCTAAAAAGACGATATAAGGCGTTTGGCCCATTTCTTCAACTTGTTTTAAAACTGGCGTTAAATCGGCAAAAAAATCCTTATTGCGTATATCCAAAGCTACCGCTAAATAAAAAATACCACAATTATGGCAAAGTTTTATTAAATCTGGAATCAATACCGGTGGAATATTGTCTACGCAATAATAGTTCTGATCTTCAAAGCATTTCATTACCTGGCTTTTTCCCGCTCCGGAAAGTCCAGTAACGATAACAAAGTTTGGTCTGATATATTCTTGCATTGTATTTCCTTGCCGATAAAGATAAGATTGCCAATTCGCCGCTTGAACTGAGCGTTGCACAAATTGTTGAAAAAAACTTAGGCGACCGCAATCATTATATACTGTCGGCCGCCTAAAGTTTAGAGATATATTGAATTTTTTTTAGCGCAAGAATGAATCTATAAAGCGATTGTCCGCTTGCGATTTACTCTAGTAGATACCCAAATAACTATCCAACTCCCAAGGATGTACTTGAGTGCGGTAAGCATCCCATTCTTGATATTTGGCAGTTTGGAATTGTGACCAAATATGATGACCAACAGCTTCGCGTAACAAATCATCTTCTTGGAAAGCTTGCAAGGCTTCTTCCAAGGAAGTGGGCAAAGTTTCAATGTGGCGTTTTTCAAGATCTTCGGCGTGGAGATCGTAAAGGTTACAATTCATTGCAGGTCCGGGATCGAGCTTGTTCTCAATGCCATCCAAACCGGCACAAAGCATTAAACCAATAGCCAAGTAGGGGTTGCAAGAGGGATCTGGAGAACGAACTTCTACGCGAGTACTCTTACCGCGAGGAGCCGGGATACGAATCATAGGGCTACGATTCTTTTCGGCCCAAGTTACATAAAGCGGCGCTTCATGGCCAGGAACCAAGCGTTTGTAAGAATTGACGATAGGATTGGTAAAAGCAGTAAAAGCCCTGGCATGCTTCATCAAACCGCCGATGTAGTGCAAACACGTTTCGGAAAGTTGATGAGGAGCTTTTTCGTCAAAGAAAATGTTTTCGCCATTTTTGAAAAGTGATTGATTTACGTGCATACCTGAACCGGCAATACCATAAACAGGCTTGGGCATAAAGGTAGCGTGTAATCCGCAATTCATAGCCACAGTTTTTACAACCATACGGAAGGTGGCTACTTGGTCGGCGGTTTTCAAAGCGTCAGCATATTTGAAGTCTATTTCATGCTGGCCGAAGCCGCATTCGTGGTGGGAAGCTTCAATTAAAAAGCCCATTGCCTCAAGCGCGGTTACTATCTGCTGGCGGGCAAATTCGCCTCTGTCTACTGGGGCCAAATCAAAATAGCCGGCTTTGTCGTGAGTTCTGGTTGTAGGGCGTCCCTGTTCGTCACGTTCGAAGAGGAAAAATTCTGCTTCCGGGCCGGCCATCATTTCTAAACCGAGCTTGTGAGCCTTGGCAATCATTTTTTTGAGGAAACCGCGCGGGTCGCCGGCAAAAGGATGGCCATCAGGAGTGGTCACGTCGCAAATCATGCGGGCTTCTTTGCATGAATCATCTTTCCAAGGCAAGATGGAAAAGGTGGCAGGATCGGCCATAAGGCGCATGTCCGATTCTTCAATACGGACAAAGCCTTCGATGGAAGAACCGTCAAAAAGTACTCCATCATCTAAAACACTCTCAATATGTCTTCCGGGAATACCTACGTTCTTCATTCCGCCAAGAATATCTGTAAATTGCAAATGCAACAACTTGACGTCAAGATCATGAACCAACTTTACCACATCGTCGCGAGTCAATTGCTTTTCTGACATAGTGTTTTAGTCTCTTTCTAGTGTGTTGATGCTGTATTATAACTGGGCACAGCACTAACCCTTTTCTCTCGTTTGTCGAAGCATTCGAGAGGACTTTTTGTATTGGGTAATTACCACTATTAACACAAACCTTAGGTTTTGCTTTTGTTGGTGTAAAAAAAAATCCTTGCTTACCAAGATTACTTTTATGGCTTGATTCCGCAATTTAAATCTCCAAAAACGGCTTGGTGCAGAATAAGTTTCACTAGCTAGGCATTATGCCTAGTTTG
>ERZ869991.245-NODE-245-length-18491-cov-5.452156_pt1 | contig 18491 bp, 13 predicted proteins | sample MGYA00520862_ERZ869991 | MGnify/ENA primary metagenome ERZ869991 (study PRJEB32232, sample SAMN07284978) | human gut metagenome | biome: human-associated habitat; material: feces | host: Homo sapiens | place: Tanzania | collected 2014-08-11 ...
TCATGGATCTCTGCATTAGGGCCGTGTAAAGCAATGCAAAAATTTATAAGTCCCCGATAGGCGTCCAAATGCTCAGCAAAATCAGCTTTGGCAAAGGCTCGGCCGTTGCTTTGTAACATAATTTTGTATTGCAATTGTTTGGCTAATTCAACTATGTCCCAAAAATCAGTGCGTATAGTAGGCTCGCCTCCGGTAATAACCAAGAGATCCCCGCGGTTTCTGGCCTCTCGCATTTCTTGAGCAATTTCTGTAAAGGTTTTGTCTTGTTTCATGTGCTTATTTCGCAAAGCATCACGAAAATCATCAACGACGCAATGTATACAGGCATCATTGCAAGAATAGCCTACTTTTAAGTCTATTACTGTCATAAAAAGCCTCTTGTACCGGATTGTTTAGTTCCCCTGCTTCCGTAAAATACTCAGGCTATTCCTTTTAGTAGGTAGCAAAACGGGGAATTGTAGGAGGCTGCGCGAAAACGCGCCCATCAAGGGAAAATATATCATTAACAAATTAAAAATCAAAATGAAGGTCAGTAATTTATTTATGAAGCGGATCGGAACAGATGCACTTGTGGTAAGTCGTTTGGCACAAAGTATTTTTATAAAATCAGAAAATGTGCGAATTTTTAATTCTGACGATTCTACTTTGGCAATTGAGCTAAATAGCGGAAAATCACAAATTTTTGATCCTTGGGAAAAAAATCTTTATATGGCTTGTAATGGTTTGGATAATTGCGCTCAAATTATTGATAACCTAGGCTTAGATTTAAATCACGGATACCGGTTGTTTGAAGAATTATGGCAAAATGGATTTATTAAAGTAGTTGGACAAGCGGCTGTTACTCTTAATAACTCCGGATCTGATATTTGTGATTGTGCGCCTGAGGAAAAGTTGCCTTCGGAAGTAATTTTTGATGCTGCTGAACTTAGAGATGATTGCTTAGAAGATGCAGAAGAAGTCTGGTTTAAAAGAGGATGTGTCCATTTTGGCAATTCTGACTCGATAGAAGTGTCGGTGGCTAAATTTGCACCTTTATTTTATTTTAAGCATATATCTTGGAGAAAACACAGTGAATTTATAGATAATCTGCTGGAGAAATGGTTGCAAGAGTGTGACTGTGAGCTGGGTGTCAATAGAGATAAAAAAGATTTTTTGCCTAGTTTTAACATAGTGCTGGATACTGAAGAAATTCCCAAGGGAGCCGATTTTGTTAACTATTGTCAAGGTTGTGCCTCGGCTTCCAGGTTGTGCACTTGGGATAGACTTTCGGCTTTAGGCAAATTATGGTGCAAATTACATGTACTGAACGCAGAAATTATTTGGCGCTTTCCTTTTGATAAACTTTTAGATAATAGAAGCTCTGCTTTTTCCGCTTGTTTTACTGAAAAGCCCATCGCTGCTCCTAGGCTGTCTGAGGCGGCTGAAGTTGCGGCTATGCTTTTTGATACATCCGGAAAAAATTACAATTTGCCTAAAGGATGCTGTGGCCATTTTCCCATGATTGGTATTTCTATATTGCCGGTAGTGCAAATAGTTAATGCTGAGCAATTGCAACAAATTTGGCCATTGTTTCAACAATCTGGATATAGCGCTTTCGGTTTTACTCTGGCAGAAAAACTCTTGCAAGAAAATTCAGCTGAATTGGAGAGCGCTTTGGTTGAAGGCTCAAAACTTTGTTCCACTGTGGACGGTCTGACCATCTTTCCTTTTACTCGTTGGCTTCAAGATTTGCAAGGTACAATTCCCCGTTATGAAAGTAGGCAAAAGGCTTTACAACGTTGTCAGGGACGGCCTTGGTTTAAGAACAAATGTCGCCGCTGCCCTAATTGGCATTTTTGTACCGACAGTAACCATTCTCAACCGCCATTGCCTTGTAGCTTTATGAGCAATTGGGCCCCTGAATTTTTGCGTCGGATTGTCAAAGCTCAAGCAGCAAATAAAAAAATAGAAAATTTATGAAATGTTCTTTTTAGGGGACGTTTTAACTAAAGGCCAAATACAAGGTGTGTTTATGAAGCTTACTTTGAAAAAGGAGGGCCTTTAGCAGGCATAGAAACAGGGCAGACCATGACCGAAAACGATAAAAATAACTCTGAATTACTTACAAAAGACACAAATAGCGAAAAAAACGATCAAGAATGCGCAGTTAATTCTTCGGAAGAATCTCCAATATCCGTTAAAGATGAGACACTAAATGAGGAGTCAGCGACTGATGCTAAGTTAGGAGCGTCGACGGTGGCCTCGAGTGTACCGACTAAAGACAATGCTGAGACGGAAAAAGAGGACGACAACGACGAAACGTTTGTCTTTGTTGACAGTGATGCACCAGAAGAGCCCAATGCTTTGGAGCGCTTAACCGAAAGTATTATTAGTGATTGGCAAAAGCGTACGGCTAAAAGAGAAGCCGAGCAATCTAAGGAAGACGCTGCTGCAACCACTGCCGATATACCCGCCGAATTTGAAATTATTACTCCTACGGGCAGTATATCTGAATCAGAACAGAAAAAATCTGCCGCAGAACTTGAGGCCGAGCGTCAAAAACAGCGTTTTTCTCTCTTTGAATCTCAAGAATTGGTTATGCTGCCTATTCCCGAATTGGTAGTTTTCCCCAATGTTATTTTGCCTGTCTCTATTGAGACCGAAGGCGCTATAAAAGCGGTAGAATATGCCATTGAAAAGGACATACCTTTATTTTTAATTACCAGGCGCAAAAGTGATCAGGTCAATGTGGCCAAGACTACTTTATATAAAACAGGTTGTATTTGTGCGCCGGTTCAAGCTTTGCGCTTAAGTAATGGTAGTTTCCGCTTAGTTTTACATGGTATTGCTAGAGCCAGAGTAAAAAAAATCACTTCTCGCAAACCTTTTGCCAAGGTTATGCTTGAAGTTGTCAACGATGTTAACAGCGACAGTTCTGAAGCTGAAGCCGCTGTGCAAGTGATTTCTCACCAATTCCGCCAAGTTGCCTCTTTGAGCTCTCATATTTCGCCAGAGTTAGTTATGGCTATGTCCAGTGTACACAATCCTGGACAAATTGCCGACTTAGTGGCTGCCAATTTGAGTATTAGCACCAAAGAAAAACAATCTGTTTTAGATATCGATGATGTTGGCGTCCGTTTGCACAAAGTTTCTCTTCTGCTTTCTAAAGAGATCGAAATTCTCAAAATTGAGAATAAGATCCAAAACAAAGCCGAGATGGAAATGGTTAAAGGGCACAAAGAATATTTCTTGCGTCAGCAGCTCAAGGCAATTCAAGAAGAGCTTGGCGATGGAGTAGATGAAGATGCCGATATTCAGAGATTGAAAGAAGGTATTGAGTCTAGCGGCATGCCCAAAGAAGCTGCCGAACATGCTAGCAAAGAAGTCAAGCGTCTGAGCCGTATGTCTTCAGCTTCTCCCGATTACAACATGATTTACACCTATGTAGATCGTTTGTTGCAATTCCCTTGGAATAAGTCTACCCAAGACAGTTTGGATCTAAAAAAGGCGGCTGCTATTTTAGATAAGGAGCATTACGGTCTCAAAGAAGTTAAAGAGCGCATTTTAGAATTTCTTTCGGTGCGCAAACTGAAAGAAAATCATCGCGGCTCCATACTTTGTTTTGTCGGCCCGCCAGGTGTGGGCAAAACTTCTTTAGGACGTTCTATAGCTCACACTATGGGACGTAAGTTTAATCGCACTTCTTTGGGAGGAGTGCGCGACGAAGCTGAGATCCGTGGCCATCGCAGTACCTATATCGGATCTATGCCTGGACGTATTGTGCAAGCTATGTGCAATGTCGGCTCTAGCAATCCGGTTATTATGTTGGATGAAATAGATAAGCTTGGAGCTGACTATCGCGGCGATCCTTCGGCTGCTTTGTTGGAAGCTTTGGATCCCGAACAGAATAGCGAATTTAAGGACAACTATTATGGTATCCCTGTAGATTTGTCGTCAGTAATGTTTATTATGACGGCCAACGTTTTGGATACCATTCCTCCCGCTTTACGGGATCGTATGGAAATCATACGTTTATCTGGCTACACTTTGGAAGAAAAGATGGAAATCGCCAAAGGTTTCCTGCTGCCTCGTCAGCGTGAAGAAAATGGCTTAAATGCCAAGCTTTTTAATTTGACTGACGAAGCCTTGCATTGCGTTATCAAAGAATATACCAGAGAAGCTGGTGTGCGTGGTCTAGAGCGTGAAATTGCCAGTTTGTGCCGCAAAGTAGCTCGTAAAATTACCGAATCGCGTCGGCCTCGTACTAAGTTCAAGACTTTAACAGCCGAAGATGTGCGTGAATTTTTAGGTGTAGCTCCTTATTCTGAAGCCGACAAAATCGATCCTAACCCTGTGCCCGGTTGTGTGCAAGGATTATCTTGGACTCAGGTAGGTGGCGAGATGCTTACTATAGAGACCAACATTATCCCTGGTAAAGGCAAAGTTACCCTGACCGGCAATTTGGGACAGGTTATGAAAGAATCTGCCAAAACTGCCATTACTTGGGCTCGCGGTTTCTTAAATTCCCAAGGCATCGAATTCGATTATTACAAACACGATATTCACGTGCATGTGCCGGAAGGAGCTATTCCCAAAGACGGCCCTTCTGCCGGTATTACTTTAGCTAGCGCTTTTATTTCAGCAGCTCTAAACAAGCCTGCCCGCCAAGATTTGGCTATGACTGGAGAAATTACTCTCACCGGTCGGGTTATGGCCATTGGAGGAGTTAAGGAAAAAGTTTTAGCAGCCTTTAATTGTGGTATACGCGAAGTTATTTTGCCGGAAGAAAACAGACGTCATCTTCAAGAAATACCTGAAGATATACGCAAACAAATTGTTTTCCATTTTGTAAAACGTGCCGAAGAAGTGATCGATATTGTAATTTTCGATGACCAAGCAGAGTAGGCAAAGTAGTCACTATATTTGTCAAACGGTCTTGAATGGAGAGTTAGCCAAGTGAACCAAGCCATTGTGAGATTAACTCCGGCAGTAAAATATTTACTGCTCATTAACGGTTTGGTTTATCTGGCTCAACTAATTGGCAGCGGTGGTCCGGAAAGCTACTTGGCTTTAGTGTGTCGCTGGGGGGCTGTTTGGCAAATATGGCGTTTTATTTCTTATGCTTTTTTACATTCTGGGGCGCTTAGTTTTTTACTATTTGCCTTAGCCTTGCTTTTTATTGGTTCACCATTGGAACAGCGTTTGGGAACCATAAAATTTTTGCTTATTTATTTAGGCAGCGTTTTTACCGGCGCTGTGGCTGCCTTTTGCGCGGGCGCTTTTTTAAGTGTCGGAAATGGTTGGGCCTTGGTTATAGGTAGTGGCGCCGGAATTTTGGGAGCTTTAGCCTACTTAATTCGTGTAGAGCCGGAAGCCATATTTCATATTTGGCTTTTAGTACTTATTCCTATCAAGGCGGCCTTTTTATGGTGGTTTACGGCTGTAGGCTTAGTTGTTATGCTGTTGGGGCGCGTCGGCCACAGTGGCAATCTTCAGTCTGATTTGGGCGGTTTTGTCTTCGGAACTGTGGCTGTTATGTTACTTGAAAAAGCAAATACGCTCAAACTGGAAAAGAAAATACAAAAACGCTATCTAGCTTGGAGACGAAGAAAAAGATTTCGCAATTTAAGTTGCTTAGATGGTGGTAGCGCAAAGCAAAATAGCGACGGTACTAGCACAGAAAAACGCTCTTGTACAGCTCTAAAATTGCTTCCGCTTGAGGACAAAGAAGAAAAAAGTACAGGCCAGCGCCATTCCGAAGATAACAAGTTGGACGCTCTCATGCATAAACTTGCTTCTCAGGGGGCTAAATCTCTCACTGAAGAGGAACGCAAATTCTTGGCTTTGCGCTCTCAAAAGAAATCCTGAATAGACGCAACGTCTTAACTACAGCAAGTTAAGGTGTCGGTGCTGTTGTAGAAGTGCTTGTGGAATCGCTTGTCTGTTTCTGAGCGCTTGAAGAAGAAATTTTGGATAAATTTTTAGTGTCAGAAGATTTTGTTAATTTATTTCCGCCACAGCGACGCCCGGAGCGACGTCCGGAAAGCAGGCTTACCAGGGGCTTTGCCCAGTTCACTCGATCTACAGCCATTTTCCCAGCTACCGTCATAGGGGTAGCTAATAGCATTCCTACTGGCCCCCAAAGAACGCCGGCCAACATTAAAGTTAGCAAAATCACTACCGGATCGAGTTCTAAAGAACCGCCCAATACGTTAGGCTCTACTAAATGACCTATAATTAAGTGGACTATGGTTGGTAAAATGACTACCATGCTAAAGGAACTGACAGTAATTTCTGGGTCGAGTAGAGCTAGAGGCAAAGGTAAAATTACGGCTACAATAGGGCCTACGTTGGGAATAAAATTGAGAGCGAAAGCTAAGATGCCCAGTACATAAGCCATAGGAACATTGAAAATAGTTAAGATTAACCAAGTCAGACAGCCTACAATTAGCGAAAGTATCACTTTTACTAAGACATAATATTCGATGCTTTTGCATATATCTTGAAACAGCGTAGTATGCTCTTCATTATCGTTACCTATGGAAGAGCCGAACATAAGGAATATTAAATAAATTCCCACCAATACGATATTGGATACGAAGGAAAAAAGGGCGTTAAAAATAGCTGCCAGAGCGTCTCCCACACTATTGGCCGCTTCCGAACCTATAGTCGATAAAATATCGGCACTCTTAAAGTTTAAACGACGCATCCAGGCATTGCTGCATAAATTGTCTATAAGGCTTATAAAGCGTTTTTCGTAAAGATCCAAATTAGAAGTTATATCTACTACCGAATTGGACACTACTACTGTCAAGGCGACTAATAAGAACGCGCCTATAAACAAAGTTAAGATAATAGAAAGAAAACGCGGACAATGAAACTTAGTATGGAGAAAGCCCACGATAGGGCGTAAAGTTAAGCAAAGAAAAACCGCAAATACAAAAGGTAGTAAGACAGTTTTTAACCAGTAAGCCGCTGCCGCACAAGTTAGACAAGTTAAAATTAGCAGACAAAACGCTTGCATACGCTGGCAATCGTCCAAGCTGATCTTGGTTATACTGGCTGTGCTATTGGAATCGCTTTCTACCCCCAAAGGGAGACTAAGCTGGCCGCTTTCTTCCGACATGTAGGCCTCTCTGATCTGGACAAAAATGCAAAAATATTCACTAGTGTTTGAAAAAAAACAAACCGAAGTGCTTAAATTTGCTGTTGCTCGCCTTCTTTAAGGGGAGCTTTTTCTTCTACAGCTGGAAGTTCTTCTTCTGAGGGACGATAGTCTGGATCTAAATTGCGAATTTCGTCCATAACTGCTTCAGATATTTTTGTATAGTAAAGCATCTGGCTGCGTCTGTCTTCAGGAAGTTGATCCAAGAATATATCGCTTAAATCCATCGGTTTGCCTATATAGACTTTCATCGTTTTGAAGACAGCCGGGAATTTCATCCCTACCCCCAATACTTGGGCTGTACCAGACATAAAAACGGGCATCACGATAGGGCGAGCTTCATGTATAAGCTTACCTACACCGGGCTTACCGTGGCCTACTTTACCTGTGCGAGATCTAGTTCCCTCGGGGTAGACTATCATAATATTGTCTTTGATAAGTTTGCGCCACTCTTCCACTTGTTCCATATTGCCAGTGCGACGATCTACTGGATAAGCTTTCAAATGACGGAAAAAGTGGCGTCCTAAAATGCGCATAACTCTATCGCGCAATTTTTTCGAGGAAGGATCGCCGAAGAAATTTTTGCGATCGGCCAGATTTATGGGCAAATATTTGTGTTGGAAAAAGATTTTGGGCACATAAGCGGCAGCTTCAAAAATGAAGTTATCGACTAAAGAGTTGTGATTAATACAATAAAGTACGTTTTCATGCTCAGAGGGGATATTTTTTAAGCCATAGACCTTGGTTTTATTTAAAATACGAAACAAAATCAGTGAGCTTATAGCTGCTGTACCGAAAGCCACTGAAAATCCCAGGCCATCGATAGTTTTGTCTACTGCTCGCTTAGCAGCGCCGAAAAACTTGCTCGCTCCTTTAGGTTCAGCTGGTGAAAGTTCGTTCTTTGTGGACGGATTATTATCACTTTGCTGCACGGTTTGGCGCTCATTGGTGCCTTTGGCGTTGCGCCGCCTAAAGAAAAAATTGCGAACCATTTTGCTGAATTTGTGCTTATTATTCACTTCAGCAGTATCGTTTTTTTGCTCTTGAGAATTTTTATCGATATTTTCCTGACACATGATTGGCGGAGTTCTACATGTATTAAGAAAATCTTTTACATTCAACAAAGCAAAAAAAACGACCACATACCGAAAGTTCCTTTCAGTATATAGTCGCTCATTCCATGTGTGTGGTGCGGAAGAAGAGATTCGAACTCTTACAGGTTTAACCCCACAGAATCCTGAGTCCTGCGCGTCTACCGATTCCGCCACTTCCGCAGAAAACTACTACCTACACCGGGGTAGGCTAGACGTCCCAGAAATTTTATCATAAACGACACAGCTGTCAAGGTAATTCTGTAGCCAAATTAACTTTTTTTGTAAAGTTCTGTTTGCTCTCGAGCCAGTTGATCGCACAGTTCATTATAGTAGTGGTCTTTGTGGCCTGGAACATATTGCCAATTTATAGTGTGGCGGTCAACTACTTCTAAGAGCTGTTTCCATAAATCGGCATTCTCCACTGGCTTTTTCTTGGAGTTTAGCCAATGGGAAGAGCGCCATTTTTTGAGCCACCCTAGTTTGAAAGCGTTTAATACATATTGAGAATCGGCAAAGACGGTTATGGAAACTGGACGTTTTACAGCTCGCAAGCCTTCCAAAACAGCAGTGATCTCCATACGATTGTTGGTTGTATATTTTTCGCCTCCGGAAATGCGTTTTTCTGTGCCAGATTTGGGATGCAAAAGCACAGCGGCCCAGCCTCCTGGCCCCGGATTCCCGGAACAGGAGCCGTCTGTAAATATAATAACTTCGCTGTCTGTGGGTGTAATATTGGATATGGGAGAATCTGATTTTTGCATAATTGATTTTTAAAAGTGGCTTTACTTTGGGGTAAATGAAATGACCTTGTCTGAAGTTTGGGCGCTGAGTTTCACAACGCTTTCCATTATAATCGCAAAGCTCGTTTTATACTAGGAGACTTGGGCTTTAAAGCGAAACGGAAGCGGGGTGTTTTCGCGGTTGCTGTTCATCCGGTTGCCAAGCTGGAACTTTGAGTAAAAGGCCGCATCGGAGCGCTTTTTGAAAAATACAAAATAGCCAACAACACCTATAATCACCGGCTGATCGGCTGCTAGAGGTTTATTTATACTATGTCAACTTTATTTACAAAAATACTTAACCACGAACTCCCTGGGCACTTTGTTTATGAAGATGAAAAATGCGGAGTTTTCCTTTCTATAGCTCCCATTGTTCGTGGCCATCTTTTGGTTGTCCCTCGCAGTGAAGTTGAACATTGGATAGATTTAAGCAGCGATGACATGAACCATTGCTTTGGTGTAGCTCAAAAAATAGGCAAAGTTTTGATGAAAACTTTTAACCCGAATAAAATCGGGGTCTTGATTGCTGGATTAGAAGTGCCCCACACTCATATCCATTTGTTGCCTATCATGAGCGAAGCTGATTTATTTAAACGCCCTCAAGAAGCTTCTCAAGAAGAGTTAGCTGAAGTAGCCGAATTGATTAGGGGGAATATGTAAGGCAAAGCAACGGCTCTGCTGGCAATGCTTTTTATGCCATGATGAATAATATTTTTTATATATCAGATTGTATGAATAAATAATGCTTCATAACGATGTTTTTTTGCAGTCTCTGGAATATGAACTGCCTGTTGATGTTGTAACTACTGATGATATTTATGCCAGATTGAATGCTACTTTTAAGCGCCTGGGAATCCCTAGCAGCTGGGTAAGCGCCCTTTCCGGTGTGAATGAACGCCGAGTCTGGAAAGTTAATGAGCAACTTCCTGATATTGCCGCCAGGATAGCCAAGAAAGCCATTGAAAAGGCTGCTATTCCTTTGGACAAGATCGGCTGTGTAATATGTACTTCCGTATCCAAAGAGTTTATCGAGCCCTCCATGGCTTGTATGGTTCATAACGCTTTAGGTTTGCCACCTACGACTATAAGTTATGATATTTCCAATGCTTGTTTGGCTTTCATTAACGCTATCTCTTATATGGGACAGCTTATCGACAAGGGCATCTACGAAGCAGCCCTTATTGTAGACGTGGAAAATTCACGTTTGGTAATGGAAAATACCATTGCTCACCTGGCGCAAGCTGATACCGACTTAAACACTTTTTCTAAGCGTTTTGCCGGTCTTACCTTAGGCTCCGGTGCTGTGGCTGCTGTAATTTGTAACGAGAAATTGGCTACTTCTGGCCATAAGGTTTTAGGTCATGTGCAATTAGCCGATACTAAATATTGCCACCATTGCATTGGTAGTTTTACAGATATTATTACCGATCAAACGAGCCTAATGAAAGCCGGTATTGAATTGGCTAGCCGCACTTGGAAAGTGGCTGAGCAAACTTTGGGGTGGAGCGCCGACAAGCTGAAGCATTATATTTGTCATCAGGTTGGAGCTCGTCACTATCGTTTGCTTTTTGAAACTTTAGGGTTAGATTTAGCTAAGTCGTTCCAGACTTTTCCTTTTTTGGGAAATGTTGGCCCGGCTGCAGCTCCTATCACTTTAGCTATTGCGGCTGAGCGCGGCATTATTAAGTCTGGTGAACATGTCGGTATTATGGGAATCGGCAGCGGATTGAATTGCGCCATGATGGAGATTGTTTGGTAAAAATGAGAATAATTAAAGCTGATGCTTGGAAGCCTCTCTATCCTTTTGCTTCCAATTATATGTATTTACCCAATACCGGAGCGCGTATGCATTTCTTAGATGAATGTAATGCTGAGCCTGGTAAAGAGCGTGAACCTATAGTTTGTGTACATGGCAATCCTACATGGTCATTTTATTATCGTGAGTTAGTAAAAGCGTTTCGCCCTCATCACCGCGTAGTTGTGCCCGATCATATAGGTATGGGACTTTCCGATAAGCCTCAAGAATATGATTATTGCTTGCGTCGCCATATCGACAATTTAGAACTGCTGTTAGAAAAGCTAAACCTAGAGCCTTTCACTCTGGTTGTGCATGACTGGGGAGGAGCTATCGGTATGGGATACGCAGTACGCCATCCCGAAAAGGTTAAACATATTCTCTTTTTGAATACGGCCGCCTATCGCTCTCCTTTTATGCCCGGAACTATAAGATTGGCTCGCGTTCCTTTCTTGGGCAGTTTATTGGTGCGTGGTCTCAATGCTTTTGTTTTAGGCGCCATTCTGACCAGTACCAAGAGACCGATAAGCTCCTATATAGCTGCCGGTTATAAGGCTCCTTATAATTCATGGGCTAACCGAGTAGCTGTCTTGCGCTTTGTCCAAGATATACCTATGGGACCGGAACACCCATCATACGAAACTTTGAAAGAAATCGAATTAAATTTACCCAAATTGGCAGCCATTCCCAAGACATTCGTTTGGGGAGCTCTCGATCACGTCTTCAATGATAAATTTTTGCAACATTGGCAAACTATTTACCCTGAGGCTGAATACCATCGCTTGGATGATGTGGGCCATTATGTAATGGAGGATGCTTCTGAGCGGGTATTTGAACATTTGAGAGCATTGTTGGCTCGCTAAAAATTTTCTTAAGAATTACAGGTATCGGTTATGAGTAAAGCACATACTGACGTTGCCAAAGGCACTAAAGTCTCTGCGGCAGCCAATATTTCTTCCCATCTTCCCAGCATGGCCAAAGAGCGTCCCAATCAGGATGCGATTATGTTCCCTGTCAAGAAAGAGTATCAATCTTGGACTTACGATCAGCTCAATAAAGCCGTAGATGCTTATGCGCACGTTATGAAAGCAGCTGGAGTGACCAAAGGGCAGAAGGCTTTGGTCTTTTTGACTTGTGGGCCCGATTTAATTGCTACAGTTTTTGCTTTGTTTAAGATGGGCGTGTTGCCGGTTATGCTTGATCCCGGCATGGGCAAAGATAATGTGCGCCGTTGTATAGAACATGTGCAACCTGACGTTTTTATTGGTATTCGTTTAGCTCACTTAATGCGTTGGTTGTATAGAAAATCTTTTGCTTCTGTAAAATTTAATTTTACGGCCAACGAATGGTTCCCTGGTTGTATCGAATTGGCTAAAGAAGCTCCTAAATATACAGAACCTTTCCCTGTCACTCCGGTAGGTGAGCACGAAATTGCCGCCATTTTGTTTACTTCCGGATCTACAGGTAAAGCTAAAGGTGTAGTCTATACTCACTCTATTTTCCAAAATCAAGTAAAATACTTAAGAGAACTTTTCGACTTCAAACCTGGCGAATTGGATATGCCTGGTTATCCGCTGTTTGCTTTATTTGATATCGCTTTGGGTATGACTTCGGTTATTCCGCGTTTAGACCCGAGCAAACCGGCCGCTTGCGATCCCGCTTTGCTGGTAGAAACTATGGAAGAGTATAACGTCACTACTTGTCAAGGCTCTCCGGCTATTTGGCGCAAGGTCTATAACTATTGCAAAGATGAATCAATAAAGCTGGACACTTTAAAGCGGCTTATTACTTTCGGAGCTCCCATTCCTACCGAGCTTTTGCAAGGTATGTTTACCATTATGGCTGAAGGCGCCGAAATTTATACTCCGTATGGTGCGACCGAAAGTTTGCCAGTAGCTATTATTCCCGGCAGTTATTTAGTCGATCATGCGGCTGAGCGCACTATCGAAGGTGCCGGTACTTGTGTAGGTAAGCCTATCAAAGGCATGGACGTCAAGATTATAAAAATTACTGACGAGCCTATCACAGATTTCGATGAGAGCTTAGTGCTTCCCGACGGTGAAGTCGGCGAAATTGTTGTGCATGGTCCGGTCGTTACTCAAGAATATTATCGTGAAGATGAAGCCAACGCTCTGTCCAAGATGAATGATGGACAAGGCCATAAGTGGCATCGCATGGGCGATACTGGTTACTTTGATAAAGATCACAATTTGTGGTTCTGTGGCCGTAAGGCTCACCGTGTAGAGACCGAAAAAGGCACCTTATTCCCCGTTATGGTTGAAGGTATGGCCAACAATCATCCGCGTGTTTTCCGCAGCGCTTTAGTTGGAGTAGGCCCCAAAGGCAAACAAACTCCAGTTTTAATTGTTGAGCCTAAGCCCGGATCTTTCCCTGAAGAAGATAAACAAAAAGAATTACTTTCTCGTCAAATCTTGGCCCGTTACGATGAAAACGAGCTTTACAGCCAGATTAAGGACGTCTTGTTCTATGATTCTTTCCCCGTCGATCCTCGCCACAATGTAAAAATTCATCGCGAAGAGCTGGCTGTTTGGGCTGCTGAAGAGCTTGGTTACGAAACGGAAAAGTAGGTTTTAGTTATGGCTAAAGTATTAGTTGTTGGTGGAGGCGGCTTCTTAGGCAAGGCTTTAGTCAAGAAGCTTTTAGAGCGTGGTGATGAAGTGCGCAGCCTCTCTCGAGGTGCCTATCCCGAGTTGGAAAAAATGGGCGCCGAAGTTTTGCGTGGTGATATTACTCAGCGTGAAACCGCTATAAAAGCTTCCGAAGGTTGCGAAGCCGTTTACCATACTGCTTCAAAAGCTGGTATTTGGGGAGCTTATTCGGAGTACGAACGTATTAACGTTTTGGGTACGCGTTATCTTTTAGAAGGTTGTCGTCAAAATGGTGTAAAGAAATTTATTTATACCAGTACTCCCAGCGTGATTTATCACCCCAAAGCCAAGATTGAAAATATTCAAGAAGATGTAGCTTATCCTGAAGAATTTGAGTGCGCCTATGCTCAAACTAAAGCTCAGGCTGAGAGAGAGGTTTTACAAGCTAACAGCGCCGATCTTGCTACGGTTGCCTTGCGTCCACACTTGATTTATGGCCCTGGTGATCCCCATTTGGTACCTCGTCTGGTTGAAAGAGCTTTTGCCGGTCAACTTCTCCAAGTTGGTGATGGTAAAAACAAAGTAGACATTACCTACATTGATAATGCTGCTCAAGCTCATATAGATGCTTTTTTACATATGGATAGTTGCGCCGGTAAAGCCTACTTTATTAGCGATGGTCAGCCGGTGAATTTATGGGCTTGGGTGCGCGAATTGTTGGAAAAAGTAGGGGCTCCGCCTATTACTAAGTCTATGCCTTATGGTCTTACTTGGTGGGTTGGTGCAGCTTCTGAGTTTGTCTACAAAGTACTTGGTAAAAAAGAAGAGCCCAAGATGACTCGCTTTACAGCTGCTCAGTTGGCTACTTCTCACTATTTTAATATTGCTAATGCTCGGCGTGACTTGCAATATGTGCCAGAAGTTTCTGTAGCCGAGGGCATGGAGCGTCTTGTTGCTTGGATTAAAGAGCAAGGAGCTGATACTTTACGCCATCAGTAAGCTCGATGCTTGAGAAATATACTTAAATAAAAATTAAGGCGAAGTTTCCTTCTTAGTAAAAGGTGGCTTCGCCTTAATTTTGTGTTTGTATTTTTTTAATTGTTACGTAAAAGTACGTCGGCTGCATCTTTATTTATTCGGCAAAGACAAGCATAATCTCCGGGAATTATTTTGATACGCAATCCGGCTTTCCTGAATAGTTCCAAATTGTCTAGCATAAAATCAGTTTTATCATCTAGAGTGAAAGCCCCCAAATATTGTACACGTTGGGAAAAAGTTAAAGGCAAATTTTTATAAAGAAGATTAAGAAAACTGGGAAAATCTTGAAAATAGGCTTTAAAGTAGCGATTACCTCGCGAGGGAGTTAAAGAAGCAAAAGGATCGTCGCTTTTGGCAGCCATTCTTCTGCACGTTATCCAAAGTTTTAATAATGATAGTGGTGAATGGAGGTTAGGCGAATAAGTCTCTTCCGGCATAGTAGTTAGGCTGGCTTGCCAAAAAGGCAAAGATGAATCTAGGCTGTGCTTATCATATATTGCTGTCCTAATATCAGAAAGTTGCAAAGTCCACAGAGAAGATTCTTTATTGCCTGAACAAGTTGCATTGTCTAAGCTGGCTATGCTCATATAATGATAAAAACTTGGCTTCTTCGTGCGTGGACCGGTAAGGTAGCCCAGCGCTATTTGCGAATTAGTATGCTTTTGAACATAGCTGAAAAGTTCAGCATAGTAATCTTGATTTTTTAAATTAAGGCTAACTATCTGCCCAGGGCGACATACGAGGCCGTAAATTGGCAAAATAGGCAAAAAATAAGTTGATATTTGGGAGTTGTTCATTCTGGTTTTGAGTCGCTTTTTCCGTTAAGCAAAACTATCTTTAACAATCATAATAGTGAGGGAGAGCATTGATGTCTTCCACATCTCTAATATATTGCAAAAATTTTTCCACAATATAGGGAGAAAACTGGGTGCCGTTGCCGCGCTCGAGCCTACTTAGGGCCTCTTCAAGGCTTAGGCCACGTCTATAAGGGCGATCGGTTACCATTGCGTCAAAGGAGTCGGCTACAGCAATAATTTGAGAGCCTAAAGGAATAGCGCGTCCTTGAAGCTTATCTGGATAGCCTTTGCCATCATAACGTTCATGGTGATGTACTACTATTTCTACTACGCTAGAAGGCAGAGAAGTAATATTGTTGAGAATGTTTCTCGCGTTGCTGGTGTGAGTCTTCATAATCTCAAACTCTTCATCGGTTAAAGCGCTGGGCTTCATTAAAATGCTGTCAGGTATCGAAATCTTGCCTACATCGTGCAAAATAGCTGCTTTGGCGATTAGCTCGGTGGAGTCTGGATCTAATCCAATGCATTTGCAAATAAAAACAGAGAGTTGCTCTACACGGGAAACGTGACCATGAGTGTAAGGGTCTTTGGCTTCTATAGCTTGAGCTAAGGCCAAAATAGTTTCGTAATATGAACGCTCTAGTTTGCTGTAGAGTTTCATATTGCTTAAAGTGATAGCTGCTTCTGTGGCTAGCAAACTTAAATAATCGGTATCTGTCTTATCATATTGAGCCCCCAAGAGTTTATTGGCAACGGCCAAAACGCCAAAAGGTTTGTTGCCACTAGCGTCTTGTAACGGCACTACCAAAAGGTTGCGCAGCGACATACTATTGCTGTCAAAAGGTTTCTTCTCTGTCGATCCTGTGCCTTGGGTATGGTATTGTGTATTTTTATAGTTAATAATCTCTCCCGTACTAATAACCTTTTGAAAGATGCCTGCTTCAATTTTTTGCGAAATAGTTTTGGCCATTACTTCGCTGATACCTAAAAAACGCGGCGTACGCCATTGGCCGTCTTCATTGAAAGCGACAAAAGATACCTGAGATTTTACTTCTTCTCTAGCGAAATAGACTACGCTATCTTCGACAACTTTGGAAGAACGTTCTTTGGCAAGCTTTTGAAAGAGTTGCAATAAGCTATAAAGTTTGCGCTGACGATCGAAAAATTGAATTTCACTTTCTTCTTTTTCTGCTACTTGGTGGCGCGCTATAGCATAGGCCTCTTCGACGCGTTCGTCTTTACGTTTTTCTAATTCGGATACAGGTTTGTTGATGGCTGAATTGACGAAGAAAGCAATGATGGTAAAGAAAGGGAGGAGAGTAAGTTCTGTCAGTGAGGCAACGTCACTGAAAATGGCTAAACCGCGTCCAGAAATAAAATAAGTTGTAAAAGAAGATAGGGCACAAAAAGCTAAAGTTAGCCAAATTTTTCCTTTCAGTGAAGTTATCAATAAGGCTAAATAAAGAAGCAAAAAGTACTTGCTGTCTAAAGCGCCTGTAGCTAAGACTATGGAAAAAGAAGATAAGCAGAGCAGAGAAGAAGAGGCGTACCAGAGCCTTAAGTTGTCAAAGCGAAGGTAACAGAGTATGGCTCCGACAAGTGAAATGGACAAAATTACCCACATAATAGTGAGAAAATGTGCCCCTAATAGGCTGAAAAGTTCCAATCCTAGAAAAGCTAGCGTGGCATAAAAGCAAGATGTCAGCAACTCTGTGTTCTACTCCGCAAAATGTGTCATTTAAGAAAAAAGCTGATAATAATATCAGCTACTTCTCGGAAACCGTCGGGCAAGCTACATAAACACGGACAGCATCCATTGAACGGTTCTGTAACTCGCTTTAGTTCGGTTGTAATTGCTATAAGTGAAAATTGTCAAAACCGGAAACTATCTGTTTTCTTGGACTTGATTGTCACCGGAAAAATTGCAGAAGGGATCTTTACTTTTTATATCGTTAGTTAAAATAAAGGCTCTAGTACGGCAACCACCGCGGCAAGAAGCTGCTTTGGGACAAGTTTTACACTTGCGGCTGACTGCATCGGAACGCCATGTTTCCAATACTGACGATCTATTCCAAATGTCAAAGAAGCGAGTCTTGCGCACATCTCCGACTTTCCAAGCAGGATACATACTCAAAAGTCCGCTGGGATAGACGAAACCATTGGACGATATATGTATTCTTGTGCGGCCACACTCACACCCCAAACCTTCAAAAGGACGACGTTGAGGACGTTTAGGGGGAGTCAAACACTCAATTTCTATATTGAGTGGATTGCTCTGAGAAATGTTGCTAATAATTTCTATTGTCTTAGCAATCTCTTCCGATTTTAAAACCTGCTTGGGAAAAGCTGCCGCACGGCCTACCGGAAGAGCAATATTAAAAATTAACTTGTCTACTTTTAGCTCTTCAGCTTTTTTAACAATCGAAGGTATTTCGGAACAGTTGTCTCTGAAAATAGTAACGTGAAAATAAAAGCTAGCCGTAGGGCAGGCATTACGCAAATGAGCAATACCGCGCATGGCCTTGCGATAAGAACGAACACCACGTATGTTGTCGTAGATCTTCTCGCTTCCGGCGTCCATGCTAATTCTGAATGAATTGATCTTTACCTTAGAGAGACGTTCCTCGATAGACTTTGTTGCTAAAGCTGCATTAGTTGACACATTTACACACATGCCATACTTGTTGGCTAAAGCAACCACTTCCGGAAAATCTTTGCGACCTAAGGGCTCTCCTCCACCTATATCTAAGATGAAGACACCCATAGCGCAAAACTGGGCAAAAAGATTGTCCAAGTCACGCAAAGTGAGTTCGTGATCTTGAGGCATACCGGCGTCGGCCCAGCAATAAGGACACTTTAAGTTGCAATATCTAGTCAGCTGTAAATGAACTCTCAAGGGTGCACTGAGATGATTTTTGGAATTAACAAAATCATTATCCAAAATGCAACCTTTAAAACGTCCGTCTTCAAGAATGTCGACGGAAGAGCATAAATTTACAAACTGATCGTAAGATACGCGACTAAGTTGAGTGCGCACATTTTCGGGCAAAATCTCATAGGCATGACCGGCATCCTCTTGTTGACACGCTGACAGTATCTCCAAAGCGTTTTTATCGCAAAGAATGTAGTCTTTGGATGATCTACGATAGAGAACGCAACCAAACGAATCGCGTCGCAAAACGTATGGAGCTTCCGCTATCTTACTTAATTCTGCCTGCAAGTTTGTCATCCGAAA
>ERZ869991.247-NODE-247-length-18482-cov-4.855257_pt1 | contig 18482 bp, 15 predicted proteins | sample MGYA00520862_ERZ869991 | MGnify/ENA primary metagenome ERZ869991 (study PRJEB32232, sample SAMN07284978) | human gut metagenome | biome: human-associated habitat; material: feces | host: Homo sapiens | place: Tanzania | collected 2014-08-11 ...
AGCTTCGCCGTCGGACAGTATACGTTATAAGTGTAGTTTTTAACCAACAGGTGGAAATAGTGGCGATGGAAGGCGAAGAATATTGGCCGAGCTCCAGCTCGGTCAGTTCGAGCCTGAAAGAGCCGCTGTTGGAGCTAGCCAACATGAACATGAGCCCGCAGCCAAAACTTATAAAAAATAGCTAACTGGCGGGCGGAACACTATCAGCGCCTCTAGGCAGAAAAACTACAGACCAACAAGCAAAAGCGTACAAGATCACGGCTAGCGTGAAATAGCTCACCGACGGGCGGGACATGATCAGCGTCTCTAGGCTAAAAAAACTACAGGCCAAAAACTACGAGCCAACAAGACACAACTAACCGGCGGGCGGAACAGTCGCTGAAGCTAGTCTACGATGATTTTCTTCTTCCAGTTCGGCATAATTACTCGCCATTAAATTATGAATGTGTTCAATCAGCTCATCTTCATTGGCGAAATCAGCTCTATTTAAAGCGGGTAAAAAGCGCAAAGTAACTACAGAACCGGCTGTAACTCTAGGCAGACCTTTGGGATAAATTTTAGTTCCATTATGAATAATCATTATAAAAATGGGAGCTTTGGGAGCGCATTTAAGTAGCGTTTTTAAACCGCCAGTTTTGAAATGTTGCAAGCCGCCTTGTAAACTGCGGGTACCTTCAGGAAAGATGATCGCCGAATATTTACCCTCGTTTACGTCTATACCAAGTTTTTCGATAGCTTGCAAAGCCTGTTCTCTGTCTTGGCGATTGATTAGGCAATGGCCGCCGTTTCTGAGCACAAAACTAACTGAAGGTATACAACAGTGGCCCAAAATATCTTTGGAAATATATTTGGGCTTCATAGTGCGCAACTCGTAGAAAGGCAAAAAGCTCTCTACTAAAGACTGATGATTGCCCACGATAATGGATCCGCCGCCAGAGAGAATATTTTCTTGGCCCTCTACTCTAATTTGGCATAAGCCAGCCTTGATACTGTATTTTAAAACATGAGCCAAGTTGACTAGCACTTTATCCATAGGCTCAATACCAAAAATACGCGCTATACGCAAAACAGGATCGAAAGCTAAAAGAGAAGCGGCGAAACTGCTCCAAGCGCCTATAGTGCCCAAAATATCACGAAGCTTCAAAGATTTTCAACCTCAAAAAAAATACTCCAGCCATTCCTACGAATAAACTGGAGTACCTTCGAAAAATAGAATAAAAAGCGATACACGCCAAATTCCTCGCCTAACAACCGAGGAATATACGCAAAACTAGCCTTCTACCTCTACCACGGTCTTGGCGTTGTGCTTGGTGAACTTTACAACACCGGGAGCGGTGGCGAATAAGGTGAAGTCGCGACCCATCATAACGTTTTTCCCAGGATAGAAACGGGTACCGCGCTGGCGGAGAATGATGTTGCCAGCAATAGCGCTCTGACCGCCATAAAGTTTGATTCCGAGCATCTTGGGCTGAGAATCACGACCGTTCTTAGAAGAACCGGCACCTTTTTTGTGGGCGAAACGGGTAAGATCCATTAAATACATTGATTGCCTCCGGATATATGGCTTGGGGCCGAATCCACGGCCGCACTTGGCCCGCCGGGTAAACTTGGCCTAGAAAAAATTAATGCCTTCTATTAAGGCCCCGCTATTTTATCACGTTAAAAGAACAAAAGCAAGACTTACCTATATTTTAGCGCTAGACAACTTTTAAATCGGTCTGCCCTAGCTTTAAGAAATCGCCACGCTTTAGTTCATATTTTTGGTTGCCAACTAAACGATTGCCATTGAGCCAACTTCCATTAGTAGATCCTAAATCTTCAAAAAAAGAATGACCATTGAGAGGCGATTTAACTATGCGAGCATGAGTGTAAGATATAGAAGAATCGGAACCAATCACAATATCCCCGCTCTCACGACCAATCACGGTAACGCTACTTTGTAGAGGGTAAAGCTTACCCAAAGCTTCCAAACTAAGTTGCAAATTAAGGTAGTCTGCTTCGGAAATTGTCACAGACTTGGTAGACACAGAAGAAACAGGTTGCACCTCAGGAGGCGCCATATGCACAGTACGCGGCCCTTCTTCTACTACAGACACAGCTTGAATTGGAGGTACAAAAGTTGGAGCCGGATCCGTTACGGTATTGCTAGAATTTGGGTGATTATCAGCTTGAAGAGGTGATTTCTTTTCAGTGCTGGACAATTCTTCTAAGCTAATTGCCGAAAATACGTTGCCAGATACTGGAGAGTTATTACAATTTGCTTGAGAAGCGGATGTTATATTATTGCAAGCTTCTGTTTTTATACCCAAACGTTTGAAGAAATCGACATATTGAGGACATTCTTTAACTATCTGAGCTTCAACTTGAGCACGACTATTTGGCGAGAAAGTACGGCTTTCACTTTGTGACAAAAGCAAATCGTAGCGCACTACCACATCGATATCGGCTCTGGCTAAAGCTTGATCATAAAGATCGGCAAGTATAGTAAAACTGCCCATCTTTTGATGAGCCTTGCCAGATAGCAATAAACAAGCCGCTTCTATGGTGGATTCAACTTTGCAATCGGTAAATAAGTTGATAACTTCCGTGTACTGGCCAGATTCCAAACGCAAAATCCCCATAAAAAACTTGGCCAAAGCCGAAGTGGGCATAATGCTAAGGATCTGTTCTAAAACGGAAACAGCCATAGTTAAATTGCCAGAACGGCGCCAAGCCAAAGCTAAAAGAATATTTACTCCTAATAAATCTGGCAGCAAAGCTACAGAGCTCCAAGGAGTTAGAGGCAAAATAGCTTTAAATGAAGGTAAATATTTTTTTAGTTTGTTGCCTAAACCTTGCTGACACAAAAGTGCTTTTTGAAAAAAAGAACCAGCCTCAGCGGCATTGCCAAACTCCAGCAAAATACATCCCAACAGAAAATAAGCGTCGGTAAACTGAGTATCTAATTGTACAGCTTCACGCAAACGATTAATGGCTGTCTCTGTCTCTACACAAGTTAGACAATTACAAGCTTCACCAAATAAACGCTCCGCTCTAGATAAGGTAAGGCGTTGCATCATACTTGAAGCAAAACCTATTCCGACTTGCGGCTCGAAGAAGTCTATTTGCGGCTCTAGCCCGGATGTAGTGCTCCAATTACCACGATTCCAAAAAACTCCGCTTCGGGGAGAGCGAGACCCATCTTCATGTTTAAACATGCCGGATACTTCATTGACGCCTTTACCGGCCAATTTACTAGCCAAACCAAAACCGTCTTTAAGTTTCGATAAAATGTCAGACTGTTCAACCACAGATTTAAAACCTCTCCGAAACCGAATTCACTCTTATAGCGTGCTTTAATATTTTTTAACAGCCTAGCCGCTATCAAAAAAGAGAGAAAAGAAACCGTCTCAACTGACTGAGCTTTCAGAAAAAGGCGGCTTCTTTTTTTTGTTCAAATGAAACTACGCGCGGAAGGTCATTTCTGTACGACCTAAACGTATCATATCGCAATCATGCAATTCTGTCTGAATGCCTGATTGCAAACGAGTACCGTTTATAAAAGATCCGTTGGAAGAACCTACATCTTCATACAGATACTTGGAGCCTTGACGGGTAATTTGGCCATGACGACGAGAGACGTAAGATTCAGGATCAAGCTCGGTAAGATCGATCTCGGGGAAGATATTGTCAGCCGGCGACTGACGTCCCAATAAAGTGTGCTCAGCGGTAATGGGAATTTCTACACCGTTGGGCATAATAAGTCTGGGGGCAGAAGCAGTAGGTACAACTTTACCAATTGTCGGCTCATCGGCGGCAGTAGGAGTAGCTACAGGAGCGGCATTTTCTCCCAAAGTAGCTCCACAATCTTCACAGAATTTGCTTCCGGCTTCGTTATTGGCTCCACAAGCGGGACAAATTTTACCGGAAACGGTCGGAGCGGCAGCAGGAGCTGCTGGAGTGGCAGGAGCTGCTGGGGCGGCAGGAGTTTCAACTACGGGAGCAGCCGCAACAGCGGCAGTAAAAGGAGCTGGGGCAGCGGCAGGAGCCGGGGCGGCAGCAGGAGCCGGAGTGAAGGGAGCGGGCGCAGCAGCGGGAGCAGCAGCAATCACCGGAGCGGGAGCAGCCAATTTGGAACCGCAATCCTCACAAAAAATTGAACCTTCTACATTGTCAGAGCCACAAACGTTGCACTTCATAATTTATCTCCTTAATTAACTCTGTGGGGCAGCAGCTCCAAAAGGCTGCCTCCCCTTGGCTTCCCTGGCAGGGCAAAATATTTTTTATTTTTTACTTAAATCCACAACTCCGGTTGGAGTATCAAAATCGGGAACTTCGGAAAGAAGCTGAGTAAGCTTTCTGGTACCGTACTCAAGCTTTTTGGTGCCGGCAGCACTGGCTGCAGAGCCGCGCTCCAAACGATTAGCCTCAGAAAGAGCTTGATCGGCCAACTCCTTTTGGCCTTGTTGCAAAAGTTGAGTAGCCGCAGAACGCAGCAATTGCGTAGCTTTTCCGCGATCTCCCTCTTGGGCCAATTGCAAAGCTCTAGTTTGCTGGCGGAAAATACTGACGCTATCCACAATTTGCATAATCTTGGGAGTCACGGCCGACGCTTGAGAAGGATCGTCAGTATAAGCGATAGTCACATCTTGAGGATTGACATTATCATAAACTCCCTGACCGGGAATTTCATAACTTACACTTGCTGAAGCAATGCGATAGACACCGGCGTAGCGAGAAGGCAAAATAAGCTCATAAAGGACAGATTGTTTTTCATTCCTTTGCAAATCAGCCAATTCAATAGAGCATATTCTGTCTGTAACTTGAGGAGTACCAAGATCGTTAATGAGCGGTTTAACTTTATAAGCTCGGCGCACAGTAACATCTTTGGATAATTTCAAATTGAGTCGACAATTTTTAACGACCACGTTCTGGACGCCAGCCAACTCATGAGCAAAAATATCTTGGATATTGCCAGGACGGTCGATGTAATAGGAAGTACCTCGACACATACCAGCGATTTGCAAAAGGAACTTTTCGTTAAAATCATCACCTACGCCAATAGTAGAAATAGAAATTCCCTCTTCGGCGGCCATGATACAACGATCCAAGCATTGTTTTTCATTTAAAGTTTGACCATCGGTAAGCAAAATAATATGATTGAGCCTATCGCGAGAAAAATTGCGCCGCACCTCATATAAAGCCGCATCAATAGCTTTGAGCATATCGGTGCCTGCACCTACGTCTACATGGTCAATCTTGTTGACCATCAATTTAGCCGTGCTCTTATCATACAGCTGACTGGAAGGAATAAGCACTCTAGCTCTTTCTGCAAAAGCTATAATAGAACATAAATCGTTGGCACGAAGCATGTCTATGGCTTGATTTACAGCTTGGATAACATAATTGAGCTTGCCTTCAGCGTACATAGAGCCGCTTTTATCCAGAACTATCGCCAAATTTAAGCCCATAGGACCAGCGCCGATCTCTTCACCGGGGCAAACCTCAGCTAAAAGATAAGTCAGTTTGTTTTCGCTGGTAGTCATGACCGCCTGATAGCTCAAGCCGGTATAAAGATTTACTTCAGCCACACTTCCTCCTCAGTTGCATTTAGTGCAAATACTCTTAACAGCAGCAATTTTTATTAGCTAATTTTTTCTAATAACCACTACAGTGGTATTATCGTCGGCTCCGCGTTCTAAGCAAGTATTGACTAATAACTCACAAATTTGTGCCGGGGCCAAATTCTTTTGGAAATAAGAGAATAACTCTTCATCGCTGTAATATTCCCACACTCCGTCGGAACTGAGCATAATATATTCTCCAGGTACCAAAGTGCGACGATAAATTTCTACTTCAACATCAGGCTGAGTTCCCAAAGCCCGATAAATAATAGAACGTTTGGGAGAGCGACGGGCTTCTTCTCTAGTTAGAGTACCCATTTGTACTAACTGACCTACTACAGAATGGTCAGTAGTAACTTGATCCAACTCTTTAGACATACGATAGCCGCGAGTGTCGCCTACATGACCAAAAGTGACATTTTCTCCATCAAGAAGTACACAGGAAATTGTGCACCCCATACCGCGCCGACGTGGAGATTTACAAGCATAGTTAAAGATGGTCTCGTTGGCTTTTCTTATAGCATGTTCTAAGATAAAAGCGTTGCGCTCTAAGGGATTTTCCGGCAAAAGTAGCGTTGTGGCCTCATCATTTTTAAGAGGCATGAAGAGGCGCACCAACTCGGAAGCAATGGCCCTTACGGCCAAAGAAGCTGCCTTATCTCCTTCCGCTTCACCACCCATACCGTCAATAACTCCAACAAATTGCACTGTGGTAGGAATGTCGCGCTCACAAGCCGAGAGTGTCAGTTCCAAATAAGCATCTTGGTTTATTTTGCGTACTGCTCCGACGTTGGTCTTTTTAGCTACAGTATATCCGCCAAATACAGATCTGGTCACTTTATAGCCAGGTTTTTCTTGTGGCTCGGCAACTTCATCAGAACCTACGCCCGGCATCGAAGCGCAAGAGAGCAAAGCTTCAGCCATTTCAGAAGCAGAAAGCCAACGTTCTTGAGGGTTGCGCTTAATAGCGCGCATAATCACTCTAGTTAAAGCTTTAGCTTTAAGACGCAAAGCGGCTGGAAAGACATTGGCCGACATATCACTTACACTGATAGTTTTACCGGTAAGTAAATAGAAAAGCAAAGCGCCAACGCTAAATATATCGGAACGTCTGCTGAGTTCGCCTCCCTCTAAGCCGTAAGCTTCAGGAGCAGAAAAACCATCTATAACAGTACAAACATCGTTAGCCTGGAATTTGGCTACTACACGATCGTAACGGGTAAGCACAGCCCTTTTTTGCGGCGTAATCCAAACAGAATCTAAAGAAACGCCGTTAAAAAGCTTGCACATGTTGTGAAAAATTTTTAAAGCGCTGAGAATATCGCAACCTATTTGGTTTATTTCAGTAAAGCTCAAAGAATGGTCTTGCAAATATTGGCGCAAAGGGATACCGGGCTTGGGCCCCAACAAATAATTTTTATCGCTACCATTTTCCGATTTTTTCAACTCCCAAAGAGGCCACATACAATCATGTTCGACAGGAGAAAGCTCGGCAAATACTTCGGCAGCTTTTGCATAGTTGGAAGGGAATTCACAAAGTAAAAGATTACCGTCAACTTCTTCGCAAACTAAAGTGTCCGACTCAGAGTTTGCTTCTATTCCTTCAGGAGCTGATTGGCCCTCATCTTCTTGTTCTTCGTTTTTGGACTGATCGTTTGCTTGCGCGTTTTTATCAACCGCTTCCAAATTTTTTAATTCATAAAAAATACAATCAGCATCACTTTGCAACACGGAAACCACTTCGTAATGTTGCCAAACAATTTGTCCTACTTCCAAAGGGCTACTCTCAGTTGCTTTCTTATCTTTATTAACTTGTTCTAACTTCAGCTGAGCTCCACATTCATCACAATAAATATCTTCTTTTTTATTTTCGTAGCCACAAGTTGGACAAATCATCTTTGAGCCTCTCTCCTCCACCTCAGACTGTTTACGACCTCTTTGCCGTTTATACACACGCCTGTGCGCCACACTTCAACGCCGATAAAGAAAAACATTCTGCGCCAATTTATAAGTACTTCAAGTCTATTTACCGTCCAATTGACATCAGTCAAAGATTACTTAAAAATTGACTAAAAATTCCATCTGCGGGTAACATTGGCTTTATTTCTTGCCATAGCCATGAAAGCAAGCTAATTAACAACTCAAAGCCTATATAACTACCAATAGCTAAAACTGAACTTACAACAAAGAAGGTAAAAATGCGCACACGCAGCTCTTTTTCATAAAAGAACCACATTATCAGCAAAATAATTGGAGCAGCAAAACCCACGTAAGGTACACACGCTAAAAGTGTTAGACATAAAACAGTAGCCCAATCCCAGCATCCCAACTTTTTCTCTGCAAGCGTAAAGCTGACTAACATGCTGGCTTTACCAAGTTTTATTTGGGCGTTGTACTGCCCTGGACGACTTATTTTGCTTGGATCGACAAATATTTCTACAGCTACATCGGTACCTTTAACAGATTCCGGCTTACAAGAAAGCCAATCTTCACTGACTTCTAAGCGGCCATCAACTTCTCCCTGGAGCCAAATTCGTGTTTTTTGAGCACCTTCGGAGACGTAGTGCGATCCAAAATCTAAACACGACGAAGCAAACGGCCCTGCTTCTGGAATTTCTGCCATTATTTTTGTAGCTGAAGAATTTTTTATTGGAGAAGTTGATGCTGCGGAAACTTGCTTAGATAAAGAAGCAGAAGCACCTTCGGAGGCAAGCGGTTCAGTCCCTATGGTACCTGTTTTTAACAAATTGATGGCAAAAGCTTTAGCATAAGCTGAATCTGGAGAAACCATATTTACTGGAACAGCCTTAAAAAGTGCTTGTTCGAAATCTTTTACACTGCTCCAACGCTCATCCGCTTTTAAACGACAGCATTTGAGAATAACGTCGTCGAGTTCTTTAGGCAAAGAAGGCACCAATTCGCTGGGAGGACGGAAAGAGAACATATGGTCTTCCGGATTTTGACCGGTAAGACAATGGTGTAACGAAGCACCCAAAGCGTAAATATCGGTGCGAGAATCAGATTGTCCGCGCCCATATTGCTCCGGAGCTGCGTAACCTGGCGTTCCCAGAACTCTAGTATCGGCATTTTTACCATTTGTAAAGAAACGGGCAATACCAAAATCGATTAGCTTAACCACACCTGTGGAGGTAACCATGATATTGCCAGGCTTCAAATCACGGAAAATAATCGGAGGCTTGTGCCCATGCAAATAATCTAAAACATCGGCAAGCTGAACAGCTATATCCAACACTTGGCCCAAAGGCAAATGACCTTGAGGAGACTGGCGTATAAGTTCTTCAACAGTCTGCCCTTCCACCAAATCCATAACAATGTATTGGCGCCCATTTTCCTCGAAGCTTTGGTACATACGCGGCAAGCTGGGATGTTCCAATTCGCATAATATATCAAATTCAGTTTTGAAACTTTCCAAAGCTTCTTGACGTTCTTCAGGATCGTCAAAACTGTCGTTCATCTCTTTAATGGCCCAACAGCGCTTAGAATTGGAGTCGGAAGCTTTGTAAACAGCTCCCATACCGCCGCGTCCCAGAACAGTCTCTATGGTATAACGTTGAGCTAGTACATCGCCTGTCTGTAAATTTGCAGCCATATTATTAATTCAAGCTCCTATTCAAAACTTGCCGACAGCTAAAATCTAAATTTCATTCATATACACGCGCTCTACTAAGCGACGTCTTTCCACATATTGGGGATGAGTATCGAAACCGACCGAGCGACCTTGAGCTTTCTCTATCAAACCCAAAAACCAGAATCCCTCTTCAAAATCTTGTACACGCAAACCGATAGATTTGCCCAACTTGGCAGCATAAATATCAGCTTCACGCTCTTGATCGGGAGTTAATTTTGAGGTAAGGAAGCGACGCACTTCCGAATTGGCCTCTCCCGGGGTCATAAGTTCGTCGAGGCGTTTTTTCAAAGACACAGTTTTGCTTAATTTAACCTGGCTGTGTCCCAAAAGACAATGGCTGATTTCGTGGCAAAGTACCGGAGCTAGCAACTTTTCAAAATTGCGCATGGCTTCTCGATCATACAAACTTGAGTCGTAACCATTAGGCAGAGGAATGTGAGCAGGATTAGCCCATTTGACACCATCTCTATCTATAGAGTGAAAAGATATAGCTTCCCATTTTAATCCTGATTTGTTGCCAAAATAAGTTTCACTTAGAGAAAAAGGTAAATAAGGATTGGCAACATTGGCATTTGGCCTATAGAGCAAACCGTGAGAAATATCGGTAAATTTGGCCACCGTACCACGCTTGGAAGAAGCGCCACCTACTTTAGTAGCATATACAGCCAAAGCTTGTTCGTAGGCATTATCGTAGCTGCCACAATAAGCTTTATATTGGGCCACGCGATACAAAGTATCTAGCATAAAACTGTCAAGCAAAATAACGCGATAAGAAGCGAAACTATTATAAGATTTGTTGGCCGCAAAAGAACCTATAATCAAGCGTTCGTTGGTGGGAGTATATTGCCCAAGCGTACTTGAAGTATATTTACCTCCTTGGTATGGCGGTAACTGATTGAGCGCTCTAAGTTCTACGTAATAAGGTAAAGAATATACTTTGGATAAATTAGGAGTGAGAGAAGCGCAAATTCTTCCTAGAATATTGGCGTAACGCACGTCTAGAGGGTAACTTTCCAAAGCCACAGCTAAAGATTTTTTGCTACTGGTCAGCACGGCTTTTTTTATAGCCTTAGGCAATTCTTTTTCGGGAACTCCGCGCAACCTTTCATAAGTTGGTAAAGAAGCTTCAGAAAATTCGAAATTGTCCCAAGCGAAGCTGGCGGCCGCAAAACATAGAACAGCAGCCAAACCGAAAAATGTAGTTATGACGGTTAGACAATGTTTTTTCAAGGCTGTGAACATTTTGTTTGCTCCTTTTCCTAGATCCAAAGCGGTAATATATATTCTACCTCTCAAGCTCGGTCCCATTTCTCTTTCAATATGCCTTGTACCCGTATTGTTTCTCTCCGCAGTCAACTCCACGCCTTATAGTTAAATATTCACCGTGTCCGGAATGCAAAAGCTTTGCTAAGAGGCGACAAGCTTCTTCCGGTTTAGTATTGGATCCGCAAGTATAAAAATCACAAGCTGCGTAGCCACATTCCGGCCAAGTATGAATTGACAAATGGGACTCAGCTATTATTACAACTCCGCTGACTCCTCCATTGCCAAAACGATAAAACGAAGAGTTGAGCACAGTAGCGCCAGCAACTTCTGCCGCTTTAATTAAAACTTTTCTTATAAAGTCTTGATCCTTTAGTTTATTTCGATCGCAGTGCGAAAATTCGGCAATAATATGCTTCCCTAAAGTGGCTTCAGAAGAAGTCTCTGATTCCATATTTGTTACCCGTAAGCTTGACAATTTTTCCAAAACTCTAGACCTTTTTGCTAAAATTTGCAAATTTTCCCGGCAAGATCCCTAAAATTAACAAAACAAGGAATTAACCCGAAAATATGGGAAATATGAGGTATGTTTAGCATCAATTGCCCAAGTTGCGGTAATCCAGTAGTATTTAAGTTAGAGAGCTCGCTCTATTCCACTTGCGAATATTGCCAAACCGTCCTTATGCGCCAAAAAATGGACGTGCAAAATATAGGCAAAGCTTCCTGCGTCCAAGCCGACTCGTCTCCTTTAAAAATCGGCACTACAGGTACTTATAAGGGGATGTCTTTTGAGATCTTGGGACGCACCCAAGCTGTGCAAAGTGACGGCTATTGGAATGAATGGTTTATAGCTTTTAATGACGGACGCACAGGTTGGCTAAGTGAATCTATTGGTGAATATTGTCTCACAGTCGCAGATACTATAGAAGCATTTCCCGATTATAACGATGCTAAAATTGGCTATGTCTTCACTCACAAAGGCACAGAGTACATTATCGCCAATAAAGGAAGAGCTCAAGTAACGGCCTTTGAAGGCGAGCTGAACTTTGATCCGCAAGGTTCTTACGATTTATACTACATAGACTTAAGAAGTTTCTCTGGAAAAGCCGGCACTATAGATTACAGCGATTTTGCAGCAGGCCAAGGAAATCCGGAAATTTTTATCGGCGAATATTTGGACTTTAATGATTTTAAGTTCCAAAATTTGCGCGACGAAGAAGAGATGGTACGCCGTCGTGCGGAAATAGCACGCAGTTTTAAGTGCCCTGCCTGCGGCGCTTCACACGAGCTGAAAAGTGGCAAAATAGCTCGCTCTTACGTTTGTGAATATTGTGGCAGTTGCTCTGATCTGTCTAATGACAGCGTCAAACTTCTCTTCCAATATGAAACTAAGATGTCCGCTGAGTCTATGCGTATTCCTTTGGGAGCCGAAGCTACCTTTGAAGGCGTCAAATGGATAGTTATTGGTGCGCAAAGAAAATATTCCCAAGATGATGGCGTTAAGGAATATTGGGAAGAGTACCTTCTTTACAATGAATTGCAAGGTTATCGCTACCTGGAATACAACGACGGCAGTTGGGGTCTAAACTACATTATTCACAATGTCCCTTACATAAGAGGCAGCCTAAAACGTTATTTTATTTCTCCAAATAACGAGAGCGGCTCTATTTGCTATGAAAATTTGACTTATAAGCATTACTCGTCTTACGTTGGCCATGTCGAGGCAGTTATCGGCGAATTTCCCTATCTGGTTGTAAAAAACGAAACTTCCAAGATGGCCGACTATATCGCTCCCCCCTATGGTTTATGTTCCGAAACAAACGGCGAGGGCAATTTCTGGTCTAAAAGTGTCTACTTAAGTCCCCAGCAAGTAGCTGAAGCTTTTAACAATCCAGCTTACAATCAGACCGGAGGCAAGATTGGCTTACTTGAGCCCAGTCGAGTCAAAGGAAAGCTACGCAATTCGTTAATTCACTTTGTGGCCGCTTCAGCTCTGATGCTGGTTTTCATTTTGCTAGCTTTATGCAGAAATTCGGAAATAGCTCAATTTAATACAGAAGTGCGAGTGGGCCAAGATGCTTCCTTTATCAGCGAAGAATTTGAAGTTCCGGGCCGCTTTGGCAATTTAGGTATTACTTACCAATTTTATTGCCAACCTACGGTGTGGGTTGAATACAACACCACTTTAGTCAATGTTGCAACTAATGAAGCGCGAGCTTTTGAAGCAATAGGAGACTATTGGAAAGATGGTATCGAACAAGGAGGCAACAATCCTGTTTCGGTTTCTATTCCCAGTGTGCCTGGTGGCAAGTATCGTTTGCGTATTACTCCCCGCGTCGGCTTCGGTAGTGATGATGTAGGCCAACTTATAACTAAAGATACAACATTTGACTATCCCGGTCACAACTATTGTAAAGGCACAACCTTTCTCTCTTATAATGTGACTATCAATCGCAATGTGCCATTTTTTAAGTTTTGGATGATTTTGGAGATTATTTTACTGTTAGTTCCAGCTTGGTACGGATTCAGATACTTCAGCGAAAATACTGAACGCTGGTCAAATAGCGATCATTGCGGCGATGATGACGATTAGGTTTACATTTTAGCTTACATCAGTAGTTCAGCGAAGTTCGCTTGTGAGAAAGGAGGAAGTAACTATGTTTAAAAATTGGTACGCCATTATTTGCTGGTCTTTAGGATTACTTTTTGTTATTTGCCAATTTTTCGGCTGTTTGCCTATCGATACAACCGAACAGACAGATGGCTCCAAAACTCCAGGACGCACAGTTCGTAATAATCGCAGCGCCCACAGAGGCTTTTTCTATACTGTTTTTACTGGAAAATAAAACGCTCCACAACTAATTGCTTCGGCAAATATTTTTACATTTTGCAACAATATTATGCACGCACTAATTCTTATATCGGTCTTTGTAGTTGCTACTTGCAGCCTAATCTATGAACTTTTGGCCGGCACTTTGGCCAGCTATCTTCTGGGAGATTCTGTATTACAGTTCTCTACAGTCATTGGCACTTATATGTTTGCTTTGGGTTTAGGCTCTTGGCTAAGCAAGTTTATAGAAAAAGATCTGAACACCAAATTTGTGCGTTTACAACTGACTATAGGAACTTGCGGAGGCCTGTCAGGCGCTTTGCTTTTTCTAACTTTTGGTTATACCAACGCCAACAGTTTTCGTTTTATTCTTTATGCCGTTGTCAGTATAATCGGTTTGCTGAGCGGTTTAGAAGTTCCTATGCTGTTGCGTATACTAAAAGATAAGTTGGAATTCAAAGAGTTGCTCAGTCAAGTCCTCTCTTTGGATTATATAGGTTCACTGATAGCTTCTTTACTTTTCCCGCTCTTCTTTGTTCCTTATTTGGGCCTAATTCGCACTTCTGCCTTTTTTGGCTTCGTCAATGTTTTAGTAGCTCTGGGCTTTTTGTATCTTTTTCCTATACATCAAAATGAGCGCCGCCGTCTCACTTGGGAAGCTGCTTTAGCCGCTTTGCTTCTAATTGCCACATTTGTAGCTGCCAATCGCATAACCAGATTAGCTGAAGAATCGCTTTACACAGATAGTATTATTATTTCTCGCCAAAGTCAGTATCAACGTCTTATTGTCACCCGCCGCAACAGTGATGTACGCCTTTATCTAAATAACAATTTACAATTTTCTTCTCAAGATGAAAGTCGCTACCACGAGTCTCTTACTCTTCCACCTTTAAAAGCGGCCAAATCCGCAGATAAAGTGCTGATTTTGGGAGGCGGAGACGGTATGGCAGCTCGTGAATTGTTGCGCGATCCCAGAGTCAAACATATAGACCTAGTCGATCTAGATCCGGAAATGACTAATCTTTTCAGTCAGCATCCTTTACTGACTTCACTCAATAACAATTCACTCAATTCTCCCAAACTGACCATTTTTAACCAAGACGCTTTTATTTGGATAGATAGCTGCCGCGATCTCTATGATGTTATTTTGGTAGACTTCCCCGATCCCAGCAACTTTTCTGTAGGCAAACTTTATACGCGCAACTTTTTTCGTAAATTGACCGCTCATTTAAAACCGGACGGAGCCGGCTCCATTCAGTGCACTTCTCCCTACTTTGCCCGCCAGTCTTATTGGTGTATTATCAACACTTTGGCCAGTACCGGAGTTGCTGTAAAGCCTTATCATGTCAATGTTCCTTCCTTTGGCGAGTGGGGATTTTGCCTTTTTACTCACAAAGAAATTGATATTCCCAACTGTTTGGGTTTTCGCTTTTTAACGCCTGAGTTTACTAAAGCGATGTTTGCTTTACCTAAAGATATGGCCTATGTGCCTACAGAAATAAATCAATTACACAATCAAATTTTGGTCCACTACTACGATAAAGATTGGCAGACCATGGAACAATGATTTCGAGACGAGCTTTCTTGAAAACTTCGCTAATGGGTTGTTTGGGATTGCTGACCCTTTCTGGAAGTGGCTGTAAACTCGCCAATCCCCTTATTAGCCCTCGCATAAACAATCAAAATAGTGTCGAAGAACTGTACAACGGTTGGGCAAAATTTAGTTGTGGGCCAGATACTTGGTATTTGCGCCAAGAAAATGCTTTTTATTTTGCTCAAGCTCACTCCAAAAACAACTTTTTTAATTGGCCTTTAAGTGACAAAATTACTTATGCAAACGTAGCTATAATTGGCGCAGGCCCGGCAGGATTGGTTTGTGCCAACCGACTTTTGGATCTGGGTATCGATAAAATTGTCTTACTCGACAGTTGCCCTAGGCCAGGAGGAAGTGCTAAAAGTTTTGATCCAGCTCAAGGACGCAGTTACTCAGGTTGTCTTTCACAAAACATTCCTTGGGCCGCCGCTCGTTTGTCTCTACCAAACGATCAAGACGAAAACTTGCTCGCTTTTTTGCAAGCTCAAAAAGTAATAGAAAAATTTGATGCTGCCGGAAGAGCGCAATACGCAAGCGAAACTTTGGCCTTTTACCCTCAGGAGCGCCTACTAAATATTGGCCGTTGGGTTTTTGGCAACTATGACGGCACTGATATGCTGCAGCAAAATAGTCGAGCCCAACACATGGCAGCCGAAAGATTTGACCATTTTTTAGAAGAGATGGAATCTAAACGCGGCCGAGATGGGAAACTATATTTTACAGCGCCAGAAAGCTTTGTTTCAGCAGAAGCTCAAGCGCTCGATCACCTCACCCTTAAAGAATATTTGCAACAAAATGATGTTTTAAGCGAAAATGTCGAACAATTTGTCAACAGAATAATATGTTCTGCAAGTGGTTTAACCATTTCGCAAATTTCAGCCAAAGCTGGCATGTACCAGCTTTGCCGCGACAAAGTTCGTTTAACTCAACCGCAAAGACTTTTTCTCACTTGGGAACAAGGCTGTGCCCAACTTTTAGAGCCACTTTATAAAAAATTGCGGCAATTTATAAAAACCAGTGCTCATATCGTCTCATATCAAGAGGATCGTCAAAGCAGCGAACTTTTATATTTAAACTTAAAGGATAAGCGGCGAGAGCGCCTTATCGCTAAAGAGGTAGTTTTTGCTAGCTCGACAGCCAATTTAGCTAATTTGTTGAGTGTGCAATTTGGCGATAAGCTTACTTTTTGGAATGCTACCGCTTTTCAAACAAAATTGGAGCCTTTAACTTATAATCAAAAGTTTCTCAATGCTCCTCCGACTTTTGCAAGTCGCTTGAGTAACCATCCTTCAATTATTTACTTCGACAGTTGTTGCCAGAGAAAGAGCTCGCTTCCCCATCAGCGTACAATACTGTTGCGTCGCTGCCCTGAAAAGTTAGAAGCTAATCACTTGGCTGATTACTTTACTCAGATAGAAACAGAGACGGCTCCTTTCATAGATAATTTCGCCGAGCAAAGCCACGAATTTTGGACTGGCAATTTTGGGCCTTTCAGGGCAGCTTTACCTGGCAGCAGCCAAGAGCCCAAGATTTTGAGCAAAGTAGCCAAACGCTTTAGCCATTTACATTTAGCTTTAACTGATAATTATGCTTGTCCTAATTTTGCTCAATCATTTTACAATGGTTGGCAAGCGGCAGAAAGAGTCAACCTCAACTTGCGGTAGCATATTCCTAAGTAAGAAAAGGTTGAGCAAAATTGGCTACTAAACGTTTCAGTTGGGCAAATGTCGACGCTGACATAATTTCAGGTGGAAGGCAATTATAAGCGCTTAAATGGCGACGCAAACGGCGAATTGCAGACAATTCATCAGCATTTGTATATTGCTCAGCCAGCGCAATATGCTTTTGTATGGCTATTATCTTTTGCAGCCAAGGCTGTGATACTTCAGTTTTAGCGACAAGGGCTCCCTCGGCTCCCAAGGCTGATTCGCCGTTACGCCTAGCATTTTTAGCAAAATCAGCGGCTAACTCAGCAAAAATTGAAGGCCGACCCAGAGCAGCGCGACCAATCATCAAGCCGCAGCAATTGGGCAAAGCAGCCATTTGAGAAGCAGATTGGAAATCAACAATATCGCCATTAGCGTAAAAAGGCACTGAAGCAGCCTCGGCGGCAGTTCTCAATTCGTCAATACGCACAGAGCCAGAAAATTTATCGATAGCTAAGCGACCATGCATAAAAACTTTGCTTACGCCTAAATCCCGCAATCGGCTCAAAAGTTCTGCCGTATTAAAACTATCCCAACCCAGCCTTAGTTTGAGGCTAACCGGAACTTTGCCGTCAGCGGCTTTTACACAAGCACAAATAGCACTTTTAGCCAAATTCAAATTGCGCAAAAGAGCTGCTCCTGCTCCATTTTTTATGATTTTTGGCATTTGACAGCCCATATTTAAATTAAGTTCTGAAGCCCCTAGATCTAGTAGAATGCAACTCGCTTGATAAAGTTCTGCCGCCAACGAACCAAAAATTTGCACTTTGCGATCGTAGCTATTGTTATTCCAATCCAAAAGAGACAAAGTATGTTGGCGGCTGCTTTTATGTAAAAGAGCGGCAGCCCCAATCATAGGTACAAAAGTTCCGTCAACGCAGCCATATTGGCGACAAAGTTCACGAAAAGTTAAATCGGTTAGACCGGCCATGGGGGCCAAATATAATTCAGGACAAGTTTTAGTAATTTTTTTGTTTTCCATTATAGGAAGCTTCTCTTAATTTTGTGTGTTTGCTTTTCGGCTGGCGGTGTGCTAAATTCGATCATGGCCAGAGAATAACAAAAAATTTACGGCTACTATAGAGGCTAATACCAACAAGCATGGACGTTTCTCAAAAAATTCGCGTTAAAGATTATAAAAATATCGTCATTCTAACCGGAGCCGGTATTTCTGTAGCTTCGGGAATCGCTCCTTTTCGCGGCCCTGGTGGCTTATGGACCGATAAAGATATTGAAGAATGCGCTACTGCCCAAGCCTTAAAACGTAACCCGCAAAAAGTTTGGGACGCCTTCTCCTTCGTGCGCAAAAAGTCAAACGAAGTAGAGCCTAATGCCGCTCATTTTGCTTTAGCCGAATTGGAAAAGCGCACTAAAAATACTTGGATACTTACTCAAAACATTGATGGTCTCCACCAAAAAGCCGGCAGCCAAAATGTAGTAGAGTTACACGGTACTATCCATCGTTCCCAGTGTTGTAAATATTGCACTCCCCCCTTTGAAGACAAAGAAATAAAATTTCATAAGTGTAAGCACTGCGGCGCTCCCTTGCGCTACGATATAGTACTTTTTAACGAATCCTTAGATCCGGAAGTGATAAGTACTTCCTACGATTTGTTGGAGCGAGCCGATCTCTTTTTGGTAGTAGGAACTTCCGGCATAGTCTATCCTGCAGCCGGTTTTGTACCTATTGCCAGAAGAGCTGGAGCTAGAGTAGTCATTGTCAATTTGGAAGAACTAGGCTACAGTGGCAGCTCTATAGAGCAAATTAATGGCAAAGCTGAAGCTATTCTGCCTCACTTATTTGATTACGATTAAAGACCAATTTTTTTTTGCCTAT
>ERZ869991.248-NODE-248-length-18473-cov-11.653566_pt1 | contig 18473 bp, 23 predicted proteins | sample MGYA00520862_ERZ869991 | MGnify/ENA primary metagenome ERZ869991 (study PRJEB32232, sample SAMN07284978) | human gut metagenome | biome: human-associated habitat; material: feces | host: Homo sapiens | place: Tanzania | collected 2014-08-11 ...
CGTGACTGGAGTTCAGACGTGTGCTCTTCCGATCTCAAATAACAAAAAAAGGCAATACTATTTACAAAATTTTATTATCCTAATAAAAAGTAATAATGGTAGCAATATGAAAATACTATCCCAAAAAGTGCGCCCATAATAACTTCGAAAGGGGTATGCCCTAAAAGTTCTTTTAATTTTCCGCCGATGGCTTGAACATCATGTTTGTAAAAATCATCCATCATTCTATTCAAACAAGCTGCTGTTTTGCCGGCAGCACGTCTAACACCTGCAGCGTCGTACATTGTTATTAATGCAAAACCGATTGCTATTGCAAAAGAAATAGAATCAAAATTTTCAATAAGTCCAACAGAAGTTGCTAGTCCCATAACCCCTGCAGAATGAGAACTCGGCATTCCACCTGTTGTTGTGAAAATTTTGAAATTAACTTTTTTTGTCTTAATTGTAAAAATAAAAAACTTTATTACCTGTGCAAAAAACGCAGCCAAAATTCCGGCTGAAAGTGCTTCGTATCCAGTATTTGTAATACTTGTTGTCATTAAAATCCTACTCTCTTTTTTTTTGTGTATGTGTTCAGTATAACACAAGCTTTTTAAAAATGGAATAATATTTATTTAATTCTGATTTTTTCCAATATTTGTTCAAAAACTTCTGATTTTAAATTATTTCTGTTCAAGATGTCATAACATTTGTCGATTAATTCGTTCAAATCTTTTTTCGCTTTTTCTAATCCATAAAGAGATGTGTATGTCAATTTTCCTTCTTCTTTATCTTTACCCATAGTTTTGCCCATTTCTTCAAATGTAGAGGTTTCATCTAAAATATCATCTGCGATTTGAAAAGCTACGCCTAAAACTTGACCAAATTCAGTTATGTCTTCAATCTGTTTTTCTGTTGCATTTGCTATTATAGCCCCAGTTCTCAATGCTAATTTGAATAAATCTGCAGTTTTGTGTGTGTGAATATAATCAAGAATTTCTGGTAATTGTTCATCATCTTTTCCGTATTCAAAAGCTTGCATTAATTTTTCGCTCTCAATATCAACGACCTGACCGGCGATTACTCCATAAGCTCCGGCAGCTTGAAAATATTCTTCCATAATTTTTATTAATTTTTCAGCTCCTAATTTTTTTGAGTTTTTTAATATAACTTGTGGAGCAAAAGTTAAAAGCGCATCTCCTGCCAAAACCGCATGAGCTTCTCCAAAAACCATGTGGTTTGTTAATTGTCCACGTCTGTACATATCGTTATCCATACAAGGTAAATCGTCGTGGATAAGAGTTTGCGAATGAAGCATCTCGATAGCACATGCTGTTGGGATTGCATCCTCATAATTTCCGCCAAACATTCTGCAAGTTTCAAGGCACATAACAGGGCGAAGTCTTTTGCCAGGAAGTGTTACGGTGTATTTCATTGATTTGAAAATTTTTTGTGGATAACAAATAGGCATAAATTCGTCAATTTTTTTGTTTATTAAATCTATGTATTCAGTCATTTTCATAATTCTTGTCCTTCGTCTATTTCTTTATAAATCTGTTGTTTAAGTGTATTTCTTGCACTTTGGCGTTTCTTTTCACTGATTTTGGCAATTTGTCTGTTGTGGACAATTTTTTTAGAGTGTTCTTGTTTTTTGCCTTCGTATTTAATTCTCTCTTTATATTCTTTTGCTTCGTCAACAAATGCAAGGTAACTTTCATATCTTGTCGGAGCAATTTTCTCTATATTGTTTAAAACATTGCAACCATCTTCGTTTATGTGAAGACAGTCAGAATACTTACATTCATCTCTGAATTGCGCAATCTCAGGAAATAATAAGTCAACATCTGCAGGAAGCAGAAAATCAAATCTCGCATTGCTAAAACCGGGTGTATCAACAATTCGAGATGTATCATTAAGTTTGATAATTTCACAATGTCGTGTTGTGTGTGTCCCTCGTTGAGTTTTTTCGCTAACCTGTTTGGTTCTTAAGTTTAGGTTAGGATTGATTGCGTTAACTAGGCTTGATTTTCCGACACCTGAATTTCCGCAAAGAACACTCGTTTTGCCTTCTAAAAGTTTTTCAAAATTCTTTAATCCTTTGTGTTCTGTTGCAGATGTATAAACAATTTTGTACCCGAGTGGTTCATAGATGCTTTTAATACTTGAGCTTAAGTGTTTTTCCCATTTAAGATCGTCTTTGTTAAAACAAAGAACAGTTGGAATGTTAAAATATTTTGCAAGTGAAATATATCTGTTTAACTGATGTAAATCTAAATCAGGTTCTTTCAAGGCAGAAACTATTATAATTTGGTCGATATTGGCTACACTAGGGCGTTTTATATAATTTTTTCTTTTAATTATATTTTTAATAACGTTATTTTCAAACTCTACAAAATCACCAACGAGAATTTTTTCACGTTGTTTTTTTAGAACTTCCCTAATTTTGCATTCATGAAAAGAATTTCCGTCATCGACATAATAAAAATCAGAGTGAATTTTGTATATTTGTCCTTCTGCCATAAAAAGATTTTAGCACAAAAAGAATTATAGCAAATTTACCAGGGATAATCGTCTTTTATTTCCCAACCATCATATTCAATTAGTGATGAGCATAAATATTTATTGCTACTTTTGCAGGAATTTAGTAATTGTTCTCTTGTAATTCCAGTTCTTCTTGGGACAGTTCCTTCTGTCCAAAACGCAAATGTATGTTTTCCATCAGTGTTACTCGCCGCATTTTCTTTATCAATATCTTTGCACCATTTATATTCAGGGCAAAAAACAATATGAGAAGAACAATCTACAGTCGGTTCGCAAACAGCAACCCTTTGAAAATATGCACCTGTACCATTTGCGTATTCAACCAAAATACCTCTTTCTAACTTTTTTAAATTTAATGTTTTTATGTAAGGTCTCCAATACGTGTTATAAAAATTTTCCATATCATCAGGATTGTATGCAGCGACTTCATCTGCTTTCATCTCAACAAAATTTCCTTCAATAATATCTTTATCTCTCTGAGCTGCCGCCTGTTGTAGAAGACTGCTAAAGTGTTTTAGCCTTGTCGCTATTAGTTCCTTTTGGTAGTTTGCAATTAAAGTTGGCAATGTCATAGCTGCAACAATACCTATAACCCCTAATGTTATTAAAACTTCTGCTAATGTGAATGCGGGTTTTGTTTTTGACATAATTTAAAGCTCCTATTATGTATAAAATTCAACATAATAAATATTATATTGATATATGCAATAAATATTACAATATTTGAAATAGTTTGTCAATATTAGGTATTCTTAATATATGAATATTACAGATTGGAATAACGATGAAATAATGCGTCTGGTTATGGCAAAGGGGCATATTACGCAAAAAGTTTTGTTAGATATGTTGAGAGAGAAAAATGGAATAGAAATTCCACAAAGTACGTTTTCTTGTAAAATAAGCCGTAATGGTCTAAAGCTTTCTGAATTTCAACAAATTTGTAATATTTTAGGATACGATATTTCTTTGCAGTTGAAAAAGAGATAAGTTTTATTTCAATAAATCAAGGCAAAAATCGAAAAAGTCCGGTAAATTAGTTATATCTTTATGTTTTTTTAGCTTGTTACTAAGATTTTTAATTTCTTTGACATTAGTAACATCTCCATTTTGGTTAACAGGAAAAATTTTTATATAATCTTTTTTATATTGAATTTGGATATTTGCTTTTCTCATAGCGGTTTCCAAATTTTCGATATTATAAATAGGTACAATGTAATCTTTTAACCAATGGTTTTTAAATAATGTTCGACTAATAAATGCATTCTTCTTTTCCTCACTACAGTCGTCAGTATCCATAATTATAAAAACTTTAAAATCATCTGGTAATTTTTTTATATTAATTGGAAGATCATATTTGTATTTTGTAAGAAATCCTCTAAAACTTTTAAATTCAGTTCTATTCAAAAAATTTAAAAGGCTATTTATTTGGATTGATTTTGCACCTTTTTTATCGCTTACAATCTCAAGTTTGAGTTTGAGATTTGATTTTACATAATCTCCAATGTTTTTTTCTGATTTGCCGTGAGCTATTACTATTGCTTTAAGGTATGATGGAGGATGTGTTGCCATTAATCCTCCTCTACCAAATCATCAGCTAATTCTTCAAAGTCAATATCCATTGGAGTTGGAGTTCCTCCATATACCCCATTTAAGTAACGTTTTCTTAGATTTAAATTAGGATGAATTCTATCTTCGCTTACATCTGTAATAGGTATAATCTTTTTTTCTGCGTTTACATCGACTAGGAAAATATAAATATTTTCCTTAGGAATATCTGCTTCTAGTAAAGATGTGTTGTGAGTTGTCATGATTAACTGACCATTAATAGATGGATATACGCCTTCAATTAGTGTTTTAACTAAAATATCGTGAATGCCAGAATCAAATTCATCTACAATTGCAGTTGCGCCCATTGAACAATCTATTAAGAAAGGAAACATGTGCAATAGCTTCTTAGTTCCTGTAGATTCTTTTTCAAAGTTTAGTTCAATTGTTTTTCCGTAAACTAGTTTCTTTTCAAATAACTTGTATTCAATTCGGTTTTTTATTTCTTGTTTTTTATAAAAAACTTTCTTAATATCTGAATACAAACTTGTAAAGAAAATGTTTAAAACATCTTCTGTTCTGTCTAGTTTTGGCTCTTCTTTTTTGGTAATTGAACCATATATAAGTTCTGGCGGTCTAAGGACAGAAACGGAATCTTTCATTTTACCTTTTATTGCAGAACTGACATCTACCTGTATTGATAGATCGCGTATAAATCTTACAACACATAATAAATTTTTGTTTATGTTTTCGCTGATAAACTCTTTTCTTTTATCTCTGATTTCATAATTTAGAATAGATAAAAAAGAGTGTTTCCCAAAATATTTCTCAATTTGGTCTTTTAACTCGTGATAATAGCTTTTTTTGGTTATAATATTTTCGTTTATTTTAATGTTCTGGTTATTTATTTCGAAAAATGTTACAGAATTTTTGTTGTAAACAAAATCAAGTTTTTCATAGACAATATTTTCGTCATCGGTTTCAATTATATAAACCCCGTTTTTATTATCTATTTTGAATCCAAATTCTAACACCATATTATCAGTAGAACCAACAGTTTTGCACTCATGAATTATTTTAGGAGTACCTCTTTCTATTAATTCAATAATATTTTCAATTGTTTCTTTCTTTTCTTTTAGCATATCTTCAGCGACTTTATCTAAAAGAGTTTTGTTAGATTTTGTGTTAATGAATTCTGATAATGTAAGAAAAGAAGCCATTAAATTTGATTTTCCTGCTCCATTTTCTCCATATAGCAAAACTAGTTTTTTAGGTTCATCTTTTTTTGTTGTAAAGTCTACATAAACATCAACTAATGATTTGTAGTTTTTTAATTTCATATATCTAAACATTATAAATATTCCTCTATCCATGAACAATATATCACAAATATTTAATTTTATAACTATCTATTTGGGTATTTATTTAAAATTTTGTTATTTTTTATAACAAAAATACAAAAAAATTGAATTATGCTTTCCCATTGTTAATATTTTCCTTTTGAATTGTAACAATTATTTGAAGTTTTACATGTTTATGATATTATCGACATATAAAAATAGATTATTATACTAATAAGGGGAAAAATATGATTTCAGTAAACGATTTAAAAACAGGCTTGACGCTACAATTGGACAACGGTTTATGGTCTGTTGTTGAATTTTTACACGTAAAACCGGGTAAAGGTGCTGCGTTCGTTCGTTCAAAACTTAAAAACGTTGAAACTGGTCAAGTTGTTGAAAAAACATTCCGTGCTGGTGAAAAAGTTGCTAAAGCTATGCTTGATAGACGAGAAATGCAATATCTTTACAAAGAAGGTAAAGAATATGTTATGATGGATAACGAAACTTATGAACAACTTCAATTGACTGAAGACCAAATTGGAGATGGCATTAAATATTTGAAAGAAAACATGGTTGTTCAAGTTCTTATGCACGATGCAAGAATTATAGGTGTTGATCTTCCTGCTCATGTTATTCTTGAAGTAACTGATACTCCACCTTCTGAAAAGGGCAATACTGCTCAAGGCGGTACAAAACCTGCTACTCTTGAAACAGGTGCAGTAGTTAACGTTCCGTTCTTTATCTCTAATGGAGATAAAATTAGAGTTGATACAAGAACTAACGAGTATCTTGATAGAGCATAGTGCGAGCGAAAAGTTGGGCGTGAAATGTGAAAACTTTAGCTTAGAAGCTTAAATGTTTATCATATATTCGGACTTTTCACTTCTCACTCTTCTCGTTTCACTTAAAATGAAAGGCAAAAAATAATGAAATTTGATATAGATTACGTAGAAAAATTAGCAAAAGTTTTAGCTGATAATTCTTTGACAGAAATTTCTCTTGAAGATGGAGAACAAGCTATTACTTTGAGAAACGAAGTTATGGGCGTAGCTGCTGCACCTGTTGCAGTTGCAGCTCCTCAAGCTCCTGCAAATGTGCCTGCTCCGACTGTAGCTCCTGCAGCTCAAGAAGTAGCTCATAAAGGAAAAGCTTTAACTTCTCCAATGGTAGGAACATTCTATTCAGCTCCATCTCCAGATGCTGATGCTTTCGTAAAAGTTGGTCAAACAATTAAAGAAGGAGATGTTGTTTGTATCGTTGAAGCTATGAAACTTATGAACGAAATTGAATCAGATTTTTCAGGAAAAATTACCGAAATATGCGTAGAAGACGGTCAACCTGTAGAATTTGGTCAAGTTTTGATGTATATAGAATAATTAAGTAAGAATTTTAAGTGAAAGGTGAATTTTTAATTCACTTTTCACTTTTTATAGGGATAGGAAAAATGTTTAGAAAAGTATTGATTGCAAATCGTGGTGAGATTGCGGTAAGAATTATAAGAGCTTGCAGAGAGATTGGTATTCCGACTGTTGCGATTTATTCTCAAGCTGATGCCAACTCACTTCACGTAAGGTTAGCTACTGAGGCGTATTGTATTGGACCTGCTCAAAGTGCTAAAAGTTATTTGAGTATTCCTGCAATTATTTCAGCTGCAATCGTTTCGGGTGCTGATGCAATTCATCCGGGATATGGTTTTATGTCAGAAAGAGCGGATTTCGCTGAAATTTGTGCAAAACACGGGATTAAATTCATTGGACCGACTGCTGAAGCTATGAGGAAAATGGGTGATAAAGCTACTGCTCGTAAAACAATGATTGAAAACAATGTTCCTGTTACTCCGGGTACTGGAATTTTGAAAACTCCTGAAGAAGTAAAAGAATTTGCACATAAAGTTGGCTATCCAATTATCTTGAAGGCTACTGCTGGTGGTGGTGGTAAAGGTATGAGGATTTGTAGATCTGATGAAGAAGTTGATGTAAATATGAGCCTTTGCCAATCAGAAGCTCAAAACTTCTTTGGTAATCCTGATGTTTATGCTGAAAAATTCTTGGAAAACCCTCGTCATATTGAAGTTCAAATTCTTGCCGATCAATTTGGTAATGTTGTTCATTTGGGTGAAAGAGATTGCTCTATTCAAAGAAGACATCAAAAATTGTTGGAAGAAGCTCCGTCACCTGCTATTGATGAAGCTACTCGTAAAGAAATGGGCGCAGCAGCAGTAAGAGCTGCAAAAGCAATAAATTATGAAAGCGCAGGTACTTGCGAATTTTTGCTTGACCACGATGGAAAATGGTACTTCATGGAAATGAATACAAGAATACAAGTTGAACACTGTGTAACTGAAATGATTTCTAATGTTGATTTGGTTAGAGAACAAATTATGGTTGCGGCAGGTGAAAAACTTGATTTTACTCAAGATGATATTATGTTGAGAGGTCATGCTATTGAATGTCGTATCAACGCTGAAAATCCAGAAAAAGACTTTATGCCAAATCCTGGAACAATTACTGGGTATGTTACTCCGGGTGGATTTGGAGTAAGAGTTGATTCTCACGCATATCAAGATTATTCAATTCCGCCATATTATGATTCGATGATTGGAAAATTGATTTGTTGGGGTAGAACAAGGAATGAAGCTCGTCGCAGAATGTATAGAGCTTTAAAAGAATATGTTATTACCGGTGTAGAAACTACAGTTCCGTTTCACCAAGCTATTATTGAAGACCCTGTGTTTATCAGTGGAAAATTCAATACAGGATTTATAGAAGATTTCTATGAAAGAACCGGTAAGAATAAAAAATAGTCAGATAAAAAGCCCGAATATTTCGGGCTTTTTTAATATTAAAATGATTTAAAAATCAAAAAAATCTTTTATTGGGATGTCTAACTTTTCTGCGATATCAAATAACAAGCCTAAACTAACGCATCTTTTTGCTGTTTCAATTTTTGCAAGATGTTCTCTTGAGATTTCTAACATTTCGGCAAGAGTGTTTTGAGAAAAGCCTTTTTCTTTTCTGAATTTATAAATATTTCTGCCTAATTGTAAAATTTTTGTAGCCTTATTGTTCACAAAATTATTTTATATGTTATTATATAAAATGTATGTAGTCTAAAAGAGAACAAAAGGAGCTTGTATGAAGTATAAAAAGAATATTAGAGGTGCTATCAACTGTGACAATGTTGGTTCATACTTCAGGCGTTGGTGTGGAGCTTTTACACTTGCAGAGGTTCTAATTACTCTCGGTATAATCGGAGTTGTTGTGGCGATGACAATACCGACTTTAATTAATAATTATCAAAAAAAGTTAGCAGTAACGAGATTAGAACATTTCAGCAGTATGATGCAACAGGCTGCAAAAATGCGTAGCAAAGATATTATGGAAGGCGATTTTGTTGAGATGCAACCAAAAGAGGTAAAAGCTTATAATCCTGATGATATGGAAAAATTCTACAAACAATACTGGTTGCCTTATGTAAAAACTGTAAATATGACAAAGCTAACTAAGGGGTTGTTGGTTGAATATGCAAATGGTTCGGGAGCTTATTTTCAAAAAACGTATCTCGCTCCAGATGAAAAAGATGTAACTAATAATTCCTATATTATTTTTTGCCCTGAATATAAATATTGTAAAGATACCGACAATACTTACGATGCTGCAGGCTCGGTTGATGGAAGGCATTCATTTTCTCTATGGAATGGAGGTACTGTTCCTCTTGAATTTACTTATATTCCTTATAGTAGGGAGCAACTTATTTATAAATGCAAAACTAATAAATATTACTGCGCATCACTGATTTATTTTGATGGATGGCAGATTAGTAAAGATTATCCGTGGTAAATAAGAACCCCCTTGCAATGTCTTGAAAAATGTGCTACAATTATAGCAGGTAATGTGTATGAGGGTATAAATATGGCTGGAATTAACTTATTTTACCAATTTTCTAATCCTATAGAAAAGCAAAAAGAGCAACAAAAAGCTCAAAAAGATGCTTTGATTAGAAAAAATTATGATCAAATTTATGCACATGAAGCTGCGCACAAAGCTGCAGGGGGTTCGTTAGCAGGTTCTATTGTTATTGAAAAGAATAATGATGGTATTCCGGTTGGCGGTCATGTTGATATTAAGATGCCTGCGCTTAATCCGAATAATCCGCAAAAAACGATTAATGATGCAAATACTGTAATAAGAGCGGCTATGGCTCCATCTGATCCATCAAGTCAGGATTATAAAGTTGCATCAAAAGCTGAAAGTTTAAGAATGCAAGCGCAAGCTATTAAAAATAAAAATGTTGGAAATAAATTAGATTACAATGCTTAATTTTTTATAATTCATATTGAAGTCTTAATAAAAATATGTTATAATAAAATCTATAACACGTTATTTTGGAGATTTTTGGTATGAAAAATATTTTTTGCCGTATGTTAAAAAAGAAATATTCACGTAAAATAGCTTTTACGTTGGCAGAAGTTTTAGTTACTCTCGGTATTATTGGTGTTGTAGCTGCTATTACTATGCCGACTTTAATTGATAACCATCAGAAAAAAGTTGCTGCAACAAGGTTGGAAAAATTTTATTCAATGATGAGCCAAGCTGTATATCAATGGATTGGTGATACCGGTTTTATTCCTGGTACTACTTATAATTTTCCTGAAAATACAAAATATAATGGCAAGGGGCTGGAACAGTGGTATAATGCTAACTTAGGCAAATATATTAAATCGACTAGTCAAGTTAGTACTGATAGTGGTATGTTTGTTGCGTTTGCGGATGGTTCCGGTTTTAATGCTTATCAATCCGGTGGAAATATGTACTTTTTCTTTTGTATAGAGGCTAAATATTGTAATACGCAAGCATCTTCTGCGGAAGGTTATTTTGATGGAAAAAGGACATTCCTATTTGATTTTGCAAACGGAGATTTCTATGCTTCTCTTCCGGGACAACAAAATATGTCTAGAGAAGAACTTTTAAGAGCTTGTAAGTATGGAAATTCTGATAATTCAGAAGTCAGTTCAAAAGGTAGGCGACATACTTGTACAAGGTTAATTCAAATTGACGGATGGCAGATAAAAGATGATTATCCGTGGTCACAGATTATGCTTGAAAAAAAATAAAGTACACAGTGATGTTTTGATTATAAAAATGTTTGTGTTAGAATTATGTTCGTATGAGTACACAATTTAAACACTATGCCAAAGAATTATTAAATATTGCCCTGCCTATTATTATGGGAAACTTAGGTTTCATCTTGATTGGTGCGGGGGATGTATTGATTGCCGGACATCATTCTACGGATACTCTTGCCGCAATTAGTATTGCGACTGCTATTACCAATTGTATTCAAACTTTTGGTATTGGTTTGATTTCTAGTGTTTCTCCTTTACTTTCAAATTTTAGGGGAGAGAAAAAATCAGCCAAAAAATATTTTTATCCGACATTGAGATTTGCGATGCTTTTGTCGGTAATTGTAATGTTTGCAGTTTTGGCGTTTATTCCTGTAATTGATTATTTAAAATTTGATCCAAAATTAGTTCCAATGATTAAACAATATATGTTTGTAACTGCATTTGCTACTTTTGGAGCTTATTTACACGCTGCTTTGAAAGAATTTTTACAGGCTTTTGAGGTTGTGGTTTTCCCTAACCTTGTTACTGCAATAGCTGTGTTTTTAAATATTGCAGTAAATGTTCTTTTGGTATTTGGTTGGGGAATAATCCCATCGCTTGGTGCGTTAGGATTAGCGATTGCAAGTTTTGTTGTAAGATATTTTATGGGCTTTGCGTTGTTAATTTATTGCTTTAGAATGATGAATTTCAACGATTACAAAGATTTTGAATATTATAAGAATTTAATAAAAATCGGAATTCCGATATCATGTGCAATTCTTGTTGAATTTATTGCATTTAATAGTATTGCAATTATTATGGGAAGAGTTTCTGGAGTGTATGCTGCGGCACAAAACCTTGTATGCACCTTGACAACAATTTCGTTTATGGTTCCGTTAGCAATATCAAATGCTATTGCAGTAAAAGTCGGATTTGCTAATGGTGCTGAAAATGTTACAGATTTGAAACGTTATTCGTTTGTCGGAATTGTTATGTGCGTAGGCTTTATGATGTGCAGTGCGTTTGTTTTTGCTACATTCCCACATTTTCTTGTCGGATTGTTTACGCAGGACAATACTCTTGTTAAAATTTCCGTTCCTATTTTATATGTACTTGCGGTATTCCAAGTATTTGACGGATTGCAGGTCGCACTTGCTGGTATTTTCAAAGGAATGAAAAGAACCGGAATTGTTTTGCTATCAAACTTTATCGCTTATTGGTTGATAGCTATTCCTTTAGGATACACGCTTGCGTTCAAATACAATTTGAATATTAGAGGATTTTGGTATGGGCTGGCTTGTGCTGCAATTATGCTTTGCTCAATTATGCTTACTATGTTGTTTAAGAGTATTAAAAAACTCGAAAAATGTTAAACAACTTATGTTTATGCTATTATGATTATACGAATTGGAGGAATTATGCACGAAGAAGAAAGAACATTTGTGGCTATCAAGCCTGACGGAGTAAAAAGAGGTTTTGTTGGAGAGATTATTAGCCGTTTTGAAAAAAAAGGTTATAAATTAATCGGTATGAAGTTACTTCAAGTAACAGAAGAAATTGCAGCAAAACATTATGCTGAACATATTGGAAAACCTTTTTATCCAAATCTTGTAAAATATATTACAAGTGGACCGATTGTCGCTATGGTATTTCAAGGTTATCAAGCGGTTCAAGGTATTCGTCACGTATTGGGTGCAACTGATCCTTGCGAAGCTGATGTTGGTTCAATTAGAGCAGATTACGCTCAATTAAAAGCGTATAACACTGTTCACGGTTCAGATAGTATTGAAAGTGCTGAAAGAGAAATCAATATTTACTTTAAACCGGAAGAACTTTGTCCAAATTACAAAAATATGATGGAATTAATTACAGAAAGCGTAGATGAAGATTAATGCGAGATAATGCTCACGAAAATTTTTCATACGAATTAGTACACGAATGTAAGCAAACAGGTGCAAGAGCCGGAATTTTAAATACTCCGCATGGAGCTATTTTAACTCCAATTTTTATGCCTGTCGGGACTAATTCTGCTGTAAAAACACTTACTGCCGATCAAATTGTTGATACAGGCGCACAAATAATGTTGTCCAACTCTTACCATTTGTATTTGAGAGCCGGAACCAAGCTAATTAAACAGTTTGGTGGTATTCATAGTTGGATGAATTGGCACAAACCTGTATTAACAGATTCCGGCGGATTTCAGGTGTTTTCACTTTCTCATTTGAATAAAATTGGAGAAGATGGCGTTGAATTTCGTGATCCAAAAGATGGTAAAAAACATTTTATAAACCCTGAAGTTTCTATGGAAATTCAACAAGATATCGGGGCTGATATAATTATGGCATTTGACCAATGCGCACCTTTTCCTTGCGATTATGACACAGCTAAAAAAGCAATGGAAAGAACTCACAGATGGTTAGAAAGGTGTTTTAAAGCAAAAACTAACCCTCATCAAGCTTTGTTCCCGATTGTTCAGGGTGCTTTTTATGATGATTTGCGCAGAGAAAGTGCTGCTATAATTTCATCTTACGATGCGGTAGGTTACGCAATCGGTGGTTTGAGTGTTGGTGAAACAAAAGACATAATGAACCATTTTGTTGAATTTACTGCACCATTATTGCCTAATAATAAACCTAGATATTTGATGGGAGTTGGAACACCGGAAGATTTGTTAGACGGAATTAAGCGTGGAATTGATATGTTTGATTGCGTGCTTCCGACAAGAAACGCTCGTCACGGTTCGTTCTTTACTTGGGAAGGTAAGTCAAATATTAAAACTCAAAAATATCATGATGATGACCGACCTTTGGTTGAGGGTTGCAATTGTTATGCTTGTAAGAACCACTCAAGAGCTTATATTAGACATTTGTGGAGATGTGGCGAAAGCACTGCGTCGACATTGTTGTCAATTCATAATATCAAATTTTTGGTTGACTTTTCTCAAAAATGTAGGCAAGCGATTTTGGAAGATCGATTTGGAGATTTTTATAACGAACATTATAAAATGTTGATAAAATAAAAAACATCATTATTAATAAGATAATAAGGAGTTTTTTATGAGTAACATTGTATTTGAAGGTCTTGATATCATTTATCCGGCAGCAGAAGGTGTTGAAAAGTATGAAACTTACAACCTTGATGATCCGTTCATCTTGAATATTTTGAGTAGTTTTGAAAATAAAGAATTGATGAACCAAGACTTTTTAGAATTTTTTACAATCTAAAATTTTCCAATAGTTGTTAGAACTCTTAATAAAATTGCCCAAGCTTTGAATATTAATATTATTAGGTTGTTAGAGGACAAAAATGCTTAGTTAAACAAATTCAATTGGGGAACTTCGACTGTCGGAACATCCACGCTCTTTTTGCGAGTTGAAAGGTTGTTTGAATAATCCTTTTGCATCCTTATCATAAGTTCCTGTGAACGTTTCACAACACTAGATGGCAATCCTGCCATTTTAGCAACTTGAATACCGTAACTCTTGCTTGCACCACCTTGTACAATTTTTCTTAAAAACTCGATTTCGCCATTTTCTTCCGTAATCGTAATTCTATAGTTTTTGATTTGTGGATAAGTTTTTGTCATTACGTTCAATTCGTGATAGTGGGTTGCAAATATACATCTTGCCTTGATTTTTGTCGCAATATATTCAGCAACTGACCACGCAATTGCAACACCGTCATAAGTGCTTGTGCCACGTCCGATTTCGTCAAGCAATATGAAACTTCTATCTGTTGCCGAATTTAAAATACAAGCGGTTTCAATCATTTCAACCATAAATGTTGACTGACCTAAAGTCAAATCGTCAGATGCTCCAACTCTGGTAAAGATTTTGTCTATAACTCCGATTTTAGCATAATCTGCCGGAACCCAAGAACCGATTTGTGCTAGTATTGCAATTAATGCGTTTTGTCGCATATATGTCGATTTGCCGGCCATGTTCGGACCTGTTAAAATCATAAATTGCGTAGTATCTGTTGAATTGCACTTTAATTCTAAATCATTTGGAACATATTCTCCAAGAGGTAAAATCTTTTCCAAAACCGGATGACGTCCGTTTTTAACGATAAAATCATCTGAATTGTCAATTATTGGTTTGCAGAAATTGTTTTCTGCTGCAACATCGGCAAGCGCAGAGAAAACATCACATCTTGCGATACATTCGGCTATTTCTCTAATCTTTGAAACAAATTCTTTTGAATATTCTCGAAAATCGCAGAATAATTTGTATTCCAATTCAGTTGATTTGAATTTAGCGGAAAGAACATCATCTTCGTGTTTTTTGAGTTCTTCTGTGATAAATCGTTCTCCACTAGTTAGTGTTTGTTTTCTTATATATTCGTTTGGAATTTGGTTTAGATACGAATTTGATATTTCAATAAAGTATCCAAAAACCTTGTTAAAACCGATTTTTAAAGTTTTTATTCCGGTTCTGTCTTTTTCTTTTTCTTCAAATTCTTTTAACCAATTTTCGCCTCCGGTCAGAAGTTCTCTGAAATAGTCGAGTTCGCCAGATACTCCATCCTTTAATATTCCGCCTTCTTTGATTAAAACAGGTGCGTTATCAGAAATAGTTCTGTCGATTAATGCAGTGTATTCAGCGATTTCATCTCTGTATTGATTGATTGATGCAAGAGGGTTGTATTCAAGATTATTAGTTGCATCCAACAAATCAGGTAGCATCATAAGGGATGTTTTCAAGCTCAAAAAATCTTTTGGATTTGCAGAACTATTTGACATCCTTGTTGCTAAACGCTGAATATCATAGATTTTTTCTAGCATGTTTCCGATTTCTAATCTGTAGTTTGTTTTTTCAACAAGTTCGGAAATTGAATTTTGACGAGTTAAAATATCTTCTACTCTTTTTAATGGCTGACAAACCCAATTTTTTAGCAATCTTGCGCCCATATTGGTTTTTGTTTTATCAATAGCCCAAAGAAGTGATCCAAATTTGTTTTTGTCACGTAAAGTTTCTGTTAATTCAAGATTTTTTCTTGTACTGCCGTCTAAAATCATATATTCAGAAAGTTCATACGGTTCAATTCTTTCAAATTTTGGAACATTGTCTTTCAATGTTTCCCAAACATAAGCCAATAAAGCTCCTGCGGCTCTAAATCCTATTTTGTATCTGTCATATCCGAAAGATTCTAAACTATTAGCTTGAAAAACTGCTTTTAAGTTGTTTTCGGCAAAATTTGCATCAAAAACTGATGCAGGAATTTTTGAGCAGTTATATATTTTGGTAATTTCTTCAGGTAAATCAATTTTTTCATCAGGTACAATCTGAAACGGCATGATTTTTTGTTTGATAGATGGTCCGACAACTTCTGCCGGAGCAATTCTTGTTAATTCTGCTAAAATCAATTCAAACGGAGCTTGAGTGACTTTAAATTCTCCTGTTGAAATATCAGCGTAAGAAAATCCCCAAATTCCGCTTCTTTCTTCTTTGAATAAAGCACAAATATAGTTGTTAGAATTTTGTTGTAAGAAGTCACTTTCTGTTAAAGTTCCAGAGGTGATAATTCTTGTTACGCCACGTTTTACAAGACCTTTCGCAAATTTTGGATCTTCCAATTGGTCGCAAATTATTACTTTATAATTTTTTTGAACCAATTTTTCGATATATGGATTAACTGCTTTTGCAGGAATTCCGGCAAGAGGTATTCTTCCGAATTTACCTTGTTCACGACCGGTAAGAGTTAATTCCAACTCTTTTGACATAATAACGGCATCTTCAAAAAAGGTTTCATAAAAGTCACCTAACCTGTATAATAAGATTTTATCTGGGTTTTGGTGCTTGATTTTTAAGTACTCCTGCATTGCCGGAGTAAGGTCTTCGACTTTAATATCTGCCGTATTAATAAGATTGATTTCTGCTTTTTTCATAGTTATAATGATAGTATAACATGATAAGGATTTCAATATGGGTTGTTTAAAAAATTTTTTGAGAGCTATTATTATAACCCTTGCGGTTGTCGGTTTTATGGCAATTGGAGGGAAAGATTTGATTAGTAGATATATAAACAATTATTTCAATCCGACCAAAGATGAAATGTTGGAACGAGCTAAAAAGGTTGGAGATTTTTCTCATATTAATGATGAGTTTGAAATAGAAAAAGCTGCCGGAATTTTGGGCTATAACGCAGTTGTAGCGGAACATAAAGCAAGCGGGCAAAAAATGTTTGTTGTAGATTCTGGTGATAAGCAAATTTTGACAGAAGAAGATTTGAAATCGGATAATGTTGAAGAAAAATTATATAAAGCGGTTAGCAAAATCAAGTACCAAGCAATTTCTATTGATGACTTGAAAGTTACTAAAAAAGGAACAATGCACTCTTATGGTAAAGATGTTCCTTATGTTAAATTTGAAGCAAGAGTTAAAAAACTTCCGATTGGTGATGTTGGTGGAATTGTATCGGTTGCGCAAACTAAAGATGGCAGTCCAAGATTGTTAATTTCTGCTAACGAAAAAAACAAATATTCCCAATTGATTTCGGATGAGTTTTTCAAGAAAATTAAATAATGTTTTAACTTAATGTCCTGGTGGTGGAATGGTAGACACGTACGTTTCAGGTGCGTATGGAGAAATCCGTGTGGGTTCAAGTTCCATTCAGGACATTATTACTTTAGTGAAAAAGTTATAATAATTTGTACATTTTTATTAATTACTTCAACTCCTATTTTAGCTGATTTTATCGATGATGTAACTTCTATGGCGAAACAAATGTTTCCTATTTGGCAGAAAGTTTATACATGTTCTCCTGCTAATAACTAAATTATTGTTGGGTGCAATTTATTGCACCAATATTATTCACAATCCATGGTGAAGGTGGATATATTAGAATGTTTGCTTCAAGTGGGTCTATTTCATATTATGCACCTCGTGACGGTAGTGGTTATGTATCACACGCATTGGGTAAAATTAATTATGGCGATACAAAATATGTCCAAACAAAAAATCCTAAAAATGATTCTAATTTAGCAGGGTTACCAAATCGCAATGTTTTGGTAACTATATGTTATATGAATCAAAAAAATCGTTAAAATGAAGCTTATTTCTCATTGTTAAAACAACTTGTATAATATTGAATTTATTACCAAGATGTGCTATAATGAAAATAAAACATTGTTTCAATAGGCTAATTATGGTTATTATAATTCTTTTTACAATATTATTAATGTTATTTATTATCTGGCAAATTAAAGTCATAATGAAGTATGCTTTTAAATATGACAATCTTGAGATTGACACCGAACATGGTTGTCTTACGATAAATAATGAAAAAATAAAATTTGTAGATATTAATTACATTACAGTTGAAGAATTAGAACAACCGTCTATGGTTGAAAAGACATTAACACGTGGTGGGTGCTATGCTTATATGTCAGAGATTATAGTATCTTTAAAAGATGGTACTATAAAAAAATGTATATTTAATCATAAAGGAAGATTGTATAAAACTTTAGAAAGATTGAAACCATACGTTAGAATGGAAATTGATATTGACACTTTAAAAAGTGAAGGTTTACCAAATTGGTTGGCTATATTATTAATAATAATAGGCAGTATATGGATTATTAGGTATCTCATGTTATAATAGACTTGTTCGGACTCTTTTTCTTTGTGGAGATGATAGCCTTATGGTTCTATATTTGAGAGATTCTCGACATTATTTATTTACTTTATCTCTGCAAGAATGTTTTCCATCCCAACTCAAATCGTTGCGATTTTTAGATATGGTTTTAAGTTGTTATAGTTTGAAAAACAAATAAATGAATAATAAAAAATGCACCTTCTTTTTAGAAAGTGCATTTTAATTTTTTCTCAATTCAAGAAACTATTTGTTAACAGCATCTTTGAATTTTTTACCTGCTGAGAAAGCTGGAACTGTTGTAGCAGGAATTTTCAATTCTTTACCAGTTTGTGGGTTACGGCCAATTCTAGCAGCTCTTTTTCTAG
>ERZ869991.252-NODE-252-length-18420-cov-5.813880_pt1 | contig 18420 bp, 12 predicted proteins | sample MGYA00520862_ERZ869991 | MGnify/ENA primary metagenome ERZ869991 (study PRJEB32232, sample SAMN07284978) | human gut metagenome | biome: human-associated habitat; material: feces | host: Homo sapiens | place: Tanzania | collected 2014-08-11 ...
TCTTTATATTGTGGTGAGGGTTAAAAGTGTTTTGAGGAATGAATCCACAAAACATTATGCAAAAATACATCATTTTGTCATTATCTACAAGAGCAACCATGTATTTTCAGGATTTTGTGAATAATTAAATTTGAAATTGGTATCTTTGTACCCAAATATGGAAAAACAATAATTTATATTATATGAACACATCATTCCACCACCGCCTCTCAGATGAGGACGACTACAAACGTAGCGAACTGATAAGAAAAATAGAACATGCCGTAGAGCAGATGACACTCAAGGAACTTGAGGCTCTGTCGTACGACATGTTTACAAAAGGATATCTCGAGGATTGCTGATATACTTAGCCTCGAGAAGAATAAAACTTTATTTCTTTACCGGATAAGTCCAGATGCCGTAAGAGAAGGCATCCGCCCATGGCTGCGGCTTCGCTTCGCCGTTGCGCCACCACTGTCCGATATTTGCAAAAGGAGTAAGAATGAGGTCAACGGGATTTCCCTTGTATGTTCCCTTTGCCTTAAAGCAACCCGCCATCATCGTAGGGTCAACCTTGCCTATGGCAACAGGCAGCGATGAGGTGTCGAAACGTATGTCTTTAAGCACGTCGCAATCGTCGTTGTGCAGCTGAGGGTTCCAAACCATGTCCACGCAATACACTACCGGTCCGCGGAGAAAGGCACAAGGGATATTCTGTGTCGGTTTCTCGCGATACATAATCTCGCCGTCCTTCAGATAATACTTCTCGTAGTCGGCATGATGCTCGCGCATTATCCATCGTTCCTCCATAGGGAACGACAGTTCCACGACATCGCCCTTCGCCCATTTCCTGTTTATCTTTAGATAGCTGCCCGGCTTCACACCGTCGATGTTCTTTCCGTTGAGTTTAGCCGATGGATTCTTACACCATGACGGTATGCGGAGGCAAAGCTCCTTGTCGCAGCCTTGGCTAAAGCGGATCGAGATATTGCCGTCGGCAGGATAGTTGCCCTCGATGTCAAACTTAAAGTCTCTGCCGTTGTAGTTTGACCCCACATACTGGTTGATGTAGAATTCCTTTCCGCGCTCGGCATAGAAGAATGTAGGCAACAGTGATATGATGCGGTGTCCGCTCGCCGTGCAGCAGTCAGGACCATGGAAATATCCGGCAGGCTTCACCCCGTTAGGCGCAGTATGGTAGCGACAAGTACCCTTTTCAGCATCCTGTGCGGCAAACACGTGGTTAATCATCAGCCGTTCCATGGCGTCGGCATACTTCGTGTCGCCGGTGAGCTGTAGGAGCATCTGTGTAAGTTGCATCCACGACATGGTGGCACAGGTCTCTATGATGTTTCCGCTGAGCGGCTTGATGAATCCCGGTTCATAGTGTTCAGCCACGCTCACTCCGCCGGTGATATACATCTGTCGGCTGGCAATATCGTTCCATGCGCCCTCAACCTTTCTCAGTAGCGACTTGTCGCCCGTTATTCGATACAGGCGAAGGAACCCCATGAAGTTCATGTGGAAAGTGTGGGCATGAACATACGGCTGGAGTTTGTCAACACCGAGCTTGCCGTCGGCAACGGAGTCGAGGCGCGAGAAAGCGTCCCATCCTCCCCATCTGTCGATGTTGCCTACAACCCATTTCGACCAGTCGAGGTATTTCTTCTTTCCGGTAATTTCATACAGACGTGCTATAGGGTCGGCAAGCAATGTGCCCTCCCAGGCATAGTGTACGCTGTGGCCGGCGAAATCGCTCTGTCCCGACAATACCTTGCCCTTATTCTCCGGATAGCGGAGAGTCTTGGAAGGCCAGAATTCGTTCTTTCCCGGACCGAAGTTGTCGAGGAAGTATCCGGCAAGTTTCTCCACAGATTTCAGAGCCGTCTTGTCGCCGGTCTCCTCATAAACCGTCTCGAAGGCATGGAAAACGAAATAGAGTTCGTAGGGGTCCATACCTCTGATAGGTCTTTTCTTCGAGCGGTAATCCTTTGCCGTCGCTCCGAGGTAGCCGTTAGGTTCCTGCGAACCGATAATCCTGTATAGTTCCTTTTTGGCCTTGGCGAGAAGCTCCTTGTCGCCACTCTGCAGCGCCGAGAGGTAAGCACTCTCAATCCATTTGCCGTGCTGTTCAGCACGAGTCCAGTCCCATGCCGTATGTTTGCGGTTAACCACAAAGTCGACATACTGGTCGATAGGGAAGTTCTTCAGATACGTGTCGCGGTTCAGCTTCATTCTGTTGCCAATAAATCCCTGGATTCCGGATATGGCAGATACTTTCACCGGTTTTTCAATAAGAGTAACCTCATCGTGAGTTGCAGCTTGTGCAGCATTGGCGAAAGCCACGGCAGCAGTAATTGCCAAAAGTGATTTCTTGATGGATTTCATATTGTTTTGTTGTTGATAAGACTAATATGACTGATAAGACATATTAGACTGATATGACTGATAAGACAAATATAGTAAATCTTGAGATAGTTAAATTTTCTTGGCTCCCTTGCCGGCAAGTTTCAGTTCAACAAGCTTATTGTAGACTTTCTTGCCGAGCAGTTCAGCACCATGCTCATCGAAGTGCATGTGGTCAGACTGCAGCGAAGCTTCAGGCACTGGAATAAAGTAAACGTTCTTGTCCTCTTCGGCAAGTCGGCGTTGTCCTTCCTCCACACCCTCGGAGAAACCGGCACTCTTATGAGAAATGCCACCGAGAATAACAGGCAGCCTGTAGTATTTTTTCTGTCCTGTTTTCTCCACCAGGTGTCGGCGCACATAGGCAATCATCTCCTTCAGATTCTCGTAGTAAGCCTTGTTGTCGTGGCGGTCGCTCTCTCCCTGATGCCAAAGTAGAGCCTTGATGTCAAACTTTCCTTTCTTCGACAAAGTCTTGTCGATGGCAAGATCGATGTTCTCGCAAAGAGCCTTCAGCAGACTCTTGCCGCCCTTGTCGGTAGCTTTGTTCTCTTCAAGGAATTTCGGCGATGCACTCCAGTACATATTATGGTCGCTCGGGCATTTAAGACTGATTGCCGTTCCGCCTCTTGACTCCTTAATCACGTAGTAGTCGCAGCCCAGCGAACGGTCGAGGAAATAATAAGTTACTGCATCATAAGCCCAGCGATGGTTGTCTTCCTTGCGGTCGATAAAAGGCCAGAAGAGTCTAAACTCACCGTGCTCGCTGTATTGACCGTTGTTATAGCACCAGAACGTGTGGTGGTATTTGTTCTTCTTGATGTATTCCGGCAGAAACTCGTTCTTCGTTCTGCCGTCGGTATTCGACTGTCCTGCCGTGATAAACACCGGAATTACATGCTTTTTAGCCTGTGCCGTTGCCATGGTAAGTGCGAGCAAGGCTAAGATGAAAAATCTTTTCATTTTGGTATATCCTTTAGTCCTTTCTTTAATGTTATAATAAATATAGTATTTTATATGTATTTCCTATTTTAATATACAAATATCTGGTCGAGCACCACACCCTCGTCTAAGGCGGTAATTCTAATTCTGTGTGCGGCAGATTGTTTCCCGATGTGGAATCTGAAAGTCCTTATTGCATGGTTGCGCAAGGTATTAACCTTCCATTCCTCACTTCTTCCCTCGGTCTGATATTCTGCAGAAACAGGACTGCTGCCGTCGAATGAAACAGTAAAACGCAGTTTGTTGCCAGCCATAGGGTGGGTAGGAATCATTCTAATCTCAACGGTTATAGAGTCAGAAGAAACATTTTCTGTATTGAAAGCAAACTCAAGCCATTTTCCTCTTTCTATCCCGGCTGCCTTGCCTTCATATCCCAGTCCCTGCCATACAATCGGCATGCCCAGAGAGCAGTCGGCAGCGTTCATCTTCGCTATATATTTAGGTTCGACAATCATCGGAGCAGATTCAGATGTATGAGGAACACGTTTGAATACCGGCTGCAAGCGTGGCATGAAGTCCATCATGCGGTTCCACTTTCCGTTGTTGTAGAATCCCTCGTTATATCGTTTCGTCAGCGAAGCAATGCTGTCGTAAGCCAAGTCGCTGTCTTCCCAATTCGCTTTGCCGTGGCGTGCAAGCTGTGCGACGAGAAGCTTGTCGTTCATCTGTGTGGCAGCCTTCAGCGGATATTCCACAAGCTGATAGAACTCATCCCTTTTGTCGGCAGAAACATTCTTGGAAAGGGCGTCCACCTTGTCGCTGAGCGCCTTGTATGTGGCAAGTCTTCCTTTTATATATTCTTCGCTCCAAGGCAAGTCCTTAACTATTGTGTATTTCTTGTCCCACTCCTCGCAGCGCGTATTGCCAAGGAATTCCGGCTTACGGATATAAGCCAGGCGGTAAGATTCGAGCATCAGCGGAAGAACTTCATTGCCAAGCTCCTTGCCGAACTCACGGGTGTAGAAGTTACGTTCATGCTCAGCAAGCCATGCATTGTTAGGCATCAGTTCCTTTTCAGCATCATTCTGTCCGGGATAGACAGACTGCATCTGCCATGCCATGTCCATGAAAAGTTCAATCTGGTATTCGGCAGGCTTGATGTCGCCAACATTCAGAATCCAGAACCTTTGTATCCCCTTGTGCCAAGCCTCCGACATCTGCTGGAACATGAGCGACGGCGAGAAAGTGCCGAGCCACAGATAGTCGTGAGGTCGTCCCCAGTAGCTAACGTGGTAGTATATTCCGTTGCCACCCTTGCGTGCCCGTTCTTCAGCGGTAGGGAAGTGGCGCACATAGCCGTAGTTGTCGTCACACCAGACAAGGCAAACGTCGTCAGGCACTTTCAGTCCGGCTTTATATACATCGAGCACCTCCTTGTATGGAATGAAAAGCTGAGGCACCCGGGTAACATCCTTGTCAACATATTTGGCGAGCAGTCCGCGTTGGTCCTTTATAACCCTCTCCAGAACAGCCTTTTGCTCATCCACGGTCTTAGCTCCCTGCATAGCCCCGTCGTGAATACCGCGCATACCGATAGTATAAAGGATAGGCTGCTTGTTAACCTCCTTTACGCGGTCCTCCCAGAATTTGTATACATTGCTGGAATTATTGACATAGTCATAATTTCCCTTACCCCTTATCTTCCATTCCGTAGCCGCACTTGATGCCATCGGTTCACAGTGTGAGCCACCGATATATATGCCATATCGCTTTGCAACCTCGCGGTTTCCTTTGGTAAGGAAAAACGGATGTGTACATTCATGCATTGCCGGCCAATAGGTGTTAGCCCTTAGGCGGAGCAGAAGTTCGAAGATACGGGCATTAGTCTTCGGTCCTATCTGTCCCTTAATGTCAGTAGGTTCGTAAGTCTTGCTTGCCCATGGCATCAGTCCCCAGTCCTCGTCGTTTATGAAAATGCCGCGGAACTCCACCGATGGAGCCTGTGCCGTAGTATAATCATCTTTCAGCGAGAAACTCTTCATCTGTTGCGGCTTACTGTCGGCCCACCATTTCCAGGGTGATACTCCCAAGAGACGCGACACCTCAAGCAGTGCATAAGCCACGCCATGAGAGTCGCTGGCAAGGATTCGCAAGGTATTGCCGTCGGCATCGATCTTGAAAGCCTCCTTCTTGTAAGCAAAGTCTGCCGCATTGATTTTAGCTATTATGGTATTTCCTTTCGCTTTTCCTTTTGCTTTTATATTCAGTTCAGAATTCAGCACGTTCTTTAGGTCGCCTTTAAGCAGAAGTGAAGCCGTACGTGCCACAGGTTCCATGCTTGCTGTGTCGCAAACAAGCGTTACCGCTTTGCCGCCTTTCCATTCAAGGGCATTGGCTTGAGATACGGAAAGCATGAGAGCAGTTGCTGCAATCAATTTCAGTTTTAAGTTGTTCTTCATTTTGAATTGATGATAAATAAGTTAGTAATTATACTGTGCAAAGTTAGTTATTCTTGTGGTTTTTGAATGTTAGATATCATTCTGATATAAATATAAATCGTTCAAAAAAAGGGGAGACACGTATTTTTCCAACGTTTCTCCCCTCTGTATAGCTAACTTAATTATAAATAACTTAAATCTTATTTCTCTGCCGGGGCATCAATCTCCATAGGCCAGTATGGATTCTGATAGAGTTCCGATTGGCTAAGAGTCTTGTAGTCTGGAGCCGTAAGCTCAAACTCATGGATAGGCAGCGGCTGCAGATAATGGGCCATGTGCCATGTGTAACCCTCGTGGAAGAGGTTCTGGCTTGTCATGTTCTTCTCATACGGACGGAGGTAGTCGCTAAGAGCCGGACTTGAAGTCTTTGCCGTACTGCTACCGTCGTAGTCTGCCGCTGTGAAGTTATAGTAATGAGTCATGTCAGAGTTCCACAACTTCATTCCTTCGATATGATAGCGAGTTGTCATGAGCTGGTCGAGCGAGCGCCAACGCTGAAGATCCATCCATCTCAGATTCTCGCCCATCATCTCGTCGCGGCGCTCGCGGCGGATATTATAGAGAACAGGGTCGTCGAGCAGTTGTCCGGCACTGTAGGCACCCCAGTCGAGTTTCTCCTTCTGCATGTCGGTAGCAGCAATAGTAACGTTAGGATCGATGGCAGAGCCTGTGAAACCAGCCTGCTGACGGATAATCTTCCAGTATTCGAGCACCTTGCCGCTCAAGCTGTGGGTAAGCATGTACTCAGCCTCCATGTAGTTGAGCAGAGCCTCACGGGCACGAAAAGAACATGCGGCGTTATAAGACTTGTCCTTCTCGCAGAACTTGCGGTCGAAGGTTCCTCCCTTGCGCAGACAGTAGCCGGTAACGTATAGGAAGTTCTGTGCATCACCATTGGTGATATCCGGATATTCAGCCTCTTTGTCGATGTAGCGGTCGCCCTGAGCATACGACATATTCTTGAAACAGTTGATCTGACCAGGAGTCTTCAAGAATATCTTCAGACGTGGGTCGCGGTGTTCAGCCACCTTGCTCACGCTGTTGTCGTCATAAGAATAACCGTCGTGCTGGGCATAGATAGGTTTTCCGTCTTCCATAAGGAAGCTCTCTACCATGCTTCTGGTTACGCCAACGCCATAGTTGTTACGCTCTACGGCATCCTCGATGATGTTTGTAACACCCTGGCTCACGCTGTATTCGCGCCATAGCAGTACCTCTTTATACTTAGACATGTCGTCGGTGCCGAACATCTCGAAATACTCGTTTGTGTCGCCTTCCTTCTGAGGAACAACGCCATTGTTGAAAGCAAGACTGTTTTTGTATTTCTCTGCTACATTTTCTGCACTCTCGGCAGCAACGGTGAGGAAATACTTGATTTCGTTGTCGATATTTCCTGAAGGATACTGATAGTCTTTCAGATAATCCTTCTCCTTGCCAGGCCATCCTTCGCCGTTAGGTACAAAAGGAGTGCCCTTGAAATAGTTCAGGAATGTTCCTTCGTAGAGAGCAACGCGAGACTTGACGAGCATTGCCACGTCTTTTGACAGACGAGTGTGGCGACTCTCGAAGTTGTCTGACATATACTCCATAGCCTTGTCGAGGTCGTCGAGAATGAAGCGAGCCACCTCGTTGCGAGGCTGACGCTTGCTCTCAGCCACGAGTTTAGCCTCGTCGTCAGGCAGCACCTCTTTTACGATAGGGAAGTCACCCCAGTTGCGGAGCATACCGAAGTAAGCCCATGCACGGAAGAAGTATAGTTCGCCGATATACTGACGTATAGCCTTGTCGCTGCCGCTGATCTTTCCCTTCTCATAGTTGGCGAGCAGAGTATTCAGATTATAGTTGATGTTGCGGATATTGGTCCACGACCAGTTTCCGTTAGTCTTTCCAACCTTCCATTGCCCCACTGCATATTTTCCGTCGGCACCACTGCCTGCCTGGTTGTCGGTGTTCGAATCACCGCTGTAAAGACCGTATCCATATCCGTGAGACGGCAAGTTGCCGTAGAAGCTGTTGGCACAAGCCTGTGCCTGGTCCTCAGTCACGTAGTAAGACTCAGGAGTAACTGCCGACTTCGGTTCCTGGTCGAGCAGATCGGAGCAAGATGCCATAGTTCCGCCCAGTGCGAGCAGCATCATTGCCTTTGCTATATTGTTATATAATGGTTTCATGATTTGCTGATGTTTAGAATGTTACACTTAGACCGAATGAATATGTTCTTGAAAGTGGATAAGCCGCTCCCTGACTATCGGAGAGAGTCTCCGGGTCAAACTGTTTGTTGAGGCTTGTGAATGTGAGCAAGTTCTCGCCAGAGAAGTATACTCTCACGTTGCTTATTCCCCACTTGCTTGTTATAGTTGCCGGGAGAGTATAGCCGAGTGTCAAGTTCTTCAAGCGCATATAAGAAGCGTCTTGCAAGTAGCGAGTCTGTGTCTTCAGGTTCTTTCCGTCGCCTTGTATTGGGCGTGGCAGATAAGAATCGAGGTTTACTGCATTCACACCCTGTTTAACAGACCATGTGTTCTCGTCGCGGAAGTAGTCTTGCATCTGTGTTAAGCCGGCACAGTTCCATTGGTCGCCAGTATATCCGAACATATACGGACCGCCCACCCAGTAGTCGCGTTTCATCACGCCCTGGAAGAACATTCTAAGGTCGAATCCTTTCCATGAAGCATTCAAGTCAAGACCGAACTGATAGCGTGGCATGTAGTTACCGATAACCTTGCGGTCGCCCGGATCCTCAACAGTACTGCTTCCGTATGAAACCTTTCCGTCGCCGTTTATATCCTTGTACATAATATCTCCGGCTGTCCATTTCGAACCGATGGCATCCTGATTAGCCTTTGCGAGGTGGTCTTGCATCTCCTGGTCAGTCTTTGCAATGCCGATAGTCTCGAATCCCCAAATCTCGCCGAGGTAATGACCTTCGCGGTATGAGGCATCAATAGAGTTTGTCGGGTTGTTAGGATAGCGGGTTACCTTTGTACGAGAATCATAGAGTGAGAACTTCGCACCGTAGCTCAGTCCGTTGGCGAGTCTGTCCTGCCATCCGAGAGTGAGTTCCCAACCGCGAGTCTGCAAGTCGGTATTGTTAGTCTTTGGCACGCTTGTTCCGAGGATAGAAGGAAGATCCTGTCCTGCACCAACCATATCCTTAGTGTTGCGCACATACCAGTTGAACGAACCGGTAAGACGGTTGTTAAGCATTGCCCAGTCAATACCGTAGTTGTATGTTTCTATTCTTTCCCATGTCAAGCTTGACGAAACGAGGCCTGGAGTAGATACCGTAGGAACCTTAACTCCGTTTTGCAACCATGTACCGCCTGTCGGATTTGTAGAAAGTTTGAGGTAAGTATAATACCAATCGTTAGTATTCTGGTTACCCAGCGAACCATAAGAGAAACGAAGTTTCAACATGTCGAGCCAGTTGCGTGTAGACTCCATGAACTTCTCTTCAGCCACGTTCCAACCGAGAGAGAAAGAAGGGAATGTCTTCCACTGATGTCCCTTGCGGAATCTTGACGAACCGTCGCCGCGGAGGTTCAACTCAACGAGATAGCGGCTCTTGTAGTCGTAGTTTAATCTTCCGAACACACCGACAACAGCCCATTCGTTCTCGTATCCCGAAACAGAAGGAGCCTTGTCCTTACCATTCTGCAGTCCGTTGGTGATGTCAATCTCCGGTTTGCTCGTATCTATGATACCCACGCGGTTTGCACTGAAATACGACTGCTTCATATCCTCTACCTGCATACCGGCCATAACGTGGAAGTGATGGTCTTTGGCGATATTGAAGTCATACTCTGTACGGGCACTGAAGTTATAGTAGTTTTCCTTCAAGTTCGTGTTTGTAACCTGACTGTTGGAATCCTTGTAATACATCGTACCATTCTTGTCGTATTGTACGAGAGGCAAGGTCCAGTTATGGTTGTTTGCCGTGTTTATACGATAGTTGAAATCCACGCTCGTCTTCCATTTCTTAATCGGTTCGATTACGAATCCGAGCTGATGGTAGATATTGTCAGTCTGAGTCTCGTTCTGTCCGCCGTCTTCAAGAGCCCAAGGTGAGAATTCTGTTGTACTGTAGAAATGACGTCCGTTCCAGTCGTATGCCGGAAGTACTGGCCATCCTCTAAGAGCCACACCTTGATACCAGCCTGCACGTTGAGGCTTTGTCTGGTCTTCACGAGTGAAACGCATAGTATAATGTAGCTGCAACCAATTAGTAAGTTGCGACTGAATCTTAGCCGTTCCAGTATAACGCTTCAAGTCTTCCTTACCCACTTTCAGCAAACCATTCTGGTCGTAGAAGCTGCCGGAAACATAGTAATTAAGTTTGTCGTTACCGCCGCTTGCGCTGAGGTTATGCTGCTGAGAGAAAGTGTTGTCTTTGTAGAGCAAGTCATACCAGTCGGTATCAGCAACACCATTTGAATAACCCCCAAGCCACTGACCAGACGAGTTGTAGCCAAGCACCTCATAAACATCCTTGCCGTCTGCCGTGCGGCGAACACCAGGGCTAACATACTGAGCATTGGCAAACTCTACAATCTTGTCGAAACGTCCGGTGCCGTCAGAATTGGTTGCAAAATAAGGAGAGCCACCGTTGTTCACGAATGCGTCGTTCATCCAAGAAGCGAACGGCACGGAGTGCATCATGTGGTTCTTGATGTTAGGAGTTCCGATACGGAAACTGTTGTTATAGTTGATGGTTGCCTTACCTTTCTTTCCCGATTTCGTGGTAACAAGAATAACACCGAATGGAGCACGCGAACCATATATAGAACTTGCTGCAGCATCCTTCAACACTGAGATTGACTCGATATCCTGTGGGTTGATAGAGTTGAGGTCGCCCTCCATACCGTCGATAAGTACAAGCGGATTGCCTGATGTACCCTCACCGATAGTACCCTCACCACGCACTTGGATAGAAGGACGCGAGTCGATGCTACCGCTCGTCTGTGTAATCTGAAGACCAGGAGCCGCACCTTGCAGGGCCTGTACGGCATTTGCCACAGGACGTTCGGCAAGCTGTTTGCTGTCAACAACGTCTACAGCACCGGTAAGGTTCACTTTCTTCTGAGTTCCGAATCCCACAACGACAACCTCGTTGAGCGAGCCGGACTCCTGTTCCATCTTTATGTTGAGTTTCTTGCCCGGTGTGGCTTTGATTTCAACAGTCTTGTATCCTATATAAGAGATAACAAGAGTTGCCCCCGGTTTAACGTTAAGCGTGAAGTTACCGTCGAGGTCAGAAACAGTTCCGTTTCCTTTCACACCCTTCTCCACGATACTTGCACCGATAACAGCACCGTCAGCATCGCTGACAAGTCCCGATACCTTAATGGCTTGTTGCTGCTCAACATGAGCAAAACTCATCTGATTTTCAGTCGCCAGCATCCTCGTTGCAGGGATACCGGCAAGGGCGATACTCAACAATGGCAATGTGAGCATTCTGCCGTTCATTCTGTTGCCTTTCAGATTCATAGGTACTTTTTTTATTATTAGATACTTATATATTTTTTAGTTAGAAAAACTCTTGCGTTTGACAGATTCCAGATATCCGATTTCTTCGTCGGATAAAGAACTGTAAGCAACACATGCGTTGTTGTCATGTCTTGCGCTGCAAATTTAGAAGTAATAAACAAAACTAAACGACTTTTATCAATCATCGATAGACACAAAAGCATCAATCGTAATTTAGACATATACAAATCGGGCAAGTATAAGACACAAATATGTCAAAACTCTGATTTTAAAGACTTTTCCTGATGGAGTTTTTAATTATTTTTGTACCTTTGAAATTGAAATAAAACTACAACGATATGAAAAAAGTATTGCTGCTTGTAACATTATTGTATACTACTGTCATCAGTGCACTTGCCTTACAAGAGCACAATGTGAAGAACATCGGAATAAGAGATGGACTGTCTAACGGATATGTGGTAGACATCTGTATGGATGCTCAGGGATTTGTTTGGGCTGCAACGGAACATGGTCTGAACCGCATAGCAGGAACAAAATGTACGGTGTTCACACCAGAGAACTCTGACATCTCCAATTTCGAACACGTTGGACTGCTGTATCACGAGAAGACAAACTCTGTTTGGATACATTCCCGCGACGGCAGACTCGATGTATACGACTGCCGCACACAACATATCACGCCATTCCTTATCGGGAAGGAGAATATGGTGAGCGTGGCAGATTTGGCTCTTGCTGCCGATTCCGGAATATGGATAGCACACTACTTCGGCGATATAAGACACTACGACCCGGTAACGAAGAAATTCACATTGATAAGCGGCAAAAACTTTCCTCAGATAAAGAACGGCGTGCGCAGCATTACCGACGACGGCAAGGGCAACCTCTATATCGGTTTGCGTATGGACGGAATGATTGTATATAATATAAGGTCAAAGCAGAGTCGTTACTTTCGTAATAACCCTGCCGACCCGAACAGTCTTCCTGGCGACAACGTGCGCTCCGTATTTGTCGACCACATGCAGAACGTGTGGGTGGGAACAAACATGGGACTTGCTCTCTTCGATCCGTTGAAAGGAACATTCCGTGTGTTCAGACACGAAAGAAACAACACAGGAAGTCTGGCTGGCGACAACATACATCAAGTGACCGAGACTCGAGACAACACTCTATGGATATGTTCGGAGGGTGGCGGTATCAGTAAGCTGAACCTTAACCTGTACAGTCATCCGTATTTCGGGAACGTAGTTTTCCAGCAGATGACAAAGGAAAATTCAGGACTCTCATCAAATAATACGCGGAGGGTGTTTGAAGACCCTTATGGCAATATCTGGGTGGGGAACTACAGCACGGGTGTTGATTTCATTCCTGGCATAGGTTCACCGTTTCAGATAAACCAGACTGTGCAGGATGCGAAAATCAATGTCTCGGCAATATACATCGACAAAAAGGATAACTTGTGGATTGGCGAAGACAACAAGGTTATGACATATAAAGACGGGGAGATAACAAGGTCGTGGGACTTCTCGACGTATATTTCCAACTCATCGTCATTCGTTTACCTTTTCACTGAAGATAAACAGGGAAACATCTGGTTCGGCACAACCGACAACGGTGCCTTGAAACTGAATCCATCCACTGGAGGCATAACGAAAATAGCATGTACAAAGGCTATTGACGTGAATGCCCTCTTTACAGACCACAACGGTACGGTATGGATAGGAGGCGAGAGCGGAGTGTTCACCGTTAGCGGTAATAAGGAAACTGCAGAAACCAAGATAAACAAAGCTATTGGCGCTTCGTCGATACCTTTCTCTATAATGGAAGACCGCTACGGCAAGATATGGGTGGGAACATTGGCACGAGGCATCTTCGTGTTCGACAAAAACAGAAACCTCGTTGCACATCTCGGCGATAAAGCTCCGTTTCCGTCGAGCTCAATAAATCAGATTATCTCCGACGAGAATGGTGGAATATGGGTTGCCACTCATCTCGGTCTCGTTTATGTTCCGAACGTAAAGAAACCATATAGTTATAAGGTTTTCAACGACAAGCAGGGACTGAAAGATAACCACATCCGTGCTCTCGTACAAGACCGTATGGGAAATATTTGGTTGAGTACATTTTCTGGAATAGCTTGTTTCGACGTAAACAAACAGAAATTCTTTAACTTCGATTACAAGAGCGGTATCCCAATGGGAAACTTCGTTATAGGAGCTGCAGCCGTGTCGTCTACGGGAACAGTGTATTTCGGTTCGCCGAGCGGCATTTGTAGCTTCAACCCACAGGTGATACAACAGCAGGACAAGGTGTCGCAGGTGGAGATTATCGACTGCGAGAGAATCGAGAGCCAGACTGACAAGGGAAAGAAACTCATCATCGAACCTGACGAAGAGGGAAGGGTGGTGGTGAAATACAACGAGAACACGTTCCGTATCGCTTTCACCATGCGTGACTATTCGCAAAACACACTCGTGGACTATTCATACAAGATGGAAGGCCTCGACGACGAGTGGTATACCGATAGCGACAATGGAGTGGTGTTCCGTAATCTTGACCCCGGTGAATATACGTTCGTCGTTAGGGCGAAACTGAAAAACCAAGACTGGAACGAGGCAAGCATTGCCCGACTGACTGTATGCGTAGAGCCTCCGCTTTGGCTTACGTGGTGGGCAAAGACCCTGTATTTCCTTCTTGTGGCAGGGATTGTGTATTATATCATGCGCTCATATAAAAATGAGATTATGCTGAGGAGTTCGTTAGAAAAGACAAAGTGGGAGAGCCAACAGAAAATTGAAATGAACGAAGACCGTCTGCGTTTCTTTACGAATATCACCCACGAATTGCGCACACCTTTGACTTTGATAATGGGACCGCTCGAGGACTTGATGGCTGACAGCAGACTGCCGGAGACTTTGCATAAAAAGGTGAAGAGTATACACGCCAGTTCCGTAAGACTGCTTGACTTGATTAACAAAATCCTGGAATTCCGCAAGACGGAAACACAGAACCGACGCCTTTCTGTGGCACGTTCCAATCTTTGTGTGGCTGTAGGCGAGATAGGTTCGCGTTTCAAAGACCTTAACCGTAATCCTGAGCTTAGGATTGAAGTGGATATGCCGGAGAAACCGGTGGAGATATTCTTTGATTCGGAGGTTATAAGTACTGTAGTGAACAACCTTATGTCGAACGCCATAAAGTATACGCAAGACGGTAGTGTTACCCTGTCGCTGAAGGTGGCAAACAACAGGGCGGCAATTGTTGTTTCTGATACAGGATACGGTATAAGCAAGGAGGCTCTGCCGCATATCTTCGAGCGCTATTATCAGGCGAAAGGATTGCATCAGGCATCTGGAACCGGCATCGGACTGGCTCTTGTCAAGTCGCTTGCCGAGCTACATCATGCCTTGCTGACGGTTGACAGCGTGGAGGGCAGCGGCAGTACGTTCTCTTTCTCGCTTGATATGCAGGAAACTTATCCTGACGCTCTGCATAAGGATGACGACAAGGAAAAAACAAAGACTACTGAGCCGGATTCTGCCAGCGATGGTAATGCTGAAGGGGAAGAGCGGAAAGACTCTCGACCTGTAGTGCTCATTGTGGAAGACAATGATGACATCCGTATGTATATCGACGAGTCGCTCCATGAGGATTACCGCATATTGCAGGCACGCAACGGTAAGGAGGGCTGCGACATGGCGTTCCTTAATTCGCCCGACATTATTGTCAGCGATATCATGATGCCTGAGATGGATGGTATCGAAATGACGAAAGTTTTGAAGAATGATATGCGCACAAGTCATATACCTATTATTATACTTACAGCCAAAACCAGTCCGCAAGACCAGGAAGAGGGCTACGACAGCGGTGCCGACTCCTATCTGATGAAGCCGTTCAGCGCACATCTGCTGAACAGCAGAATACGCAACATAATGTCCGGCAGACGCCGTTTGGCTGAGATTATACTTCAACATGGCGTTTCGACGGGTAATCTTACGGCTGTATCGCAGAATGGCGAAGTGGATGGTAAAACTTCGGATCTTCTTGCCACAGGCAAGCTCGACGGGAATAATGCTGAGGCTTTGAACGAAAATACAGCTTCTTCAACACCAGAACTTAGTCCGCTTGACAAGAAGTTTATGGACAAGCTGAATACGTTGATTAACGAGAATATAGCCACCGATGACATAGACATCGCTTTCATGACCGACAAGTTTGCCATGAGCCATTCCACTTTCTACCGCAAGGTGAAGGCTCTGACCGGTGTCAGTGCCAACGAATATATCCGCAAGGTGAAGTTGCAGCGTGCCATGGAACTGTTGAAGACGGGTGAGTATAATGTTACCGAGGTGTCGATGATGACTGGTTTCAACAATATCGGTTATTTCCGCCGCAGTTTCAAGAAAGAGTTCGACGTTACACCGTCGGAAGTATTGAAAAAATAAAAAGAAAGCAGATGGAAAATAATCCATCTGCTTTCTTTTTAGAATATCATTTTATGTTTGCTCTCGCTCTTTATTGCTGCTATGGCAAGCAGTATTGTTAAAGCGAGCGGGATTGGGTAAACAAACTGTGGAATATTTGATAAGTCGAAGATGGATATAAACTTCATTGTTCTTACCATGTACGACAATATTATTCCTGCAATATCCTTGTCGCTGTACCATTTGATGTTGGCATTTGCCATCGAGAATACAATAAAGGCTATGCCGAGCATGCTGCAGATGATAGTCCAAAGATGCGAAAGCTGCAACATCTTCTTGTTTTCAAGTCTTTCGATATTCTGCATAACTTTGTCAGAGAATCCATTGTCGGGAATCTCCACATTGCGAGTGTTTGCAAAAAACTCATTCAGCAATATTTCGTTGTTATCTTCCTTCATATCCGTTATTCCTTAAATAAGTTGTAAGTTTCTCCTTTCCTCTATGCAGATGCGACTTCACCGTTCCCTTCGGCATCCCTGTTATACTTGCTATCTTGTCAACGGGCTGTCCGTCTATGAGTTGCAGCGTTATGCAGGTTCGTTCCTCCGGTTTCAGTATTGCGAGCGCCTTCAGAATGTCCATGCTCAAGGCGCTGTTGTCGTTTCCTCCGCTGGGGCGTGCCGCTATGGCTGGCGTGTCCACATCCTCCGTCTGGTGGTGACTGCGGCGGTAGTCGTAGTGCACGTTGTATGCAATTCTCATTATCCAAGTAGAGAACGCCGACAAGCCGTGGAACTTTCCGATATTGGTATAAGCCTTTATGAACGTCTCCTGTGCAAGATCGTCGGCAAGTTGTGTGTCGCCCACGGTCAGTCCGAGCAGAAACCGCCTCACTTGCGACTGGTATTTGTGCAACAGCGTGTCGAAGGCACGCTTGTTGCCAAATACCGCCACTTGCGTAACAAGAGTTATATCATTCATAATTCGATTTTAGAGTTTAATCAACATTTTCAGTCAAGTCGCCTGCATCCTCCCCCTTGGGGGAGTTAGAGGGGGCTTCTTCCTTGGGGGAGTTAGAGGGTGCTATCCCCTTCTTCGTGGTCCATGCAATAACAGCCTGTCCTGCACCATAGAATGCAATGATGAATCCAATTCCAGTACACATTCTGCTGTGTATAAATATCGAAAATACTACGATACCGATACCGAGGAACATCTTTTTCACTCCCTTTTCCCAAAGTCCCTGGTCGTTAGGTTGCTTGTTGTTTTTGGTGATATCTTGAGGTATAGGCTGTCCGTTTTTCAGTGCAAGTTCAGCAAGTTGAATCTTCTGCTTGCGTGATTTTATGATGAAGTAGATAATCAGTCCGATAATCAGCACAGGAGCGAGACAGAACATTATGAATACGATGGCGATTGGGAGGAAAGCACTTTCCAGTATATCGCTAAGCGCTTCCATATTGGTAGGCTTGTCCCATCCGTTTGTTCCTGCATCAAAGAGCGAATCCACGTCTGCCATGTCTGCCGTGTCCACGTCTGCCGTATCCGAGAAGGCCACGATGGCGGTGGAGCTTTTAGTGTTTCCGTCCTTGTCGTTCTTTGAGTCTACTTTCACTGTTGCCATTGGTGTGTGGCGGTGGCGCTGTGCCATTGTCGGCATGGCGGCTGAGATAACCAGTCCTGCCATGATAGCTACTAAAATCTTTTTCATATCGTTGTCGTTTTATTGTTTCTTTATGTGTTAGACGGAACGAATGGCAGTTTGGTTGCAGCGATATGTATTTTTTATCTAAATAGATGTCTTATTGCTGTTATCGGTGCATAGAAGAACATTCTTGGTCCGCTCCAGCGCATTATTCGGCGTGCTTTTTCTCGTTGCAGTTTGCCGTAACAGTGTATTGGGCATCGTTTGCAACTTGTCTTTTTCTCGCCGAACCGGCAATGGTCAAGACGTGAATGGGCATATTTCAGAAATTCCTCGTATTCCTCAGGCATTTCCTTTTGTTTTAGTTTATGTCTGCAATACAGTTTTACCATGAATGTAATGGTTTTTTTTTCTCTTTCAATCTTGTTCATGAGTGCAAAGTTACACATTAAATTTTGGCATACAGAGAAATAAAGTTGTAAGTTTCTGAAAAACTTGCTAACTTTGCACCCGCCTTTCCGTATCGGCAAGGCAATAATAGGCGAGTGCTTGATAAACCTCCGTGACTTTCCACCTTATTATATATATATGGTGAAGCCTAAACAAAACAAGAATATGGATATAAAAAATAAAAATGTGAGCGTGCTGTTTATGCTTTTCAGCGTGCTCTTCTGCGTCTGCCTCATTACGGCAAACGTGCTCGAGACAAAGCAAATCTCTTTTGGACCGATTAACATCACTGGCGGACTGCTTGTGTTTCCCGTGTCGTATATCATAAACGACTGCGTATGCGAGGTGTGGGGATACCGCAAAGCACGTCTGCTCATTTGGCTCGGTTTTCTGATGAATTTCCTTTTTGTGTCATTCGGTGCTTTGTGTGATGCCATTCCCGGTGCTCCTTACTGGCATAACGATGAGGGCTTTCATGCCGTCTTCGGATTGGCTCCGCGTATTGCTGCCGCTTCGTTCCTTGCCTTTGTCGTGGAGATCGGAAGAGCACACGTCTGAACTCCAGTCACGAATTCGTATCTCGTATGCCGTC
>ERZ869991.254-NODE-254-length-18250-cov-4.482749_pt1 | contig 18250 bp, 13 predicted proteins | sample MGYA00520862_ERZ869991 | MGnify/ENA primary metagenome ERZ869991 (study PRJEB32232, sample SAMN07284978) | human gut metagenome | biome: human-associated habitat; material: feces | host: Homo sapiens | place: Tanzania | collected 2014-08-11 ...
AGTTAAAATATTCTTTAAACTCTTTAGTCTTTGACCAATATTTTATGCCCCAATTTTCGAAGTTCCATTCTTCCATATAATTGTTACATTCGTAATCGATATAGTAGAGTTTATCTTGGAAAACTACGAAATTGGTGGGAAAATAGTCAATATTGATGCCCAATGGATAGAGCAAGGCGCACATATCTTTTACTTGTTGCAAGTAGTCATCTTTCATTTTATCTTGCAATACGTAATCGAAAATAGTTTGACCGGGAATATACTCTTTTAAGATACGCTCATTAGTTTTATCTACATCTAACATAGCGGGCATAGGCAAGCCGGTTTTGTGCAACTTCGCATAATCGTGCAATTCGCTGGCCAATTTGTCGCCGAATTGGTAATAAGAACAAGGTTCGTGGTGAATTTGCTTAACCACGAATTGTTGGCCATTTTCGTGAACTAAATAGGAATAGCCGCCTTTGCCTTTGCCCAATAATGTTTCAATTTGAAAAACTCGTTCGTTGACGCTAATAGTTTTGTCCATAATATATTTTGACCTTATTAGCGTTATAACAAACTGCGCTTTTGGTATTGGCCGCAACCTTGTTTACCAAGGAATTGTCCACCTTGAATAAGGACTTGTCCGCGTACAATAACCGTTTCCGGTTTGGTAGAAACTTGACGCCCTTCGTAAGGAGACCAGTCGGCTTTTTCATGCAAGGTGTCGCTAGTAATGGTGTAGGGCTCTCGGCTCCAAATCACTACGTCGGCATCGAAGCCAATTTGTAAAGCGCCTTTATTCTTTAAGCCGACAATGCGAGCTGGATTAGTACAGCAAACTTCCACCCAGCGATTTAAGCTCATATTGGGCAAATCTTTGGTGAGCATAAAGCGAGTTTCTACTGAACTGAGTCCACCGGGCACTTTAAAGAAAGCATCGGGGCGGCTCTTTTCGGCTTGTGTAAAGGGGCAATGATCGCTGGAAACAGAGTCTAAAACGCCATCAACCAAAGCTGCCGCTAAAGGCTCTTGCTGACCGGCTTCTCTAATGGGCGGAGAACAAATAGGCAGCGGGCCCATCTTGGCAAAAATAGAGCTGTCCAAGCACGTGTAATGAGGACAAGTTTCGGCATAAACAACTTGTCCACGCTGACGGGCTCGCTCAATTTGGGGAAGATCCTCGGCGCAGCTTTGGTGGAAAAGGAAAGTATTAGCTCCGCTTTGCCAAGCAATATCCAAAACGCGGCGCACAGCTTCTCCCTCAGCCCAAGCTGGACGACACAGAGGATGATTCTGTGGTTCCGTTTTGCCTTCTGAAGCACAGCGGCGAATCAGCTCTTGAATAAAAGGCCAATTTTCAGCATGAACTAAAGGCAAGCCGCCGTGTTTAGCTATTTCCTTAAAAGAACGATAGAGCTGACCATCATCTAGTGTAAAAGCGTAAGCTGTGTAGTGCTTAAAAGTAGGGCAGCCAGACGCAACTACCTCGCCAATTTCGTCTAAGCGCTCCATATCGTGAGGCAAAACAGACATATGCAAACTGAAGTCGGTGCAAGCTTGGGCTTGGGCTTCTTCTCGGCGACGCTTCAAAGCAGCGAGCATGTTTTCTTCAGCTTTGGTTTCCACAAAGTCCATAGTCGTGGTGGTGCCGCCGAAAAGAGCCGCCTTGGTTCCGGAAGCAAAATTGTCGCTAGTCCAGCAACCGCCCACAAAGTAGCTCATATGAGCATGTACATCTACTCCGCCGGGAGTAACAAGTTGGCCTTGAGCATCGATAACTAATGTATCTTTGTCAGCCATGAAGCTCAAGTCTTGGCCCAAAGCGCAGATTTTGCCATTATCGGCAGCTAAATCGCCGTGAAATACCTGGCCATTAGCCACTAAAAGGCCGTTTTTTATAATAAGTTGCATCCTTTTCCCATCCTTCAGTTGTGCATTCGAAAAGTGCTTTTCCCAAAAGTTCTTTGCCAAATAAAAAGCGCCTCTCTAATTAAAATGCCGCACAAAGATGGAATTTTATCAAAAAGGCGCTTAGTAATCAGCAGCTAAAAACTACAGATCGTATTTTAAGTGGACGAGTTTCATTTGCTCATCGGTAACTACTACGGGAGCACCGGTCATTAAATCGACTCCGTTAGTATTCTTCGGGAAAGCGATAACTTCGCGAATGGAAGTCTCACCTACAATAAGGGCGGTTAAGCGGTCGAGACCTAAAGCGATACCGGCGTGAGGCGGGGCGCCGTAGCCGAAAGCGTTAAGCAAGAATCCGAATTTCTCTTCGGCTTCTTCTATAGAGAGACCAATGCACTTCAAGATGCGCTCTTGCATAGTACGCTGGTGGATACGCACGGAACCGGAAGCCAATTCGCAACCGTTGAGTACTAAGTCGTAAGCGGCAGCGCGTACTTCCAAAGGCTTGGTTTCGAGCTTGTCCATGTCACAAGGCAAAGGACTGGTGAAAGGATGGTGCTCGGCTTCGAGGCGATTCTCTTCTTCGTTCCAAGAGAACATGGGGAAGTCGACGATCCAGAGGAACTTGAATTCTTTAGGATCGAGCAAATTCAAGTGATTGGCTATATCTAAGCGCACTTTACCTAAAGCTAAGCTGAGCTCTTTGCTAGGGCCTGCAGCCATGACTAAGAGGTCGCCAACTTCAGTGCCACTGGCTTGGCAAATTTGCATAGCTTTTTCTTCGCCCAAGAATTTGAGCAAGCTGGATTTGACGCCATCTTCGGTGCGGCTGATAAAGAAGAGACCGGGCAACTTGGCAGCTACAGCAAAATTCTTGAGCAAGTCTTGCTCTTTGCGAGTAGCTTTGCCTTGGCCTTTTACTACAAAGCCTTTAATGGCTTGACCGGCGTCGATAGCCTGGTCTAAAGCACCAAAACCTGTTTTACCTACAACGTCAGTTAAATTCTGGATAACCATATCGACGCGCAAATCAGGCTTATCGGAACCATATTTTTCGATAGCTTCAGCGTAGGGCATGCGGAGGAGGTGCTGAGGAACTGGAATGTCGAGCGTCTTTACAAATAAGTGCTGAATGAGACCTTCGATCATATTGAGCACGTCGTCACGCTCGACAAAAGACATCTCCATGTCGATTTGCGTAAACTCGGGCTGTCTATCGGCACGCAAGTCTTCGTCACGGAAGCAGCGGGCAATTTGGAAATAACGATCTAAACCGCTGACCATGAGCATTTGTTTGTAAAGTTGGGGAGACTGAGGCAAAGCATAGAACTTGCCAGGGTTTACACGGCTGGGTACCAAGTAGTCGCGGGCACCTTCGGGAGTAGAAGCCATCAAAACAGGAGTTTCGATCTCATAGAAGCCGTTGTTGTCGAAATAGTCGCGAACGGCTTTAGTGACGCGATGGCGCATAGCTAAGTTGCGCACCATGCGGGGCTTACGCAAATCGAGGTAACGATATTGCATACGTAAGCCTTCGTCGGGAGCTTGATCGTCAGAAATGTGGATGGGCAAGGTTTTGCAAGGGTTGAGAATGTGCAACTCTTCCACATTTACTTCGATATCTTTGGTGGGCAAAGTTTCGTTGGTAGAGGGGACGGCGCGAGGAGCGACTGTACCTACTACGGCAATAACAAATTCGTTGCGTAAATTGCCAGCTTTGTCAAAAACTTCGGGAGTGGCAGATTGATTAAATACGCACTGGGTCATGCCGCTGCGGTCGCGCAAATCAACAAAGATCAAACCGCCTAAATCTCGGCGTCTGTCAACCCAGCCCATAAGTACGACTTTTTGACCTGCGTCTGCCAAGCGCAGGGCGCCGCAGTAGTGGGTGCGTTTCAGACCATTTAAAGGTTCAGGGCTGAATTCGGACATATTATTCTCCTCTAGCTGCGCTGTAATATTATGGAAAAGCGACAGCGGTGAAACTTGAAAAACTTTTTACATTAAAAAATGGCTTGCGGTTGCCAAGAATAGCAGCCGAAGCTCCAACTTTGCCGAAAGTTCTAAGCTTGGGCTGCTTCTCCTGCGTTTTTTGCTTAAAGAGGACGCTCTTCGACAGCTTCAGATACTGCCCAAGCCATACTGTCAGTCATAAGTTCGTCTAAACCGTTAAAAATTTTTTCTAAAGACTTAGCCGGATCTTCTTTTACTATCGAGCGATGAGCTACTTGCCAAGGGGCCCATTGTTGAGTGTTAAGCACGGCGGTTTTGGGTTCGTATATGGCTACGACCGGCTTTTTTAAAGCGGCAGCTAGGTGGACAGCTCCCGTATCGGGCGTGACTATAAAATCTACGCTATTAAAAAGGCAGGCCCAAGTGCGGAAACTAAGATCGCCCATAAAGGTGATATTATCGACGGTCATTTTCTCTTGGGGAGCCGTCAAGGCCAGAGCTTTTTTTAAATCGGCAGCCAACTTGTGTTCGGCTGGGCCATAGGAAATTACCAAATCGCCGCCGCGAGAGGTCATAATTAAACCGCTAGCTAAACGCACTAAGTTATTGACTGTCCAGCCGCAGCTGAGCCAATTGTTATGTAATTGCAACAAAACTATAGGACGTTTCCAGTTTTGGTTCATGCGGTGAGAGGCGGCTTCCTCTTCGGGGCTCAGCTGCAGCGAGAGGGTATCGTCTTCGTAGGCTAAACCCATGTTTTTGGCCAATTCGCCTAATTGCTGCACTTCGTGGGGAATAGGGTGGCCTAGAGCCAGCTCTTTATTTAAATTTACGCTCATGCTGTGAGTTAAATACAGAGCTTTGCACATGATAGCTGTCAGTGGACGACTGGGATAAAAATATCCCACTCTGTAGGTGGCTCGGGTTGCGTAGGTCAGTTTGTAGGCACAAGTGCGTGGAGCCAAGCAAACGGTAAGATCAGCTTGCATTTGACGCAATTGCTCTTCCAATTCGCGAGTTGGTTTGCCTTGGTAGGAAATAATTTTATCTACAAAGCTGACATTTTCTAATACAGAAGCTGTGTAAGCGGGCAAAACTACAGTAATTTCCGCTTGTGGAGCTCCGGCTCGTAAGGCTTTAAGAAAAGGTGTAGAGAGAATTAAATCACCTATATGATCCGTTCTAATGACGATTATCTTTTTTATTTCCGACCAGGGAATAGCTTTCATAAATAAAATCCTTGACGCTTCCTACTGCTGCCCCATAGCTTCTTTGATGCCACTTACATAATGATACTGGTAGACTATCTCTCTAGCCAGCTTTACTTTGGGGGCCAAAGAATCGAGCCAATTGAGGATAAATTTGTATTTTGTCAAGAAAGATTGAGCTAACATAGAGAGCGGATTCATGCCCATTTGCAAACAAATGCGCAAATCGTGATACTTGCGATAAAAACGCACGGTAGAATGGCCGGCTAAACGCATGCGTCCCTTTTGTTCTTCAAAACCTACAGGATGCCAATGGTAGTTGATAGCTTGAGGAGCGTAATAAATTTTATAACCAGCTTTAAGCAAGCGGTAGCCGAGCTCCAAATCTTCATGGCCATAGCCTTGAAAAGCTAAGTCAAATTTGCCTACTTGAATTAAAATATCGCGCGGCACTGAAGCATTGCCAGTTAAGAAATAGTGCCAAGGCAAAAGCTTGCGAGTGGGCTTATGGCGAGAATGAGCTGCCGGATCCTGAGAAAAGAGCTTATATTCTTCTAAACTTTTTACCTGAACTTCGTTGCCTACTACAGCTTGGCCAGGGTATTGTTCGTGATAACGAGCGTGAATGGCTAAAAGATTGGGATCAGCTAAAATATCAGCGTCGGTAAAAAGTACTATCTCACCTTGAGCATTATCAATACCTCGATTGCGAGCACCGCTGCGCCCAGTATTAGGGCCTACTAAAAGGCGCAAATTGGGAGCATTTAAGCTTTGCACATATTCGGCAGTGCCGTCTGTGCTGCCAGCGTCGCAAAGCAAAATCTCGTAATCGTCGGGATGCATGGTCTGATTGAGCAAAGTGGGCAGCACTTCCCTAAGCTTATCAACTCGGTTGTAGGTAGGAATAACTACGCTGATCTTTACGGACATATTTTTTTACAGGCCTCGTATAAATTTTGGCTCAATGTTTCGTCATCTTGGTTCTTATCCTGCTTTATAATCACTTCGCAAGTAGTGCGCCAAGGTTTCCAGCGAATTAAGTTGCGCTCTATATTGTCGGCAGGGAAGAAAACTACTTCCGGAAGCTTGATTGCAGCGGCTACGTGAGCCGATCCGCCGTCAGGAGTAACCAAGAAGAGGCAATTTTTTAAAAAGGCGGCAAAAATATACAAATCGCCGTTTGAAAATACTGGTACGCTCACTTCTGTAGCCGGGCTTGACTCTATACCTTTTTCATTTGTTTCGCGGCAGTTTTCTTCCCTGATGTTACGTTGCAAATCTTTAGCAAAAGCCTCAACCCACATTCTGTCATTGGGAGCGCAGGAAAGTACGGGCGTGTAACCTCCTTGGCGCAACTTTTTGTACAAAAGGGCGGCGCTTTGCAAAAGAGGCCAATAGGGCGAAAAATGCTCATTCGCAGCGACCGTTTGAGGAGAAGAAGTAGCGCTATTAACCTCGGAGGGTTCGCATTTTTTTGCTAAGGCGCTTATTTGCTGATGCCAACGCGGCATAAGCTGGATGGCACAAATGCGGCGGCTTTTTAATTCACTTTCTTCAAGGCCGAGAGCTTTGGCCAAAGCCTGACGCCCTTGAGCCAGTTGTTCTGCGCTTAGCTCCAAAGTTAAATCTGGAAAATCCTCTTCTGTAGGCGTTTTGATACCTAGTTTTTCCAATAATAAGAAGAAGCGAGCCGTTTGATGAATCTTTTGATTTATATGCGGATTATTGGAAAAAGGCACTCTATAGTTGAGTTGCCAAAGCAAGGCCAAGCTCTTCAAAGGCTGACTCCAGCCGGGAAAAAAGCCGCAGCGTACAGGTATGTCGCTTTGATAAACGGCTGAAAGGGCGTAGCCTTTTTCCGTAAAACAGAGCACGGCGTCAAAATGGCCCTTTTGCAAAGTAGCTGTCAATTTAGCCTTAAAATCAGTCTCTTTGGGATTAAAAGCTATAGTTTGAGCCGTTCCGGCAAAAACTGGCGCTCCCAGCCTAGAAGCGATCACTAATATTTCACTTTGAGGGCAAGCCTTAACTAAAAAACGGATGGCGGGTAAAGATAAAATACTATCGCCCAAACCGTCCAAAACTACGACAGCTATGCGTTGGGCACTAATTAAAGGTGAATTTGCTTGCAAATATGGACTACAATTATGTTCCGACATAATTTACCCATTTTGGGGCCGTGGTTATTTCTCCCTTTTGCTACGATCCTCAATATAAAAAATTCAACCCTCAATGTAAAAAAGCAGGTAGTAAAGCTAAAACTATAAAATAAGCTTTCCGCCTCAATGTTTAGTGAAATATTTGTCCCTCAAAGTGAAATGTTAATATAATGATTTTCAAAAAATCAGTATTTTCAGAATATGTTGGTTTAGTTATAGTTTTATTTTCTTGTTTTGTTTTTGCTTGGTTGGGGGTGGTAGCTGGCGATCGCCATCAGTTTGCTTCCATGAGCTTTGCCGGCTTAAATTGGGACGCTTGTTTTAGGGGAAAACAAAGTGAGGCCAATGGTTTTTTGTACTATTTGGCTTTGGGATTATTTAGTGATATTTTTGGTTGGAGTCGTATAACAGCAGCGGCTTTTTCCGCTTTGAGTTTAGTGGGCAGCGCTTTCTTGCTTTATTTGGCTGTGCGCCGTTTGTGGGGAGGCCGAGCTGCTCTTTATAGTGCTTTGTTTTTAGCCGGTTTCAATAGCTCTATCTTTTTGGGATCGTATATACGCTTTTATACTTTTAATATGTTGTTCGTTTCTTTAGCAGCTTGGGGAGCTGTGCTTTGGTCAGAACAAAGAAGTATTGAATACCAAGAGCAACAATCAACCGAGAGTAAGGGCCGCTCTAATTTAATATGGTTCAGTTTGCTTTTGACTTTGTCTTTAGTTGGCGTTTTAGGCACGATGTTAGTTAGCTCTGTAGTTGTTTTAGCTGTATTTATCTACATTGTGGCCAATTACTGGCAAGATAAAAAGCGTTGGCTTTATGTTGGAGGCTGGGCCATTTTATTGTCGTTGCTTTTGGCTCTATCTATAAAAATAAATCCTCAGGCTTATGCTTTGCAAGGCAAAAATATGGCCCCTAGTTTATATTTGTTGGGAGAAGTGTATGCTAAATACCTTGGCTTGGAAGCTGTCGCTGGTCGCTTGCCTTTAAGCTTGGCTTTTTGGGAAACCGCTCTTGATTTGCGATTGATTCCGGCTTTAATGAGCGTAAGCTTGCTAATTGTCGGTTTTGTTAGGTGTTGGCAAGAAAGATGCTTTCTATTTATAACCTGGAGCTTACTGCCTTTATTATTATTAGTCTATTCTTTTATCTTTAAACCGCTTATTTCTATTTGGAATTTGAGTTTTGTTATTCCAGCTTTAGCTGCTCTTATGGGCATAGGGTTAGCCCAACTGAAAATAAAGTGGCAATATGTTTTCTTATTTATTTGGGCTTTTATAGCTCCTGTTGCTCTAATAAATTATAGTTGGCCTGCTGATACAGATTATGCCAAAGCTTGGAAAATTCGCTCTCAATATAAGCAAGCTCCCTTACTTTTGGCCGATTTTCAAGTGTTGGAAAGAGCTGAAAGCAGCTTTGAGCCGTATTTTTCGCAACCGTCTTTTACTTTAGATAATTCCCGCCGCTTACTTATACCAGTAAAACAATACGCTTCCGAAGCTGATTTTTGGTTAGATAAGAATGCTTTTAATGCTCGCTTTGGGCGTCCAGTTCACGATGGAACAGAGCTTTCTAATATACCTTGGCGCTTACTAGTGGGAGTCAGCTTGCCGAGCTGGCAGATCTTCCCTTATAAAGTGCAGGGAGCGCCTCTGCGTCAACTTTTAGCCAAGCCACCGGAAAATATCAACAATTTAGCTAGCTCTTTGTCCAATCAAGCTCGCCCTTGGTTGCCTATTCAGCCCAACTTAAACAATAGCAAAAATTGGTCATTTTTTACTTCGGCTGCAAATGGTGGCCGAGTCGAGCCCAAAGCGTTGTTTATTTTATATACTTCTCCTTGGTGCGCTTCCGAAATTGAGCCTTTCAATTTAGAGAAAGCAGCCGATTTTTTGCCCTCTTGGCGCAAAGTCGTCATTTGGGATTGTGGGGGAGTACAATTAGCGTTGATAAGTTTTCGTTAGGCGGCTTTGGCAGGTTTTGCCCGACCGAGTGTAAAACTGCAACCGCCCTGCAGCGGCACTAAAAACCGCTGCTATAGCCATTTAGGAGTGATTTTTGCAATTGAGTTCACGCAGTAGTCAGGAAACATTCTCTTTAGGCAGAGTTATAGAAGCGCCTTTGCAGGAAGTAGTGCGTTCCCGCTTTTTAAACTATGCTCTGTCAGTTATTACCGATCGTGCTCTTCCTGATGTCCGCGACGGACTCAAGCCTGTGCAACGTCGCATTCTTTATGCTATGCATCACGATTTGCATTTGAGCCCGGACAAGAGCACCTTAAAGTGTGCCAAAGTTGTCGGTCAAGTGTTGGGCAGCTACCACCCGCACGGCGACTCGGCTGTATATGAAGCCATGGCTCGTATGGCTCAAGATTGGACTTTGCGCTATCCTTTAGTCTTTGGTCAAGGCAATTTTGGCTCGATTGATGGCGACGGCCCGGCAGCTTATCGTTATACAGAAGCTCGACTCAGTCCGGTAGCTATGGAATTTGTGGAAGAATTGGGCCAAGACACGGTCGACTTTATTCCCAACTTTGATGAAAGTACTCCCGAACCCAAAGTTTTACCCGCTCGTTTTCCCCAAATGCTGGTTAATGGTTGCATGGGTATTGCCGTAGGTGTAGCTACAAATATTCCACCTCACAATTTAGGCGAAGTTATGCAAGCTTGCCGAGCTTTAATCGACAACCGTCAACTTAGCGTGGCTCAATTGCTTGCCTATGTAAAGGGGCCGGATTTCCCTACTGGCGGAGAATTGCTCAATAGTCGCCAGAGCTTGGAACAAATTTACGCTTCCGGTCAAGGCGCTCTCAAAGTGCGCGGAACTTACAAGATTGAAGAAAAAAATAAGCGTCAGTTCCATATCATTATCGACTCTATACCTTATATGGTCAATAAATCGGAACTTGTTGAAGAAATTGGCAATATTATTATGGCCGGTAAAATTCCGCAATTGCAAGATGTGCGCGACGAGTCCACTACTGATATTCGTATCGTTTTGGAATGTCGCCACGACGCCGATCCCACTGCGGTTATGGCCTACTTATTTAAAAACACTAAATTGCAAAATCAATTTAATGTCAATATGACTTGCCTTACTTCACGTGGTCCGGAGCGAGTCAATTTGCGCACCGCTTTGCTGGAATTTGTCGATTTCCGCTTTGAAGTTACAGTACGCCGTCTCAATTACGAAGTGCGTTTACTCAATGAGCGCATCCATATTTTAGAAGGCTTCGTTAAAGTATTTGACGCTATTGAAGAAGCTATTGCTATTATTCGCACTTCTTCCGGCCGTGCTTCCGCCAACCAAGCTTTATGTGAGCGTTTCTTAATAGATGAAGTTCAAGCCGATGCTGTTTTGGATTTGCGCCTTTATCGTTTGAGCCAAGATGACGTACTTTTAATTAGAGATGAACTGGCCGAAAAGAAAACTAAGCGCGACAATTTAGAGCAACTTTTGGGAGATATGCCTGCTCTGTGGGCTTTGGTTAAAGATGAACTCGGTCAAGTGCGCCGTCGCTTCCTGGACGAGCGTCGCACTCAAGTTATGCGTGAAGGCGCTGAAGAGTTGGTCTACAATGCTGATGATTTTATTGTCGATGAGAAGACAGACGTTGTCATTACTCGCGACGGTTGGTTGCGCCGTGTAGCTCCAGGGACTGATTCCAGTAAGTTGCGTTTGCGTCTAGAAGACTCTGTCTGGCAAATCTTGGAAGGCTCAACTTTAAATTCTCTGATTCTTTTTACCAATTTCGGTATGGCTTACACTATGCCAGTACATGAATTGCCCAGCGGTACACGCGGTTTCGGTGAGCCAGTACAGAAGTTTTTCAATTTTAGCGATGGCGAAAAAATTGTCTCCGCTTTCCTTTTCGATAGTCGCAACAGTGAAGTTTGGTCGGCCCCCAGCGAAGAAGAGCTTCCCAGCATACACGCCCTGGCTTTAAGTAGCGATGGTAAAGGAGTACGCTTCTCCTTTGCTGCTTTTGTGGAGCCTTCCAAGAAGAGTGGCCGCCGCTATATGCGTTTAGGAGAAGGAGCTCAGTCTTTTGTTGTTGAGGCTGTGCGTGGACGCGAACATTTAATAGTCCTTACTGTACAAAATCGCGCTTTGATTTGTCCTGTAGAAGAAATTAGCTTTAATTCAGGTTGTGCCCGAGGCGTTCAAGTTATCAAACTTGAGGAAGAAGACAAAATTTGGGAAACCATGACGGTCAATGGTTCCGATCAAGGAATTATGCTCAGCCGCGTAGGTACGGGTACGCCGATAGAAGTGTCATTGCGCAAACAAAAAGCTTGCGCTAGAGGCGGTAAAGGAACCCTTTTAATTAAACGTGGTAAGTTGCAATTGCAGCAAAAATTCTACAGTAATATTACTAAAGACGAAATAGAGCCGACCAATGAGGCTAACGAATCGGCAGAAGAAGCCGAAGCGGAAACGGATATTTTCGATCCCGATTTGGGGCTTTAAGCAATAGGCAGCTGTGGCGTCGTGTGGGGAAAATCGCCAATAGAGCGGCGCCTCTTAGCGGAAAAAAATTAAAGAGGCTTAGAAAAAAGTTGGGAGCGAGGTAAAAATGGAATCTTATACTGCGCAAGATATTCAGGTTTTAACCGGTTTAGAGCCGGTGCGTAAAAGGCCTGGTTTGTATATCGGCAGCGTGGATAGCGCCGGTTTGCACCATTTAATCTGGGAAATTTTAGACAACTCCATAGACGAAGTAATGAATGGTTACGCTACTTGGGTAGAGTTGGAGTTGGATCGTGATGGTCGATCTATAAGGGTAACCGATAATGGACGTGGTATTCCTGTCGATATACACCAAGAATATGGCAAATCGGCTTTAGAGCTGATTATGACTACTTTGCATGCTGGTGGCAAATTCGCTCACGCCAATTACACATATTCAGGCGGTTTGCACGGTGTGGGCGCTTCGGTAGTCAATGCTCTCTCCGAACGTTTGGAAGTAACTGTTAAACGCGACGGCGGCGAATGGTTCCAATCTTACAATTTCGGTGTACCTACAGCTCCTGTAGCTCAAGTGGGCGATAATGTGCGCGGCAGTGGCACTTCTATCTGGTTTAGACCTGACGAAGAAATTTTTGAAGAGACAATTTTTGATCCTAAAATTATTTTAGATACTTTAGAGTCTCGCGCTTGGTTGCACAAAGTAAAAATTATATTTAAAGATCGCGTCAATGGCGTGACGCATAAATTAGATCATTGTGACAGCGGCTTAGACGGCTATTTAGCTCAATTGGTGGGCGAGGAGCCTAGAGCTTCAGCCTGGGAAGAAAATATTTTTTCTTATCAGCGTGAGGAAGATATTCGCATGGAAGCGGCCGTACTTTGGAGCCAAGCTGGCGGCGAACATGTGCGCAGTTTTGTCAACGGTATCAATACTCCTCAGGGTGGTACCCACGATTTGGGTTTAAAAGCCGGCTTAGTTAAAGCTGTGCGCAATTATATGGAAATTCACAATCTTCAGCCCAAGGGAGTTAAACTCAGTGCTGATGATATTCGTGACGGTTTGCGAGCTATTATAGCTGTATATATTGCCGACCCACAGTTTAAAGGCCAAACCAAAGAGCGGCTCAACAATACCGAAGTAAATGGACAAGTATCTTCTGCCATAGCTCCGGCTTTTGAGCGCTACTTAAATGAAAATCCCTCTGTAGCTGCCGGTTTGGTGGATCGCATTGTGCTGGGCGCCAAAGAGAGAGCGGCCGCTGCTCAGGCTACCGAAACTGTCTCGCGCAAATCAGTAACGCGCAAACTTAACTTGCCGGGAAAATTGGCCGACTGTTCTTCCAGTCGCACTGAAGATTGCGAGCTCTTTATCGTAGAGGGTGACTCGGCCGGCGGCTCAGCTAAACAAGGGCGCGATCGGCGCTTTCAAGCTATTTTGCCTCTGCGTGGTAAAATTCTCAATATTGAACACGCTGGCGCTGGCAAGATAGGCCAAAATAAAGAGATCGCCAACTTAATTAGTGCCATAGGTTGCGGTGTGGGCAGCCAATTTTCTGCTTCTAAGTTGCGTTACGGTCGCATTGTGGTTTTGACCGATGCCGACTCGGACGGCCATCACATCGCTTGTCTTTTAGTTACTTTCTTTTATCGCTTTATGCCCGAGCTTATTCGTAGAGGTCATATCTATTTAGGCCGTCCTCCTTTATATCGTGTTCAGAAGGGCAAAACCATCAATTGGGCCTGGACTGAAGAAGAACGCGAGAGTTTGAGCAAGAGCGGCCGCAAAGGTACAGCGCAAATTACACGCTTTAAAGGATTGGGCGAAATGAGTCCCGAGCAATTGAAGGCCACTACGCTCGATCCGGCTACGCGCACTATTTTCCGTGTAGTAGTGGATGATGAAAAGGGTGCTTCCGAAACTATTTCCGAATGTTTCGGCCGCGACGTAGCGCCGCGTTACAAACTCATTATGGAACACGCTAGTGAAGCTGAAGAGATAGACGTTTAACAAAAAAGCCGAGCCTAGTCTGTGAAGGCTCGGCTTTTTATTTTAGGTTCGCCATGTGCGTTCTATTGTGTCTAGTAAGCGGTCAGAGGCGCCTGCGTAGGGAGAATAGAGACGACTAAATTCGTATTTTTGGCGCAATAGTTGCTGTGGATCGTTTAATAGTCCCAGAGCAGCATCGGCCACATAAGTAGGTGTAACTACATCGATAATTTCTGGCACGATAGGTCGATTGGCTAAGATATTAGGCTGGGCCATATAAGAAACTTTGTCGCGCATCCTCATAAGCAATTTGCCTTTAAGTATGCGCCCTCCGGGAAGCCAATCCAGCAAACCAATTAAACCTATATAAGGCAATTGATCGGGACGATTGATGGGCAAAATCATCAATTCTGGCACACCTAAACTGGCCGCTTCGGCTGTTTTGGTGCCGGGAATAGTTACGCACAATTGGGAAGCGCTCAGCTGTGGCAATTGGTTCTTGCGCACAATATCTATACTTATGCCTTCAGCTTGTAAAGTTTCGCCGACAATTTTACCTTTGATGCCGCCCACAGCTGGATGGGGATCCGCTTGTAAAGCTTTAACCAATTTGACTGGAGGAATAAAAGGCGAGATAAGCATCTGGAAGCGCAAATCAGGCTTTTGCTCTTTCATAAGCTTGGCCGTTTGTAACAAAAACGGGCTTAAATTGGTAACTTCAGTAACGCGACTGCCCGGCAAGAAAGAAATTAAATTGGGATCGGTTTTAGGCAATTGGTTATGTTTGGCCAAATAGTTTTGCATAATCCAGCGCACATCGTCGACAACCAGATCGCCGACAATAATAGCTTTTTCCAAAGGCAATTTATGGCGCTTCATCCACTCGAAGTGCTTTTCGTCTTTAATAAAGTAGCCTTTAAAAGCCGAATCCCACCACCAGCGTCCCCACAAATAAGACCAAGCGGGAATCTTCCAACGCCACACCAAGGCGGCACTGTACATCAAGTCACCACCCAAGTGGAGTAACACGCTGTTTTGATGATCTTTTAAGCCGCTAAAAAGCATACGGAAATAGCGGCTGGCCGGAATTACTTCATCAACATGCAATAAATCTGTAGCCACTTTACTTTCTGAACCGGTAGCAAAGGGACATGGCAGCAAAATTACACTGATTTTGCATTCTGGCCAGCGGCGGCGTACTGCCGCAGCCACAGGACTGAGCCAACCGGCAATTTCACCCGGGCTGTTGGCAGTTATGTAAATCTTCTGAGGATACATATTTTCGCTTTTTTATTTTTTAGAATCGCTATTTTGTGTCAAAGTGATAAGCTTGGTAGTGGAGCGACCGGGAATAAGCTTGGCTAAAACGATTTTACCGCCAAAACTTTTGATCACGGCAGCTTCTGGCAAGTCTTCTTCTTTGTAATCTCCGCCTTTTACGTGAACATCGGGACGCAATTTTTCAATTAAGGCCAGAGGAGTTTGCTCTTCGAAAATGACCACAATATCAACGCATTCTAAGGCGGCTAACATAGTAGCTCTTTCGTCTTGGCAATTGATAGGACGGCTGGGCCCTTTGAGAGCTTTTACCGAGCTGTCAGAATTGAGGCCTACTACAAGAAGATCGCCTTCCTGTTTGGCAGCCAGTAAAGTATTGAGGTGGCCCACATGCAAAATATCAAAGCATCCGTTGGTAAAGACTACGGTAGGCGGATTTTGACTATGACGCAAACGCTCCAAACGCTCAGCCGCTTCTTCGGCAGAGAGGATCTTGCGCTGAGGATTTAATTCTGCTTGGTGAGAGCCTATTTGCAAAGACTCAAGCAATTCTTCAGTATTGACGGTGGCTGTACCGACTTTGCGTACTACAACGGCCGCCGCATGAGAGGCTAAGCTCATAGCTTCAGTAATAGGTACGGAGGCAGAAGCGCACAGGGCCATAACTGAAAGCACAGTGTCACCCGCGCCGCTGACATCGTAAACTTGTGAAGCCAAAGCTGGCACTCTTACCGTAGGTACGTCTTTGCGGAAAAGAGCCATACCTCGTTCACCTAAAGTGATAAGGACTGAATTTAAGTTGAGCTCGGCTAAGAGAGCGCGTCCGGCTTGCTCTAAACCCTGGTTATTAAAAGTATCGTAACCGGAAGCTGCTTTGGCTTCTTTAGCATTTAAGGTAATGAGCTCACAGCCTAAAAAGCGCTTGAGGTCGACAGGCTTGGGCCCGGCAATAACGGGAACGCCTCGGAAAATTTTTATTAAATCCTGAATATGATCGCCCCAGAGTAAACCTTTATCATAATCGGATATAACTACGGCGTCGTAATCTTGGCGATGGTTATTGGCCCAAGCCAGCAATTTTTTCCAAACATGATCTTTAACAGCGCAGCGAGTTTCCAAATCGGCGCGTACTACTTGCTGACTGTTGGCAATAATGCGTGTTTTCATAATGGTAGGGTAGTCTTCACTGACTACTAAACCGCTAATGCCTATATCTTGGCGCTCTAACATAACGCGCAAGCGGCGGCCAATATCGTCGGCTCCTACTACACCTAATAAATCTACTTTAGCACCTAAAGTTTTTAAGTTGGCTACCACATTGGCTGCGCCACCTGGAGTGTAAGAATGGTGAGCAATATCTACAACTGGTACCGGTGCTTCAGGGCTAATACGTGAGACTGTTCCCCAAACCCAATAATCAAGCATTAAATCGCCGACCACCAATAAGCGGGCTCCTGCGAATGAGCGGCAAATTTCCGTAGCTTTTTCGTATTCTATTAAGTTCATTTTTTCTACAGCCTCCATAAAAAAACACGGAGTATTTTTACTACTCCGGCAAAAGTCTTGCTTTTTTCCGCTTGCGCACCAGCTATTTTTGCTTTTGCTTATGTTTTTCTATAGCTTGAGCAAAAATATTAAGCATATTTTGGGCTTGTTTTTCAGGAGTAAAGAGCTGGGCTCGCTCCAAACCGGCTTTTATTTTCTCAGCAAATAATTCTTGCTTTTCGGCACTGCGTCTGTATTGCAAAATAAAACGCAATTTTTCTACCATATCTTCTTGGTTGTCAGCTTCATAGTAGAAAGGCACTTCGCCGCCAACTTCTGGCAAAGGCTCGCGGTTTACTGAGAAAATTGTGGCTTGACAATTCATAGCTTCAATTAAAGGTAAAAAGAAGCCCTCGTATCTGGAAACAGCCGCTAAACAATCGCAATAAGAGTAGGGCTCAAGCATGCCTTCAGGATTAAGCTGTCCGGTATATACAACACGTCCGGGAAGTTTATCTAAATAACTTTTGATTTCTTTAACATATTTGGTATGTTCGTCGGGAAAGAGTCTCTTCCAAAAACTTATGCCGTCTTTAGGCTCATTGCCGGCAATTAAAATTTTATGGGGAAATTCTTCATGTAAAGTATATAAGGCTTTAAGTAAGGACAATAAGTCTTTATTCTCTTCATAAGCATTGCCTACGAAGAAAAGGAAAGGTGATCCGCCGGTAACTTTATCCATATACTGGCGCCGTTTTTGTTCGTCTCTATATTGAGGCTCAGCAGCTTTTTTATAATAGACATTATTTATGCTATTGTAAGAGACCTTTAAATCGCTTTTTACTGTCGGGAAAAATTTCTCGAAGAGCCCTTTTACATACTTTGAAATGGTGACAATTTGGGCAAACTCGCGGTTTACTTTCTCCCAATCACGATAAGCTTTTTTGCCTGATTCTGCTTTCCAAACTATGGCATCATGTACAGTTAAAACCTTGGCGCAGGGTAAATATACGTCGGCGCGATCCCAAGGATACCAGCATATATCTAAATCTTGCGGCGCCTCTCTAAATGTAGAGCAAGCTCCCAAGTGGCCCACTTCTTGCTTTATATCTTCTAATAAATGGGGCTTAAAAGTTAAGAAAAAAAGCTCATCTTGCTCTGATTTTACCGCTTGGTATCCTTGTAAAAAATTGCGAACCACCATGCCCATACCGCGTTTATCTCTGGGCAAAAAAGTAGCGTCTATACCTATGCGCATTGTGTTTGTACTCTCTTAGCAAAAAATATCGCCTGATTTTAACACACTTTTTATACCTTCAAGGCTGTTTTGACTATTTTTTTGTCTATCGATTGCTTATTATAATGCTTTATGTGTTGTATATGCTTGTGTAAATATTGTACATATTTTATATTTATAAATAATGTCGGCGATACATTGCTATATGTTCCGCCAGATACCATACCGCTAAATCCGCTTCCAACTCCTATAGAAAAATATAAACTCATTCCGCTAAATTTACTAAATCGGATTTTTCTTTTCCAAACCATCTTTCCGCTCCAAATAAATATCCTAATTCCGCCTCGCCATCCATTGTATAACCTACAGAACCTTTAACAAAAGAAGCTCCCATTTTATTTAAATCTTCTTGACTAATTGAAGGAAGAGTTAACGAGCCGTTGAAGTTGGCTCTCAATCCCCAAATAAAACCTTCCTCAAAGCTATATAAAATCGAAGTTATCATAAAAAGCATAACTACTAAAAATTTTCTATTCATAAAAATATGCCCTCATTTTCAATAATTAATTATTAGTTAAACTAT
>ERZ869991.256-NODE-256-length-18224-cov-7.437538_pt1 | contig 18224 bp, 8 predicted proteins | sample MGYA00520862_ERZ869991 | MGnify/ENA primary metagenome ERZ869991 (study PRJEB32232, sample SAMN07284978) | human gut metagenome | biome: human-associated habitat; material: feces | host: Homo sapiens | place: Tanzania | collected 2014-08-11 ...
TCACCTGTACGGATTCTCACGGTATCCTCTACAGGAATTACAAAGATTCGACCATCACCAATCTCGCCGGTACGGGCAGCCTCCTGGATGGCATTAATCGTTTTCTCTACGTTCTTGTCGCGCACGACAACATTCAGCAACACTCGCTCGATACTGCTGGTATCATACATGACACCACGGTAGATTCGAGCCTGTCTCATCTTGCCCTCTCCTCTTACATCGTAGTAAGAGAACCACTCGATGTCGGCGGCAAGCAATGCTTCCTTTACATCCTCAAACTTTGTCTTACGGATGATTGCTTCAATCTTTTTCATGTTAATCTCTCCTATTAATTAATTTACATTTTGTTTATTTTCTGGTGCAAAGGTACGACTTTTTGCTTAATATTTCATGATATTACTTACTTTTTGATGTTATTATTTTCGTTTGATTATTATTTTGCGTAGTTCTTTTCAAAATACAGAACAAAATGAAAGCAAATTACGCATTATTCGTTTCATTTTGAAACAAGCAATAAAAAAGCCGCTTGAAAGGCCCCAAAGACCCTTCAAGCGGCAAACCTAAAAACAAACTCTCAACCCTAAAACTAGGGTCACTTTATTATTTAAACTTAATCTTATACCCGTATTTCCGCATATATCTGAGTTTTATAACGGAAATTTTATTTTGCCTTTATTTTGAATGTAAATTCACGATCAGCATAATGGAGACGATACTTCTCCATAGGCTTGGTCATCCAACTGTCGATGCAGCCCAAAGGATACTGGCATTTCTGGATATGCAACTGCACGAGTCCCTTATCCACCAGATCACCACTGTGTTGTCCCCATGCATGCGTCTTCTCGATACCAGAATCCAAATCCTCTACCAGATAAGGGATGGCACTGCACTCCATAGGTTCATACCCCTCGAAGGTAATCCCCTTGCCGGTGGTTGGATTAAAGATAGAGAAATAGCGGATATCGGTATGGTTACCACTCTCCTGCGGACGGATATATGGATAATATTCATCCTTCACGTCAGACTCGTACTTGCCGATAAAAGCAGAAGAATGACGATCTACGTAGTTCTCTTCAGGACCTCTACCATAATACTCGAGCTTAGAGAAAGTAGCAGGCATCTGCAACTGCAGACCGAATCTGAACAGATCGGCAACCTGAACCTCCTTGTCGGTAGTCATCTTCTGGGTAACATTCACCTCGCCCGCAGCACTGATGTCATAACGGAGCATCAGCTGCGCCTTTACTTCAGGCATATCGAAGAGAGCTGTCAGTACCACATTGTCCTTACCAACATTCTTGTCGAAAGACTTCAGAGTCATCTGCGGATTCTTCCATACTCTCATCTCCTTCTGCAGAGAAGCACCATAGTCATTATCGGTAGGAGCACGCCAGAATTCCGGAGTCATACTCTCGCGGAACTTCAACATCGGTTCACCATCTACATCGAGATAATCTATCATACCCGTTTTCTCGCCTATGGTAACAGACATTCTCTGGGCACTGACCTTCACATAAGAGTTGGTTTCCTCCACCTCCATACTGCTTGCCTCCTGCAGCTTACCCTTCTTGACTGGCGCAGCAACAGCAGGAACCGCCGGTTTGGCAAACTGATAATCGCTGATGATAAACTGCTGGCGAGCCATCACCTGGCCCTTGTCTACCAGCGGCTGTGTGCCATCGCTTGCAAAAGCAAAGTTAAGAACAATCTCCTCCTTTGCATGCTTCGATTCAGCCTCAGCCACCGCATACTTCAGTTCATCACTCTTGATCAGTTTGGTAGCCTGAGGAGCAATACCCTTTGTTTCAGGAATCTCTACTGTAGCCAGTTTCACACCATTGGCATAAACCGTAGCTGTCAGGTTCAAGTCATCGATATTCTTGAAGAAGTTCTCGTTGTAAACCTTGAAAGCACCATTCACAGCATCCAGGTCCTTGATCCATACATTCTGATGATAGTACTGAATCTCGTAAGCATGAGGATTCAGACGGCGGTCTGGAGCAATGATACCATTACAGTTGAAGTTATAGTCACTTGCCGGATAGCGGCCGTAATCTCCACCATAAGTAAAGATTCCCTTACCGGTGACAGGACTCTTGTCACGAATGCCCTGATCTACGAAGTCCCAGATATAGCCACCCTGATACTTAGGATACTTACGGATGAGGTCCCAATATTCCTTGAAACCACCTTCCGAATTACCCATAGCATGAGCATATTCGCACTGGATGTATGGTTTTACACCATCACTCTTGCAATATTTCTCACTCTCCTCGTAGTCGATATACATCGGACAGTAAATATCAGTCTTGCTGTCATAACCGCCACGCTCATACTGAACAGGACGGGTCTTGTCGAGCGCTTTCACCCAGTCATAGGTCTTTTCGAAGTTGATGCCGTAACCACACTCATTACCCAAACTCCATACGATGATAGAAGGGTGATTGATAAAACTTTTCACATTACCTTCATTGCGCTCGATGTGAGTCTGGAGATACTCAGGGAACTTAGCGAGTGATTTCTCCCCATATCCCATACCATGAGATTCGAGGTTAGCCTCAGCAGTAAGATACAGTCCGTATTCATCGCAGAGTTCATACCAGCGAGGATCGTCAGGATAATGGCAGGTACGAACCGCATTGATGTTCAACTGCTTCATGATTCTGATATCCTGAATCATGCGCTCTACGCTCACCACGTATCCACCATCCGGATCTATCTCATGCCGGTTGGCACCCTTAATCAGTACAGGCTTGCCGTTCACCAGCAACTGTGCGTTCTTGATTTCCACATTACGGAAGCCCACCTTCTGCGGAATCACCTCCGTTACCCCCTGCTTATTCTTCAGAGAGATGTATACCTTATATAAATAAGGTGTCTCAGCAGTCCAAGCCTTCACCTTCGGTACTTTGATTACACCCTGAGCTCCGGTAGCCGATGCTATCTGCTTGCCATCCTTATCGCACAAGGCAACAGTCACATCAGTCTTGCCGCCCTTCAGCGCAATCTGATAGTTCAGCACACCATCCTGGTAGTTATTCTCCAAACCGGCATTAAGACGGATATCGGCAGCATGAAGTTTCGGACGCGCATAGAGATAAACCTCACGGGCGATACCTGTAAAGCGCCAGAAGTCCTGATCCTCGAAATAAGAACCATCGCACCAGCGCATCACCTGCATAGCTATCAGGTTCTTGCCCGGCTTCAGATACTTGGAGATATTAAACTCGGCAGCCACCTTGCTGTCTTCACTATATCCCACATACTTGCCGTTCACCCAAAGGGTCAGGTTGCTGGTAGCCGAACCTACATGGAAATAGACATCCTTGCCCTTCCAGTCCTTAGGAAGTTCGAAGGTACGACGATAAGAACCCGTATAGTTGTTGAGTTCGCTGATATAAGGAGGATTTGGGTCAAACTGGGTAGCCCAGGCATAACCGACATTCTTATAAGTAGCATCTCCATAACCGTTCAGTTCGAACAGCCCCGGTACAGGGAAATCCTTCCACTCCGAATCGTCATAGTTGGCTGCAAAGAAGTTGGCTGGACGCTTGTTATGATCCTTCACGAAGTTAAACTTCCACATGCCTTCCATCGAAAGATAGTTGACCGACTTCTTCTTGTCAAAACTCTGTGCTTTGTCAAGGGTCTCGTATGCGAAGAAAGCAGCACGGCGAGGTTCGCGGTTCTGCTGGTTGATATCCACATTATGCCAGCGCGACTCGTTCTGAGCCGCCACGCCATTGCCGACAGACAGCAAGGCGAGGCAAAGCGATACATTTGCTATATTTCTGATGCTCATATCTGTTTATTATTTTCTGAAAAACATAGAGTTATCTACTGGTGTAAACTTCTGTTCGCTGTCCTTGCGCATTTCAATGCCGAGACTGCTCCACCATGAAGGCCAGCCGCCAACAATATTACTGAGGAAGACCACCTTTATTGGATGCAATCCCTTAGCCAATGCTACAGAAGTATCATGATTGGTACCAGCCTTCACTTCCCCCTCGTTACTGATCATGAGTTTGTTGTCAATCCAAACCTGCTCCAGACGGGAAGAGAGATAATAGACACCATCCTCCGGAATATTGATGTAGCCCTCAGCGATGGCAGCATAATTATTGGCACCGCGCAAAGTAGCAGCATCATCCTTCTGCTGAATCTTCATCTGCTCCAAGCCCTCGATGTTTGCACACTCCCAGGCAGCATCAGCCCATTCCAGCTGGTCAACCTTCAGATAGTTGCCCTTAATGCGCTTCATCTGCAACCCAGGTTTTGCGCCCTCCACCTTAACAGCAGGAGCATAAGTCTGCTTCTCAACATCAATGGTTCTGATACGGCTCATCTTGCCTGAAGGCAATATGGTTGCTATCTTGATGATGGTGTTTCCACTCACCCTGATAGGCTCTGCATAAGCCGAAGAAGAAGGAGTTGGTGTACTTCCATCCAATGTATAAACCATCTTCATAGGACGCGAGGTGGTAAAAGTTACCGCAGTATCCCCAGTAATGACCACCTTATCACAAGAACCGAAAGGCTGCTCAGGCAATGGGATATGATAACGGATATGGCGCTCGTCCAGACGAACACAGTTTGCATCCAGTCGGCGGCAGAAATCCTTGAAGTTTTTCCTGCTCACTGGCGACCATGCAATCTCAGAGAGAGCAATGGCACGAGGATACATCATATACTCCATCTTGGCATTGGAATACATATATTCCGACCAGTTGTTACACTGAACGCCCAGGATATGATGAGCCAGTCCCAACGCCTTGATAGTATCAGGTACCGGATTATAATTATAGGTAGAAGCCAGATATCTAGGAGGACTAGGAATGGTTACAGGCTCCACCTTGCTGTCGCCCTGATACCAGTCGAGATACATACCGTCGCTGCCCGGCGTCATGATGACATCATGCTTCTGCATGGCAGCCTCGATACCTCCTTCCGTTCCACGCCATGACATCACGGTAGCATTCTCACTCAATCCGCCTTCCAGAATCTCGTCCCATCCGATAATCTTTCTGCCACGCTTCTCCAGCATTTTCTCTATGCGCTTGATAACGTAGCTCTGCAGTCTTTCCTCTGCCGAATGCTTTCCTTCTGCCTGCAAGCCCTCAGTCTGAATACGCTTCTGACAGGTAGGGCAGTTTTTCCAACTGGTCTTCGGACACTCGTCGCCACCGATATGGAAGTACTTACCTGGGAAGAGAGGAACAATCTCACTAAAAATGTCATCCAGGAAGCGGAACATATCTTCCTTGCCCGGACACATCACGATATCCTCTACCCCCCAAACAGTTCTCAACGACCACTGCTCGCCTTTGCATGAAAGATAAGGATAAGCAGAGATAGCTGCCATCATGTGACCAGGAAGGTCGATTTCCGGAATCACGGTAATATAGCGCTTGGCAGCATAATCCACTATTTCCTTAATCTGCTCCTGGGTATAGAAACCGCCATAAAGAGAGCCATCGCCCTCGGTACGGATACTGCCCACAGAAGTAAGTTTAGGATATTTCTTGATTTCGATACGCCAGCCCTGGTCTTCCGTCAGATGGAAGTGCATGGTGTTCACCTTGAACATAGACATCAGGTCCAGTTGCTTCTTCACATTCTCGACAGAAATGAAATGGCGGCATGGATCGAGATGGAATCCACGGTAGCCGAAGCGTGGAGCATCCTGGATATCACAGCATTGTGCTACCCATTTCACCCCATCCACCCGGGTTGCGCTCTCTATCTGGGCAGGGAGTAACTGCATGAAACTCTGCATACCGTAGAAGGCGCCCTTGGCGGTCTTCGCCTTGATAACAACCCCCTTGGCGGTTACGGTAAGGCGATAACCTTCCTCGGCAATTTTCAGCGAAGGAGAAATCTGTATAGAGATATTCCCCTTCTTTCCACCTACCGTTACCTCATAACCTGTAGAAGCCTTCAGTTTGTCAGCCATGTACTGGGCGATATTTCTGCCTTCAGCCGTCTGGTAAGCGATTACCACCTTCTGTGGCAATACGAACTCACCTTTCTGTACCTGAGTCTTCACCGGTATCGGGATAATATTAATATCGGCAGCAGATACCGGAGAGGAGATACCACCCAACATCGCTGCACAGGCTACAAACGAGCCTAATAAACGATTGAACTTTGCCATGATTTAAATATATTAATAAGGTATTACAATGGTTTGTACTCCACGAAAGCCTCCATGGCCTCATAGCATGCCAGCCCCAACTGGTCGTAGAGCGATGCAGTAGCACGGTTACGGTCTTCGGCTCTCTGCCAGAACAGGCGCTCATCATTACCCAAGAAAGGAGCACTCTCCATCTGCGACTGATGCTTGAGAATAGAGTTACGCTTTGCCCGCAACTCCTCAGGGCTCAAAGGAACACACATTTCGATATTCTCAATCTCCCATTCTGCCCAGGCACCACGATACATCCAGATGCGACAGTCCTTCAACCATTCTGCACCCGCTTTCTTCTCTTCGTCGATAGCTGCCAGAACGGCATCAGTACACTTCTTGTGGGTTCCGTGAGGATCAGCAAGGTCGCCGGCAACATAAATCTGATGCGGCTGCACCTTCTGCAACAGAGCTCTCACTATCTCTACATCCTTCTCTGTCATTGGCAACTTTTCTATCTTGCCGCTCTCATAGAATGGCAGGTCGAGGAAGTGGACATGGTCAAGCGGAATTTCATTATAAGTACAAGCGGTACGAGCCTCACCACGGCGGATCAGTCCCTTGATGGTCAGGATATCTCTCGTATCGAAGTCGCTCTCCTTCTTCTTGGCAAAGAAGGTCTTGATTTCCTTATATTTATTAGAGATGATGCTGTCTTTTGAGTCTGCAAAAAGCTGGTTGAAGCCATTGATAAAGTGCATGAATCTTGTTACTTCCTCATCACCCACAGCAATGTTTCCTGATGTTTCGTAAGCTACATGCACATCGTGGTTCTGCTGTACCAGTCGACGGATGGTTCCTCCCATTGAGATAACATCATCGTCCGGGTGTGGAGAGAACACGATAACCTTCTTAGGGAATGGTGTTGCACGCTCCGGACGATAGGTATCATCGGCATTAGGCTTACCACCTGGCCATCCGGTAATGGTATGCTGCAAATCATTGAAAATCTTGATATTGGCATTGTAGGCAGAGCCATAGAGTGCCAGAAGTTCACTCAATCCGTTCTCATTATAATCCTTATTGGTCAACTTCAGGATAGGCTTACCGAGTTTCTGGCAGAGCCATACCAGTGCCGAACGCACCAGTTTATCACTCCACTGGCATGAAGTCACGAGCCATGGATGCTCGATACGTGTCAGATGATGAGCTGCACCCAGGTCGATGACAACATGTGCATTCGGATGAGTCTGGAGGAATGATGCCGGTAGGGTATCTGTGATAGAGTTCTCCACCACCTTCTGCATAATCTCAGCCTTCTCTTCGCCCCAGGCTGTCAGATAGATGCTCTTGGCTGAGAGTAAGGTAGCGATACCCATGGTGAGCGAACATGGAGGAATGGTTTCCTTGGTCTGCTCACTGTTCTCCATCTCTTCGCGAGAGGTATTGCCGATGAGGATGATACGGGTCATCGACTGGATGCCCGAACCTGGCTCGTTGGCTGCGATATTACCCGAACGGCCTACACCTATGAGGGCTACATCGAGACCGCCAAAGGTCTTGATACGCTGCTCATAAAGACGGCAACTGTCCTGTACGGCATCCTGTGCCACAAAACCATCCAGTGTAAAGATGTTCTGCTCAGCCACATCCACATGATTAAGGAAACGATCCTTCAACTGGTTGATGGTACGGAGAGAGCTGTCCTTCTGGAGCGGATAATATTCGTATGCATTGAATACAACAACATTGCGGAAGCTCAGGGTCTTCTCGTTGTAACGGCGAACGAGTTCATCGTATACAGAATAGAGAGAAGAACCGGCACCCAGCGCCATCACATAGAATTTGCCTTCCTGCTGTGCCGCCTTGATACCAGCTTCTATTTTATCAGCAACATGACTGGCACCTTCTGCCATAGAGGCAAAGATGTCTGTATGAATCTTCTCCATTCTGGAGATTTCAGAGTATTCTACAGTCGTCTTTGGCTTGTAGAACTCGACAGGTACTTTATTGAGTACGATTTGTGAACTAAGATTGAGTCTCATATCTTTATCTATATTTAAATAGGTTATGTTATATTTTCTTTTTAAAAATGACAGATTAGAGTTCAGATGCCATTGCCGCAGCACCCAGGATAGCAGCCTTGGCACCATCCAGTCCGCTCATCAGGAACTTAGCCTTACCTTTATATAATGAGAGCACATGCTCGTTATATGCTTCTTCGATAGGACGGAAGAGCAGATCGCCAGCCTGCGCCAATCCTCCGAAGAAGATAAAAGCCTCCGGGCTCAGAAAGGTAGCTATCTCTGCACAGGCCTTGCCGATTCTTGTACCGGTCTGTCTGAACACTTCCTGTGCCAGTGCATCTCCTGCCATGGCTGCCTTATAAACTGCATAAGATGTAATTTCTTCTCTTGGAATGTTTCTCAGCTCAGTTGCCCCAGTTGATGTTTCGAGCATGGCCAAGGTAGTGCGAACCACACCTGTAGCCGAACAGTAGGTCTCCAGACAGCCCTTTCTGCCACAGCCGCATGGTCTTCCGTCAGGATCTACCACCATGTGTCCCAACTCACCGGCGAAACCGTCGCAACCATAAATCAGCTGCCCGTTAGCCACGATACCCGATCCTACGCCTGTTCCGAGAGTGAGTTCTACGAAGTTTTTCATGCCAACCGCAGCACCATATTTCATTTCTCCCATAGCAGCCGCATTTGCATCATTGGTAATAGCAACCGGGATGCCCAGTTTCTCTGCAAACATCTCAGCCAGCGGTACAATACCCTTAGCCCATACCAGGTTTGCCGCATTCTCAATGGTTCCCTTATAGTAGTTACCACAAGGTGCACCAATGCCCATGGCACGAATTTTCTCCATGCCACCTACCTGTTCTACTATCTGCATCACAGCTTTTACCGACTCCTCTACGTATTGTTCTACGCGTTGGAATGTCTGGGTCTTGATTGAGGTTGTAGCTATTATTTCTCCGTCCCCATCAACGATGCCGAAAACGGAATTGGTTCCACCCAAATCCAAGCCAATCACTAAAGACTTTACATCGTATTCCATACTTCTTTTAATTAATAGGTTAAAATCGAAAAATAACGAGGAGCGATACAAACTTCCGTTTATTAAATTATTTATTAACGCTCAGTTCGTTACTAAAATATTTTATTTTGCAAAGTTACTAGTTTTATCAAACACAGCAATGAAAATAGCGTTAATATTTCTAAAACAGAAACATTTTTTATACTTTGAGCCTTCTTATGGCCGAAATACCTGCACTTCGCTCGCTTCTGATGCCGATTAAGTGTAACCCCCTTTTGTGCACTTACGTATCCAACCTCTCTATATATAATAAGGTATAGGATGAAACAGAATGTTCGAAAACGACGAAAAGTATACTATTTTTCGCCATTTAAGTTTTATTAACAGCAAAAATATTGCGCCAATACAGAAAAACCTTATCTTTGCAAATAAAAAATATTAGTTATGAAAGCTGACTTAATAAAATATCTTAAAAAGATAAGCAAAAAGCCCTCAGTTCAGGGCAAGCTCCTGGAGCAGTTTATCTCTCACGGAGCCTCCACCATCCCAGAGATGTCGAAGGCTATCGGAGTTAGCTTACCGACAACAACAAGTGCCCTCAACGAGTTGATAAAAGAAGGACTCGCCAGAGAGATTGGAAAGAAAGACAATTCTTCGGGACGCATCCCGATGGTTTACGACCTCGTTCCAACAGCAGGCTACTTCATCGGCGTCAATCCTGAGATGAACTGCCTGGCACTTGCAGCAAGCGACTTCGCAGGCAATCTGATTACCGAAAAAACAAGAGTGCCTTACGTATATGAGAACTCTCCTGAAAACCTGGAAGAGATAAGCAGAATCATCAATGAGTTTATCGAAAGCCTTCCTGTTTCAAGAGAAGAAATACTTCAAGTTTGCGTGAACGTGGCTGAGCGCGTAAATCCTGTACAGGGAAATGCCTACAACATGTTCACCTTCCTGAAAGAATCATTGGCCGACAAGTTGACCCAGCTCATACAGCTACCTGTATGTATCGAGAACGATACCCGGAGCATGGCTTTCGCTGAGTTGATTAAGGGACAGTGCAAAGGCCTGAAAGACGCCATCTTCGTGAACGTATGCTGGGGCATCGGAATCGGAATCATCATCGACGGCAAACTCTATTACGGCAAGTCGGGATATTCTGGCGAATTCGGTCACATGACTGCCTACAACAACAACATCATCTGCCACTGCGGCAAGATTGGTTGCATAGAAACAGAGGTTTCGGGCAGAGCACTCAAAAGGAAACTCATCGAGAAGATAAAGGAAGGAAAGACTTCCATCCTCTCTGAAAGAGTTCTGAAAAAGAATGAAGACCTATCACTCCAGGATATCCTGGACGCCATAGCAAAGGAAGATGTACTGAGCCTTGCCACACTGCAGCGCATAGCAGATGAACTTGGCAAACAGCTGGCAGGAGTCATCAACATCTTCAACCCAGAAATGCTGGTCATCGGAGGAGAAATGTCGGTTACAGGCGACTACCTCACGCTACCGGTAAAGATGGGTATCAAGAAATTCTCTCTCAACATCATGAATGAGGATTCTATGATCGTTACCTCAAGTCTGAAAGGTCTTGCAGGAATCACGGGAGCCTGTCTGATGGCAAGATACCGGCTTCTGAATGAGAACATCGACAAATAAGGAATTTAAACAACCAATACAAAACCTATTTTAAGTATGAAGAAGTCTCTTCTTTTTGCACTATGCCTGGGGCTGGCTGCCATAACAGCTGCCGCCCAGCGCAACTACAGCCAGGTAGCCCCCATCCAACCTGTGCCAACCGCCAAGCAGGTGGCATGGCAGAAACTGGAAACCTATGCTTTTATCCATTTCGGCCTCAACACCTTCAATGATAAGGAATGGGGATACGGAAATTCGGATGTAAAGACCTTCAATCCTAAGAAACTGGATTGCGAACAATGGGCAAGAACCCTGGTTGCTGCGGGCATGAAAGGAGTCATCATTACAGCCAAACATCACGACGGCTTCTGCCTCTGGCCTACACGCACCACAGATTACTGCATCCGCAACACACCTTATAAGAATGGTGAAGGTGATGTGGTAGGAGAACTCTCCCAAGCATGCAAGAAATACGGTTTGAAATTCGGAGTTTATCTCTCGCCTTGGGACAGACACCAGGCAAGCTACGGTTCTCCCTACTACCTGAAGCTCTACCAGCGCCAGCTCAAGGAACTTCTGAGCAACTACGGCGAACTTTTCGAAGTATGGTTTGACGGAGCCAATGGAGGAGACGGCTGGTACGGAGGTGCCGAAGAAAGCAGAACCATCGACAGAAGGAACTACTACAATTTTCCTAGGATTTTCGAAATTGTTGACAGTTTACAACCCAATGCCATTCTTTTCGGTGATGGCGGACCGGGATGCCGATGGGTAGGAAATGAAAATGGATTTGCAGGCGAAACCTGCTGGTCTACAATACCATCCAACACCGTCTATCCAGGCTTCAAAGACTACAAACAGTTGCAGTTTGGATGGGAAGACGGCGACCAGTGGACACCAGCAGAGTGCGATGTTTCTATCCGTCCGGGATGGTTCTACCATGAGAAAGAAGACAGTAAGGTAAAAACCGTTGAAGACCTGTGCGATCTCTACTACAAGAGTGTAGGACACAACGCTACCATGTTACTCAACTTCCCGGTAGACAAGGATGGACTCATCCACCCTATCGACTCTGCAAATGCAGTAAACTTCCACAGGAAAATCCGACAAGAATTATCGGTCAATCTACTGAAAGGCATCACACCTAAAGTAGACAGTCAGCAAGGCAAGCACATTGGCAAGAATATCACAGACGGCCAGTATGACACCTTCTGGGCTTCTAAAAAGAAAAAAGATGCCTATATCGAGTTTCTACTCGGAAAACCAAAATCTATCACACGCCTCATGCTCCAGGAATACATACCTCTGGGGCAGCGCGTAAAAGCCTTCTCAATCTATTACCGACAAGGCAAAAACTGGGTAAGGCTCGACCCTAGGGAAGAGACTACCACTATCGGCTACAAGCGAATACTTCGCTTCGATAAGATTACTACAAGTGGCATCCGCATCGTAATCGACGATGCAAAGGGATGCCCTTGTATAAACTCTGTTTCAGCATTCTAATAATAAGAAAGAAGTACGAAAAAGAAGAAATTTTATAACTAACAATAAATAATAACCCTATGAACAAAAGAGCAAATTTGTATTTTGCAGCGCTTTTAGGTGCGATGTCACCTCTTTGCACTGTTTCTGCAACGGCTGCTCAAAGCAATTCTACCATTGCTACAGCTACCCAGCAGCAAAACTCATGTACAGGTACTGTTAAAGACGCTACCGGAGAACCTATCATCGGCGCTACCATCAGAATCGAAGGTAAGACCGGTGGAACCGTAACTGACCTGGATGGTAATTTCACCCTCAGCAACGTGGCTAAGGGAGCTAAACTCACCATCACTTACGTAGGTTACAAGTCACAGACCCTCACATGGAGCGGCAGTCCGCTCAACATCACTTTGCAGGATGATGCCAACATGCTTGAAGAGACCGTAGTCATCGGTTACGGTACAGTAAAGAAGGCAGACTTGGCAGGTTCTGTTGCCGTTATGGACAACAAGAGCTTCAAGGATCAGCCAGTGGCACGTGTTGAGGACGCCCTCAACGGTCGTATGTCTGGTGTGCAGGTAATGTCAAGTGGCGTTCCTGGCGGATCTATGAAGATTCGTGTTCGTGGTGCCAGCTCTGTAAACAAGAGCAACGACCCTCTCTACGTAGTAGATGGTATTGTTCGCGAGACTGGTCTCGAAGGTATCAGCCCTGAAGATATTCAGAGTATCCAGGTTTTGAAGGATGCTTCTTCTACCGCAATCTATGGTGCCCGCGGTGCCAATGGTGTTGTGATGGTACAGACCAAGACTGGTAAGGCAGGCGCAACACAGGTAACATTCGATGCAAGTTTCGGTTTCTCTAATGCATATAATGTACCAGAAGTGATGAGCACCAAGGACTATGCAAATGCTTTGGTTCAATATAAGGGTGCAGACTCTGATGCACTTGCAGACTATATCAGTGGTGCTAATCCTGGTATCGACTGGATGGACCAGTTGCTCCATACAGGTATTACTCAGAACTATAAGATAGCTGTTTCTAAAGGTAACGAACAGACTCAGACCTACTTCTCTGCCAACTATATGGATCAGGAAGGTGTTGTAAGAGATACCAAGTCAAGACGTTACGCAGTAAAACTGAACATTCATAATAAACTTTTCGATTGGTTGGAGTTAACAGCTGATGCCAACTTAGCTCGCACAGAGAATAGCGGTGTAGGTTTCGGTCAGAATCAGTCTAACCCTATTTGGATAGGTTTGAATTACTCTCCTACCATGGAAATGTATACTGCAGCAGGTAACTACAATAAGGATCCATACAACTGTATCCAGGAGAACCCATATGGTGTGATTCACCAGAATCAGAACGACCGCCAGCGCAATATGGTTACAGGACACGTTGATTTGAAATTCAACATTCTTCCAGGTTTGACATTCACCACTACAAATGGTGTCGATTATAACGACTACAAATGGTATGATATGTCATCAGCCAAGGTATTAGGTAGCACCAACATGAGCAACAATAATGCACAGGTAATAGCTCTCCAAAGTACCAACAATTTGACCTACATGGGCAAATGGGGCGAGCACAATCTGACAGCAACGGGAGTTTGGGAGGCTACTCGTAACGAAACCCGCACCATGAATATCGAAGGTAAGAATGTAGCACAGGAAGTCCTTGGTTACTGGAATGTAAAGAATGCATCAAACCGTGATGCAGACAATGGCTACAGCAAGTGGACCATGCTCTCTGGTGTAGCCCGCGTCATGTACAACTATGCCGACCGCTACATGCTGACCGGTACATTCCGTGCCGATGGTTCCAGCCGTTTCACCAACAAGAAGTGGGGTTACTTCCCATCAGTTGCAGGTGCTTGGACCGTATCTAACGAAAAGTTCTGGGAACCTATCAGAAATGCAGTAGAATATATGAAGATCCGTGCAAGCTGGGGTATTATCGGTAATCAGAACATTACTCCTTACTCAACATTGGCAAGTCTTAATGCAACTTCTTTCAACTATGGTACTAACACCAACTATACTGGTTACTGGGCAGGCGGCATTGCTACCCCAGACTTAACATGGGAGAAGGTTAAACAGCTTGATTTCGGTATTGATCTCGGATTCCTCGGCAACCGTTTGAGCGTAGGTATCGACTACTTCTCAAAGAAAACTACAGATGCTCTCCTCCAGCAGTCTTCTACAGGATACCTTGGTGGAGTTACATACTGGACCAACGCAGGTGAAGTTAGCAACAAGGGTTTTGATATCAATATTAATGCCCAGATTATCCAGACCAAGGACTTGCAGTGGAGTTCTAGCCTCAATGCCAGCTACCTGAAGAATGAGGTAACAAAGCTATCTGCACAGACTCCACGCCTCTATGGTGAGAAACCTGCACCAGGTACCGTTGACCCATGTACTATCATCCAGGAAGGTGAAGCTATTGGTACATTCTACGGTTTCAAGTGGGCAGGTTTGCAGAAGAACGACAAGGGCCAGTGGGTAGATACATATTACAAGAGCAATGGTACAATTACAACTGATCCTGATGCAAGTACCGACCGTTTCATTCTCGGTCACTCAAATCCTGACTTCACATTCGGTTGGAACAATACGGTAACCTACAAGAACTGGGACTTCAACATGTTCTGCAACGCAGCCTTTGGTGCAAAGCGCCTGAATATCGTTCGCTACGTAATGAACGCCGAGGTTGGTGCTTCCATGTTCGTTACCGATAAGGATTACTTCGATAATGTAGGTGTTACAATGCCAACAATCGGTGCAGAGAACAAAACCTATGGCAATTCAGACAAGTGGCTTGAGAATGCTGACTACTTCCGCTGCGAGAATATCAGCATTGGTTATACTTTCCCACGTTCAGTGCTTAAGTTTGCAGACCTTCGCCTGACACTTTCTTGCCAGAACCTCTTCACCATCACAAGCTATAAGGGTATGGATCCAGCTGGAGCTTCATTCAGCGACAAGAACGTCGATAACAACAATGGTATTGATATGGGTGTTTATCCTAACCCACGTACTTTCACCTTTGGTGTTCGTATGAACTTCTAATCGAAGCTTGTATGATAAAATAAAGTATTCTAATAACCAAAATATTGAATAAAATATGAAAACAAAGATATATTTAGGCTGTTTTCTTGCAGCGTCATTGCTTGCAGCAACCACTTCATGCAGCGGATTTCTTGATGAAGATCCTAAAGGACAGATGGCTCCAGACAACTACTTCACCTGCCAGGCTGACCTTGACAATAGTATCAACACCATATACGAGAAACTGAACCAGACACAGAGTTGGACCAACCCTATGTACCCACAGTGGCAGGGTGACGATATGACCGCCAATCCAGGTTCAAACAAGCAGGCAGTAGCAGCCCTCGATGGTTTCAGTTCTGATGGTGCCAACAAGGGTGTTACAGATGCCTGGAATCAGCACTATGGTCTTATCAAGGCATGTAACTTCGTTCTTGAAGGTGCAGACAAAACCCCTACATCTGAAGTAGAGAAGAACATCGCCCGTGGTAATGCGCTTTATTGGCGTGCTTACGGCTACTTCTATCTCGTTCGTGTCTTTGGTCCTTTACCATTGATTACATCCACTAGTCTTTCAGTTCAGGACTGCGGACTTTCAAGCGTAGAGCAAGTATATGAACAGATTGCAAAGGATTTGGAGGAAGCAGAAAAGTTGCTACCTATCAAATACGAATCAGCACCACGTAATCACGATGGTATTGATGCATGGGTTACAAAGCAGGCTACACAAGCTACCCTTTCTGCTGTATATATGGCAATGGCAGGTTACCCTCTCAATAAAGGCAGAGCCTATTACCAACTTGCTGCAGAAAAAGCTAAGGCTGTAATCGATAACAACAGCACATATGGTTTCTATCTCGATGATAACTGGAGCCATGTATATTCTATTGCCCACAACTACAACAAGGAAACTCTTGTTGGTATCGACAACAACTGGGCAAACGGTTCTTGGGATCATGATTCTGAGTTGACATCATGCAACCGTTTCGAAGGTCTCGGTGACGGCGGCTGGGGTGACTCTTGGGGTGAAATCAAATTCTGGACAAAATTCCCAGAAGGTCCTCGTAAGGATGCTATCTATGCACCAAAGGTAACTTTCCAAAAAGGTACTGAGATTTACAAGTCGGTTTATTGGTGGGAGATCTCTCCAGAAGATGTTTGGGAAGCTATCGAAATGGAAAAAGATTCCAAGAAATTAGAGGAACAGATTAAGAAACTTGACGCAACTATCAAGGAAGAGTCTGGCAAGATAGCTGCCGGTGACATGAAGGAAGGTGACAGAACTATCAGAAAGGAAAATGGTATTTACGAAAGCCATAAATTCTTCAAGGGCAAGCCTTTCGTAGAAGCTAACCACCCTATGTTCTCTATCTACACGACCAATTGCGACCCTTCTGATTCTAATGTAGAGCTCAAGCAGCCTTACGACTATACGAAGCCTAACTATACCAACATGACTAACGGACGCCGTCACCGTCTGATCCGCTATTCTGAGGTTTTACTTTGGTATGCTGAGAGTGCAGCCCGTGCAGGTATGGACTTGACAGATGCAAAGAAGTACTTAAAGCAGGTTCGTAAACGTGCCGTTACAGACTACGAGAACGTAACTCTTAGCGATGGTACAACTGTTAAGATTGACGCTATGAGTGCTGATCAGCTTGCTGATGCTTGCTACATTGAGCATGGTTGGGAGGTTGCCGGTCAGTGGACACAGATGGTTACCCGCCGTGCAGACGAGCTCCGTATGGACGAACTCAAGAAAAACTTCGACTACCGCGTTGCTAATGCTCCTATCGTTGTTGCAAAGGATGCTAAGGGCAATGAAGTTAAGGTTAAGGAAAGTGTGTCTGTTAAGAATAGCACTTGGCAGGGTGAGAATAGTATTTACTGCCCTTATCCAACAACTGAGGTTGAGAAGAACCCAAACTTGAAGAGGTAAACTTTTTAAGTAATCAATTCATAAGAAATCAACTATTCTATGTTATATCAACACATCATGTACGAGAATAGACTAGGTTGTGTGCCCTTTCTGTCGTGAAACAGGAAGGGCACTGTTTCTTTATGAAGAATAAGAGAAATACTCTTAAGAAATCTCCCGAAATTTTTGGTAATTACGAATATTCAGCGTACCTTTGCAAGATATAACTTAAAACAGAACATTATGGCTAATAATTATCAACCTTTCAACCGATCTTTGCTGGCTATGGCTGCCCTGCAAGCCTTGCCGTTATCTCTCTTTGCCCAAAACACCCCGCCCAACATTCTCTTCATACTGTGTGACGACATGGGATATGGCGATCTGGCTTGCTACGGCCAACCTTATATCCACACGCCTAATATAGACCGGATGGCACAGGAGGGAATGAGATTCACCCAGGCTTATGCCGGTTCTCCCGTCTCGGCTCCGTCGAGAGCTACCCTCATGACGGGTCAGCATACGGGACATACACATGTGCGTGGAAACAAGGAATACTGGAGAGGTGTGCCAATGGTAAAATATGGCAACAACGAGGAGTATTCTGTCGTAGGACAGGAACCTTACGACCCGCAGCATAAGATTCTGCCCGAAATCATGAAGGACAAAGGATATAGAACCGGCGTATTCGGGAAATGGGCTGGCGGATATGAAGGTTCAGCTTCTACTCCCGACAAGCGTGGCGTGGACGAATTCTATGGCTATATCTGCCAGTTTCAGGCTCATCTCTATTATCCTAACTTCCTGAACCGCTACAGTCGTGCAATGGGAGATACAGCGGTGGTAAGAGAGGTGATGGAACAGAACATCCAGCATCCGATGTTCGGCAAGGATTATTTCAAGCGCAAACAGTATTCTGCCCGCATCATCCACGACAAGGCACTGGAATGGATTGACA
>ERZ869991.257-NODE-257-length-18207-cov-5.189024_pt1 | contig 18207 bp, 15 predicted proteins | sample MGYA00520862_ERZ869991 | MGnify/ENA primary metagenome ERZ869991 (study PRJEB32232, sample SAMN07284978) | human gut metagenome | biome: human-associated habitat; material: feces | host: Homo sapiens | place: Tanzania | collected 2014-08-11 ...
GGCTACCCTCAGCAGCAAGGCGGCTACCCTCAGCAGCAGGGCGGCTACCCTCAGCAGCAGGGCGGCTACCCTCAACAGCAAGGCGGTTACCCTCAACAGCAAGGCGGTTACCCTCAACAGCAGGGCGGCTACCCTCAGCAGCAGGGCGGCTACCCTCGGCAGCAGGGGGGCTATCCCCAACAGCAAAGCGGCTATCCTCAGCAACAGGGGCGAAACGATTATGCTGAAGCTCGTCAGGAACAACCTTCTCGGGGTGAAATTCCTGAAGGTATGCCTTCAGGATACAGTTCCAGCGTAGGTCGGCGCCCTGCAGCTCCAGGCAATGCTCCGTCATCAACTACCGGATCTCGTCCTGCTGGAGCTCGCCCTGCTCCTAGGCCGCCTCGTCCTCAAGCTCCTCCTGCCGCTCCAGATTCTATGGGCAATTGGCAACAGGGGAGCTACAGTGGCACTCCGACAGCGCCTCAAGGAGCAGTGCCTCGTCCGCCTCAGCCAGGATCGCCAGGCCCTTTCAGCCGCAGATTAGAGCCGAACGTTGACAACAATGAAAGGGGCAATTGGCAATAAGTATGAGAATAATGCTTGAAGTGTTGGGCGGACCGTTAGATGGATACGTCTTCCAATTTAACAAGCGAGTGCAAATTGGCCGCGAAGGTGATGTCGCTTTGAGTGTAGATCGCTTTGTCAGTCGCCACCACGCTGTCTTGGAGCCGACCGCCGGAGGAGTTATTCTAGAAGACAAAGGATCCACTAATGGAACTTTTGTTGATGGAGAGCGTCTCTATGGTAGCGTCGCTTTGAAAAACGGTCAGGAGTTTATTATAGGCAGAACTTGGCTCCATATAAGTTGGAGCTAGGCAGCCTCAGAAAGGGCTTCTGTTTGGCTCGTTTAAACAATGCCGATCATAAGTCAATTCTGTTTGCATAGCTAAGGGATAGTTAAGATAAATGGGCTTTGGTCAATTTAGTTTAGGATCTGTGGCGTCGCTGATAGGGGTAAATGTATACAATACTCCGGCGGCTATATTTGATGGTTTGTTGGCAGTTTCGTCAACTCTTTCCGGTTCGCTGACCAATCCGGCCGATCGCAAAGGTCACAATAGTGGGGTTACGGCAGCTACTGTAGGCATGGTCAGCGCCTATATAAACTCCGATTTCAACGCTTATACAAGTTATGTCAATAAGTGTTATGAAGAGGTTGATGAACCTATTGCCGAGCTGTCTTCTTTGGCTCCCGAGGTGCGCTCATTTACTAGCATCTTGAAAATTATGGATCGTGGCACTCCTGAGCAAAAGAAAAAAATCCAAGATGAGAATCAACTTTTAAAAGGTTTGCAAGAAGCTCGTCTGATTTTTTTGCATTTCTACTATCCGGATGCTTACGAACAAATTGAAAGTATTGGTCGCTATTACTTTGAACCCATACCAGAAAAGGAAAGTAGCGCTGAAGAAAATGATGTTCCTCAAGCTAAGAAAGTATCTTCTTCAGCCAAAGACGGATTTACGTCGACCGATTTTGGTAACGAATTAGGTGAGGAAATTAAAAAGAAAGCCAATCAGCCTGGGTTCTTCGACTTTAAGCCTGTAGGCCAGGCCTTAAGCGCCAAAGGTATTGAAGTAGGAGGCAAGACTGCAGCTGAACTGGCTGATTTTCTGGCTAAATCGGATAAATTTGTGGAATGTACCGATTCTACTCCCGAGCAACTCAAAGATTTGCCTTCCGGAGCTGTAGTTGTGTGGTCTGCTGACGAAACCCATCCTTTAGGTAGTTGCTCTATTGCTTTGGGTGATGGCAAAGAAGCTTCCAATATTATTAGAAGTCAGAGAGAAAAGTTCTCCTCAAAGTACAGACTCTTTTTGCCTTTATAATTTTTTCCCAAAATGCTATCATAAAAAATGAGACCGACTATTACAGTCGGTTTTGTTTTTTTATAAGGTATAGCTTGATGCTTTGGCTAAAATTCCAGCATAGATAAATGGTGGCTGAGGTTTTGTAAGCCAGGCTCCAAAGGTTGAGTACCTTTGCTAATAGGCATAGCTTGATAATTTTGCAACACTTTGAAAAGTACGCGACGTACTTCTTGAGCGTTTTTGGGTCTTTTGTTGACATCTATACTTAAACAAGACGCCAATAAATCGACAAGTGCAGTAGGGGCCTTAGGAATAATGGTATTAAGATTGGGAAAATTGAAATTCATACTTTGAGGATCTTTGAAAGTAAGCATGTAGTAAATGACTACGCCCAAAGAATAAAGATCGCTTTGAACAGAAGAATAGCCTCTATACTGTTCGGGAGCACAGTAACCTGGGGTGCCCAATTCTTGAGTATCCTTAAGAGAATTGGCACTGCGAAAACGAGCGATACCAAAATCGATTAGGCGAATCATACCGCTGTCTGACAAGATAAGATTTGAAGGTTTCAAATCTCTGTAGATAATAGGCGGAGTTTGGCTATGAAGAGCGTGCAGCAAATGGGTCAATTGTAAAGCTATAGGCAAAGCCTCTTCCAAACGCAGAGGGGTAGTGCGTTTAGTTAAGACTTCGTCTAAAGGCTGACCTTTTATACATTCCATCACTATATAGGGAGCTGTGCCTGCAGGAGATTTATAATCGATAAGCTTTGGTAAGGCTGGGTGATGTAATTGCTTGAGAATAAGGCTTTCTCTGGCAAACATTTCACTGGCAGCATCTTGCTCATCAGCGGGAATATCTTCCAGACGCAATTGCTTCAAAGCCCAATAAGCTCGGGGACGCTTGGCATCGCTTACAGAATAAACATAGCTTTGCGCCCCTTCGCCGAGGTAGCCGGTCACGCGGTAAAGTTTATCTATAATTTCTCCCACTTGATATTTGGCCATATCGCAAACGCTAACAACCTGCAGCCAATTCGGTCATAAGTTGAAGTTCTTCTTGATTTAAGATAACTACATAAATTTCTTTGAGCAATTCGACCAAATCACGATCGTTGCGTTTCTTTTGCCCTTTTGTCGCTTGAATAAAACTATAATCGAAACTGGCCGGTATAGAAGTAATGCCTGTATTAAATAAGTTGAGAATATGCAATAAACACAGGAAAGCTGTGCGACTGTTTCCGTCTTCGAAAGGGTGAATGTGAATAAACTCGTTATAGAAAAAAGCAGCCAAATTAAAGGCATCAAATACCGTTTTAGATGATTTTAAAATAATATTGTAATCATCCATAAGCTTATCTATCATTTGAGGAATTTTTTTCCAAGTTGCCGTTTTGAAGTATGGATTGGCTTTTATTTCTACATCAAACTTGCGATATGCGTTGGTAATACCTGAGCTGGCCATGGCCAATTTATGATATTCCTTGATAGTATCAATAGTTAGGCGACGTTTTAGAAGTATAGAATTGCGCTCTAAAAATTTTTTAGCTTCGGCAAAATCAGCTTTAGATTTTTTATCGAAGACTTCTGCTTGCTCAGGTATAATATCGTAAGCCAATAGCCTTTGCATTTTGGGAATGCCGACCTTTTGAGGTTGCTCATTAGTTGAACCAAAAATAAAGCGGGCTCCCAGACCTATGCTGGCTCGGTCTTTTAATCTTTTAGCCGTCAATTTTGAAATAATAACTTTATTAAGATCGATTTTGGTATCAAAGAATTTAGTTTTAGGCGAAATGTCAAAATAATTGCAAATTAAGTCAAAGAAGAGAGTACGAGCTAAACGCATTGAGGGCGGATCGTAGCTAATAAATAAAATCATCTGATCCTTTATCAAATGATGTAGATAGTAGCGCCAATCGGGCAAAGATTCCAAATCGCGCTCCGTAAAGGCATTGAGTTTATAAACTGCGTTTAAAAGATCTTGAATAGGCTCCGACAAATAAAGATTGTAATCATATTCGTAAGCTATAGCCAAAAGCAAAAGTTCTAACAATGTTTGTCCCTTGGAACTGACGCCTTTGGTATAACCTTCAGGAACAGTACGAATCAGTTGTTCCTTGAGCAATTCATTCAAGATTGCTTCTAAAGAAGAGCTTTTATCAAGCCACATAGTTTTAACTAAAGTTTCTTTATTTATGGGTTTAGTGCGACCGGCGATGGCCAAAAATACATCATATTTTGTCAAATTTACATCCATGTGATAAAACTCTCCTTAAAAAATTAGCCTCAAAGGGTTTCCCCCTTGAGGCTTTAGGTTGAATAATAACCGCCACTTGGGGCAGCGCCTATTCCTTATTGGTCTTCATCTTCTCCTTCAAGCTTAGCTGCGTTAAGGGCATTTTTGGCTTGAGATTCGGCTCTAGTAAGGAGTTTTATTTGGGTGACGTCTCCAAAACGGATTATGTCTCCGGGGTGAATAACGTCGCTGCGTCCTACACGTCGACCACGAATGAAAGTGCCGTAGCTGCTGCCTAAATCTTCCAATTCGTAACTGGATCCGTCGCGGCTCTTACGAATGCGAGCATGGCGTCCAGAAACGCTGGATTCAGGGAAACACCAATCGCTACTTTCGGAACGTCCGACAATAACTGAATCTTTGGTGAAGGGGAGAATACTACCTTCGGCAGTAACAAAAGCCATAGGAGTATCTTCAGGTAAGATAGGCAAGACAGAGAAAGGCTCGATAGCTTTATTCTTTTTGCCTCCCAAAACGAAGTAGGCAACACCGCCTAATACCGCAACTACGACTACACCTACGATAATGGGAATAAGAGGGCTTCCTTCTTCGTTATTGGCGCCGTTATCATTTCCGCCTTCGAGAATAGGGGCGTCTTCGCCATCTAATACTCTAATATTGGCAATAGAGTCTGAGGAAGATTTAATATTGGGAGAGAGAGCACCAGCCATGGCAATAGGAATTGCAAAACGCATATCACTATGACCGGAAGCAGCTTCTATAGAAAGGGAAATAGCTATAAGCTCATTGGTGTTAGGTAAATAAACGGGAGCACCACTGGTATCGTCTTGCAAAGGCCCTGACAATTTGAGACGCATAACTGAACCGCCGGGACGGTTGATAACGTCAATGACATTGCCTCCGCGTTTGCCGCCGTCGAAAGAAGTGGCCACGTTGCCACTCAAAACCGGAGAAGCGTAAGAAATAGCTACAGGAGTATCACTTTTTACAACTTCACTGTCTCCGAGTTTGGCAGCTGGCAGAGCCGGAATAGGAATTTCCAACAAAGCCAAGTTGGCGTCTGGAGCAAAACGCAAAATCTTTGCGGGTACGGGGGAATAGCCGGCAGCTAAAGCCGTAATTCTGGAAGCTCCCTTAATGGCTTCGTAGCTGGTTACGGCTTGACAATTTTCACGACCGGTCAGCACAATGACGCCACTGCCGAAAACTTCCGTGCCGGCAATTTCAGACTGAATCAGAATTAAAGAGTTATTAGAAGAATTTTCTTGAGCTATGGCATTTTTGGTAAAACCGGTATAGTTCAGCCCGACCGCCAAGACAAGAGCCGAAAGCAATAATACGAGCTTGCGCAAAGCTAATTTTTTCCCTTCGTCAAGTGTAAACTTTATGATCTATAAATTCTTCTTTAAAAGCTGGGGAAATACCTGTCTAGGCCCCTAATGCTGGAAAAAATGTTGCTTTCTTATTACTGAAAAATGGTAGGCCGCTCGGTGTAAGCACTGAATTGCGCCGTTTGTGCTTTCAGAAGGCGGAGAAAGTATCGGGAGCGAAGGGAGCGCGGTCATGTTGAAAGTTTTACTTCTTATTTTAACCGGCGTCAGCGTTACGGCTGTTGCGGATATTTTTGTATCGAAAGGAATGCGCTCTGTAGATTCGTCAATCCATAGTTTGCGTGATATTTGGCGTGTAGTTTGTGCCGTTATCACCAATGGCAATGTCTTAATAGGAGCAGGCCTTTTAACCGTATCTTTCTTCTTGTGGTTGGCTATGCTCTCTATGGCCGATCTTTCTCTGCTTTTGCCTTTGACGGCTTTAAACTATATAATTAACGCTTTTTTGGCCAAGATATATTTACAAGAGCACGTTTCGCCTTTGCGCTGGGCGGGGACTTTGATAATTTTTTGCGGCATAGTGGTGGTTGTGCTTTCTTAGTATGATTGACCGCTTGTATTGTACATTTTTTACAAGAAAATGCAGACCGATTTTGCACAAGGATCGGCGGAGGAATAATCAGTGAATTGGAAAGAGATTATCAGTCAAGTATTTTTAGATGGCGGCCCTTCTACTTGTCAGTTTGCCATTACCAACGCTTGTAATGCTAAATGTGAATTTTGCAATTTCTCCAGAGAACAAGCTAAAAATGATAAAAACCCCAAGACCTTGGTTAAGTTATCAGCCGGTTTAAATGCCATCGATTGTCTGTACCGCAATGGAGTACGTTTTTTAATTTTTACTGGTGGAGAGCCTACTTTAAATCCCCATTTGGAAGAATTTATGGCTCATTGTCGCGATTTGGGTATGGATAGCCTGATCGTGACCAATGGATCTACTTTATCTATCGATAAAGTCAATTCTTTAATCAGCAATGGCTTAAAAGAAGTCATAATTTCTGTCGATTCAGTCGATCCGTCTGTCAGTGAAAAGAACCGCGGTTTGCCCGGTGTGACCGAACGTATTACGACTGCCAACCGTATCTTTGCCCAACATAAGGTGGGACGTGTGGCTTCAGTTACTTTAAGCAAAATTTTGGGCGATCTTAAAGAATTGCCCCATACTTTGGAGCGTATGGGATTTGAAGCGGTCACTTTCTCTTTCCCTTTAATAAACTTAGACTCAAACTACCTTGGATGCAAAGATTCTGATTTGGTAAATTATACTCCGGAAGAAATGCACCGTCTGATCGATGAAGTTATTGCTCTGAAGAAGTCTTATCGAGTGCTCAATCCAACTGCTTCAATGATGGATATGCATCGCTATCTAAACAAAGAGCCACAAGAGTTTGTTTGTTTGGGAGGCTTTAAACAATTCTATTTAGACTGGGAATTGCAATTATGGCGTTGCTGCAACTGGCGTCGTCCTATGTGTCATGTATGTGAGTTTAATGGCAGCCAGATTATTCGCGATGGTTGCACAGAGTGTATGATTGATTGCTATCGTGACGCTAGCGTTATGCAACATTGTGCCGTTTCGGTGGCCGACGCCGTACATGCTGCTTGCTGCGGTCGTTGGAAGCTCAGCGCTCAGCATATTTTCAATGTCAGAAACTTACATTCGATAGGGGCGGTTTTAGAAAACGTCCATTGGTTGGATACCCTCTAAATTATGGATTTAAAAGGCTCCGATAAAGCGTTAGCTGCAGAAGAAAAGGCGGCGTCTCAAGGCTCTGTCAACAAAGAAGCATTTACTTATAAAATGTTGGGCAAGTTGGCCGAGTTTTCTTTCCATTTTCCACGTCTGATTATAATTGTAGGTATTGTAAGTTGTCTTCTAGGTATGGCTTATACGGCCAAATACCTTGCTTTTGACGCCGATCAAGCCAACTTAATTAAGCGTTCAGCCGGATTACAAGCCGAACAAGATCGTTACACTAACGATTTTCCGCGCTCTGAAGATATTGTGGTGATCGTGGAAGATGGCACCGCCGCTCAGCGCCGAGCCTTTGTTGACGATTTGGCTCAGCGTTTGCGAGAAGAGCCTGATATTTTTAAGGATGTCTTCGAAAAAGTAGACGTCACTTTTTTGCGCAATTATGCTTTGCATTATCTGGAACCGCAGCAATTGCGTGAAATAGCCCAGCAATTAAAAGATTACGGCCCTGGGCTAAAAGCTTTGGCTTCTTCAGGCGGTTTAGCCGATCTTATGCAAAAAGCTCCTCAGCTTTCGCGTGAAATGGGCAATTCCGGTGAACTGGATCCGGATAAGTTAAAAGGAGTGTTGCCTACAGCTGAGCGTTTTCTCGATCTTTTTACTCAGAGTATGGAAACTAGAGGAAGGGGCCAATTTGTCTCTCCTTGGGCAGACATTATGCTCGAGCAATTGGGACAAGAAGGCAGCGAAAACGAGTCTGCTATCAGCAGTATGTTCTCTCAGGATAAGATCCTCCAGTACAATACTATTGCCAACGGTAAATTTTACGCTTTGCTTTGTCGCCCTGTTTATCGCGACAATGAGGGCCAAGATGTTTCCATAAATAGAGCGGTTAGCCGTATTAGAGAAATTTTGGAAGTATTGGAGCGCTCTCACACTGGCGTATTAGTTGGTCTAACTGGTGAATTAGTTCTCAATGTTGATGAAGCTGATTCTTCCACAGCCGATTCTACTCAGTCGGCTATTCTTTCTCTAGTTCTGATTGCCATTATTTTTATTTGGGCTTTCCGAGAAATTTTTAAGCCTTTAATGGCTGTTTTAGGCTTGATAGTAGGTATTGGCTGGACTATGGCTTTTACCACGTTGGCTATCGGCCACTTGAACTTACTTACGGTAACTTTTGCTACCATTTTAATGGGCTTAGGTATCGATTTCGGTATCCATTTTCTCTATCGCTATGATGAAGAAAGGGCCAAAACAGCGGATATTTTAGCCGCTATGCAAGCAACTATGCGTGGTGCTGGCTATGAAAATTTAACCGGCGCCGTAAGTACAGCTTTGGCCTTTTACGTATTGGCTTTTACCGATTTTACCGGTATTGCCGAATTGGGTATCATTGCCGGTAGTGGCATTTTGCTTTGCTATCTGTCCATGATGCTTATTTTGCCTTCGCTTATTTTCCTAACTGAAGATAAAAATAAAGTTTATGAAGCAAAAGGTATCTCTCGTTTTGCCTTTTTGGCCAATGTTGAAAAATGGTTGCTCAGTCGCTCCGAGGGCGTAGTGATTGTTGGTTTGGTAATCACTTTGGCTGCCCTTTGGTATGGCAAAAATGTCAGCTATGACTACAATTTGCTCAATTTACAAGCTAAGGGCTTGCAATCTGTACGCACCGAAATGCACTTAATAAATGCTAGTGAGCATTCGCTTCTTTGCGGTATTTCCTTAGCTAAAGATGTACCTACAGCTTGCCAATTAGCTGAAAAATTTTCTAAATTATCCACCGTTTCCGATGTAGAAACTGTGGCTATGATGATTCCTATAAACTATAAGGAAAAATATCCTTATTTAAAGGAAATAGCCGAGAATGTTTCGTCTATTCCCGTGCCTGGCGCAATTTATCGTGATCCTGAGCAAAGTCGCATCGCTGCTTTTCGTTCTCTGGGCAATTCTATCGAAAGTAGTGACCAAGAAATGCGCTCAGTTTTGCACAAGTTGCAAAAAAGCTCTTCTCCGGAAGTCAGTCAAACGTCTAAGCGTTTGGAAATAAAAATTGATAAACTTTTTTCGATTATGTCTACTATGGGGCCGGGCCCTATTGAAGAAGGCCTGAATGCTTTTGAAGACAATTTCTATCAAAGCCTAGCCGATATTATAAAATTTTTGCACGCACAAAAAGAGGCGCCTCCTTTAACTATAAACGATATTCCGGACGATTTGAGAAATCGCGAAATAGGTCGCACCGGACTGATTCAAGTGCGCATTTTTCCCAAGGAAAATATTTGGGAGCGTCCGGCCCAAGAGCGTTTTGTGCGCGAAGTTCAAAGCGTCGATCCCAAAGTAGTAGGCATGCCTATTATGAGCTATTACGATTGTCAGGAGTTGCGTGAGTCTAACGAAAAGGCCGGTACTTGGGCTTTATGTGCCATTTGGGTATTGCTTTTTATCCATTTCCGCAAACTGGGCGTTGCTTTATTAGCTTTACTGCCTAAAGTGCTGGGTATTGTTTGGATGGTTGGCATGATGGGAATATTGCATTGCGATTTCAACAGCGCCAACTTCTTAGCTTTGCCTCTAATTTTGGGAATTGGTTTGGTCTTCGGCATTCATATTATTCATCGAGTGTCCGAAGAAGGCGGGGCAGGTATATTCAGCCATTCTACTGGCCCTTCCATTACACTGTCAGCTCTAACTACTATGATTGGTTTTGCTACTATGATTATTGCCAACCATCAGGGAGTAGCTACTTTGGGCTTGGTGATGACTTTGGGCGTAGGAGCTAATTTATTAAGCTCGGCTGTGTTTATGCCGGCTTTGCTCAACGTTTTGCAACATCGTTTCGGCTATAAAGTCCGTTTGCATGATTGATAAAGGGGTGACTTTCTGTGACTATAGAGTCTATTCTGACAGGACTTAATCCGCAGCAAGCTGAGGCTGTCACTACTACCGAAGGCCCTTTGCTTATTTTAGCCGGAGCCGGCAGCGGCAAAACTACTGTATTAACTAAGCGCATTGCTTGGATTTTGCAATCGGGTTTAGCCCAGCGCTCACAAATTTTGGCTGTAACTTTTACCAATAAAGCTGCGCGTGAAATGGTTGAGCGTATTGAAGGACTTTGTGGCAGCGGCTTTTTTTCCAATGTTGGCACTTTCCATTCTGTTTGCGCTCGCTGGTTGCGGAGAGAGGCCAAATATCTTGACGTCAGCTCCAGCTTTTCCATTTACGATACCGAAGCGCAAATAGCCTTAATGCGCGACATCTTAAAAGAGCTTAATATCGATGGTCAAAAACACTCTCCGCGCGATTTGCTCAGTGCCATTAGCGCTTGCAAAAATGCTCGCCGCAAGCCTGAAGATTTAAGTCCTCTTTTAGCTCAAGAGCGTTTACTTATTCCCATTTATCAAGCTTACAATCGGCGTTTGCGTGAAAACGATTCTCTCGATTTTGACGATATTTTGGTCTATACAGTCGAATTGTTTTCCCATAATCCAGACGTTTGCGAAAAATATCGTCGCCATTTGCGCTATATTCTGGTAGACGAATTTCAGGATGTGAATCCTATACAATATGAATTATTGCGCTTGCTTTTAAATGAAGATAGAAACTTCTGTGCCGTAGGTGACGATGATCAAAGCATTTACGGTTTTCGCGGAGCCGATATTTCTATTATCTTGCGCTTTGAAAAAGATTTTCACGACGCCAAAGTTATCAAGTTGGAGCAAAATTACCGCTCTACGCAGCAAATTTTAGATGTTGCCAATTTAGTTGTCAGTCACAATTCCGATCGCAAAGTAAAAAATTTATGGAGCAATCGCACTGACGGCACTTTGCCATATGTGTATATTACTGACGACTCACGCAGTGAAGCTCTCTTTGTAGTACAAGCTTGCAAGTGTTTGGTGCAACAATGTGGCTATCGTTATTCCGATATTGCCATTTTATATAGATCCAATTTTCAAAGTCGCAATTTTGAAGAAATATTGTTGCGTGAAGAGGGTATAAGTTACCAAATTGTCGGCGGACGTCGCTTCTATGATCGCAAAGAAATTCGCGATATTATGGCCTATCTTTATGTTTTGGGCAATCCCAGCGACTCGGTGGCTTTAGAGCGAATTATTAAAAATACGCGTGGTTTGGGAGAAAGTACTTTCGCTAAAATAGTTGCTTATGCTGCTCACAACGGCATTCCCATTATGCATGCTTTAGGATTAGCAGATCAGGCTGCAGTAGCTGCTTCCTATGTAGGGCGCTGCCGAAAATTGTATGATCGCTTGGAAGAATTGAAAAAGCAGGCCTTGAGCCCTGATTGTTCTTTGGCCGAATTAGTAAGGGTTGTTTTAGAAGAAACGGGCTATAAGGAAAAGTTGCTTTCTAGCGATTCGGAAGAAGATCAAGAGCGGGGAGAAAACTTACAAGAACTTTTAGAAGTGCTGACTGATTTCGATCGTCGTTTTCAAAAAGAACGTCACAGCCCCAATTACGAAGGCGAGCTGCCGTTGCGGGCTTTTTTAAACGAAATCTCTTTAATTTCCGGTCGTGATGAATTTGACGAAAGTGCCGATAAACAAGATAGCTTAGTTTTAATGACTATCCATACTTCCAAAGGATTGGAATTCCCGGTAGTTTTCTTAGTCGGTATGGAAGATGGATTCTTACCTCACCATCGCTCTTTAGTTGACGGAGATAAAGGAGTGGAAGAGGAGCGGCGCCTTTGCTATGTCGGCTTAACCAGAGCTAAAGATATGCTGTATCTTACGGCAGCTTGCCATCGTGGCGATCAAGATTCGGAGTTGTCGCGTTTTATCTATGAAATGCCCTTAAAGCAAATTGAGGTTAAAAGCAGCAATGGTTGGAAAGCCAAAGCTGTAGCGCAAAAGTTGTCTTCAGGGCGTCCTTTCCGCGCCGGCAGCGAAGAACTCAAGGAGCAGCGCGTAACTTCTACAGAAAGAGTCAGACAAATCACCATTATGCCTCCTCAAGTGCGCAAATTCCGTCGCCGCGAAATTGCTATCAATTTCCCTGCCGGTTGTACCGTTGAGCATAAAGTCAATGGTTTGGGCACCGTATCTTTTATAGCTTCCGGCAAATTGTGGGTACGCTTTAAGAGCCGTCCCGGTGAATGTTTGCCTATAGCTTGTGAAGATGTTAAGCGTGTAGATAGCTAATTAGCTAATTGAGCTGCGGTTTTTAAGCTTAGTTTGATAGAGCAGGCTTTTGCTTGGGGTAGACGAAAAAAACACTGCTATCGAGGTTGGGAGCGGCTTCGGATCAGCTCTTTTAGTATTTTTTTAACTAGAAAGGTCTTAAATATAATATGAACGAGCAGCAAATGAACCAGCTGAAAGCTTTACCTTTTCCTGTTTTTTATTATTGCGGCATGGATGACGATTTGCAGCTTGTCAATGTTGATGTGGATTATATGTCGCCTTTAGGAGCTTCTTACGTATTAACTTATTCCAACGGCATGGGCGGAGAAGTAAAAATTTTCGGTTGCAACGGTGGAGTAGGCGATGTTTTTCCCGGAGAAAAACAAGTTCAGTTCAGCAATATTCTTTATGGAAAAGGTACAGCTGAAGTCTACCCCAAAGACTCGGAAGAGGGAGTTGCTTTCAGAGCCGATTGGATTTCCTCTTGGCGCAAAGGTTCCTATTACAGCTTTTCCGGTAAAGATGTACCGGAGCGCTTTATTAAAAAAATAGTTGATGGTTTAATTGAATTGGAATAGTTAAATACTGCCAAAGACAAAGCTAAAGAGGGAGGTATTCTGTGAATAAAAAGTTTTTTCCCTTATGCGTAACGGCGATATTACTGAGCTTGAGTTTCGGTTCTTATGCCAACGTACCAAAAGTGAGCTCGGTTGGCCTTGGATCGTTTTATTTTGCCCAAAATATACCGGAAGCTTACAATGATGCTTTTAACCAAAACCAAGCAGCCTTGCTTAGAGCTTTACCTTTGTCGGTAGTTTATTTTCCGGTAGGTGAAGGCCATCTCTCTTTGGGCGAAGTGCAAGCTACTGCTGAAGGGCCGTATTGTACTTATAAGTTGACCTATTTTACTCCCGAGGGCGGTCGGTTAACCATTGAAGGTTGCAATGGTGGCATCGGCGATATCCTCTTAAAAAACGGTTTTAACGCTTATACAATAACTACTTCTTTTGGCCAAGGTCAAGCCTACTTAAAGGCCGGTTGTGCGAAAAATAAAGCTCAGTTTTATAGTCAGTGGTTGGAAGTGGAGCCGCACGTCTATTGTCGTTTCAGTGCTGAAAATGTGCCTGATAAATATATTAAGGGACTGGCGGCCGGTTTGAAAAAATTGCTGTAGAAGTTGTTTCTTGGAGCTTGACCTAAAGTGCGCTTTAGGTTGTAGACTGAACTCGGCTCCTGAACACAAGCCAAAAACGCTTTGCGAAGCTTGAGCCGCAAAGCGTTTTTTTCACTTTTTTGATGCATTTTTTTATTACGACGAGGTAAAGCTCTTGAAAAATTCGCTTTTACACATTTTAATTGCTCTTTTTGTTTTACTTAGTCTGTCAGCTTGTAGTAGCAATGCTGCTAATAATGGCGCTTCTAATTCGTCTGTTTCCAATCAAAATGACAAAGCAGCTGTTCAGACAGCTGAGGTAAAAACTGTGGCTCAGGGTAACCAAAGTAAAGATAAGCGAGCTATAGTTGTTTACTTCTCTTACGGTGGCAATACCAAACAAGTAGCCGAAGAAATTGCCAAAGAGACAGGCGCCGATTTATTCCGCATTGAGACCGAGAAAGTTTATCCTAGCGAATATCGTGCTTGTACTGACGAAGCTAAAAAAGAAAAGGCTGCCAATGAGCGACCTAAATTAAAAGGCCAAATGCCTGATCTTAGCCAGTATGATACAGTTTATATCGGTTATCCTTGCTGGTGGGGAACTTGCCCTATGGCTGTACTTACTTTTACCGAGCAAGCCAATTTAGAGGGCAAAACTATCGCTCCATTTAGTACTCACGGTGGCAGTGGTATGACTGGCATTGACGATTTGCGTAAGGCTGCTCCTAAAGCTTCCATTACCGAAGGTTTGGCTATTTATGATGGTGATCTCAATCAAGCTCAAGAAAAAGTTTCTGCTTGGCTGAAAGCAATTGCCAAATAGTTGCCGTTAAATATAAAAAAACTGCTCGTAAAAGATTAAATAAAAAAGGCGCCCATTTTGTGAGCGCCTTTTTTTATTTCACATATAACAGCCGTTTTTTTCGATTTTTAGAAAAATCTATATTAGTGAAGCTGTCGGAAAATTGAGCAACTTTATATCTAATTCGACTTGGAAACCTACTTTGCCGGCACTAATAGCAACAGTATCAAATTGTAGACAGCTTTCATCTATAAAAGTAGGAAAAGCTTTCTTCATGCCTATAGGTGAACAACCGCCATGAACGTAGCCTGTAAGGGGCAGAAGTTCTTTTTGAGGGATCATTTCTATAGATTTTTCTTTTACTGTAGCTGCGGCTTTTTTTAAATCCAAATGGCCGTAAGAAGGTATGACAAAAACATAATGGTTTTTACTGCGCCCTATCGTTACCAAGGTTTTGAAAACGCGCTCGGGAGGCAAGCCTACTTCTTGAGCGATATCTTCAGCCGTTTTAGTGGGATCGGCAGCGTAAGTATGCTCGACAAAAGGTATTTTCTTCTGCTTTAAAATACGCATGACATTGGTAATTTTTTCGCTCATTTTTTACTCCACAAATTTTTAGAATATAGCTCCTAAAATTTTTGCTCCCAGAATAATGATTTTGACACTGGGAATAAACAGCACTTGAGAAAGTACGGTACCTAAAATCGAACCGAAGCAAAGAAATACTGCCATAGCTTCAACTTCGTGCAAAGAGCGTTTTCCATTTACAGCTTCATCGGTAATCTTGGCAGCAGTTGGATCGACAATCACGCTGCCCAAAATAGTGGCTGCGCCGTTAATTACTGAGGAAAGCAAAGTAGCAGTGCGGGCTAGGTGGCCTGTGAGCTCCGCGCCGGCTTGAATAGCGGCCAAAACGCCAATAACATGAATGCCGATAACAAAAACATTGGCCAATAAAAAGCTTTTGGGCAATATTTTGAGATCGCTAAGTAAAACTCCAAAATTGGAAGGCTTGCGCCAGCATTGCCATACTTTGCTCCAATATTTTGGTTTAGCTAAGTCTTTAAGCAAAGTAGCCATAGAGCCGCCTCTTCGCTCTAAAGCTTTTATAGCTGTATTGTAAATGGCTACAAAAGTGGGCATGAGTAACCAACCTATGACGGTACCTAAAGTGGCTCCGCCAATTACCCAGCGGAAGAGAGGCAATAGCTCGGCAGCCGAAGCGGCTCCTTTTACTACGGAGTCTCTCACCGAACCTAAAATAGGAGCATATACTTGGGTTGTCAAACGAGTAATTAAGAAGAAAACATTGTAAATAGCCAGTGCTGTAGCTACGTTTTTGGTAATTACGGCAGAAATACGTGAACTTAAAGAAGTGCACATTAAGCAAGTAACAACCACATTGAGGCCAATGACCAGCCACATATTTTCATCCATTTTGGCATGGCCCAGTCTTTCGGTAGCTAAGCTAATAATTTTGATAGCTAACGGAAAGGTGAATAAGCCGAGCAAACCGCCTACAAAATTACCCAGTCCCAGATGGAAAGTTAGTTGCAAGACATGGTTGGCTGGGCGTTGGCCTGATACTGCTTGGTCGGTAATAACGGCCGCTTTGGGATCGACAAAAAGACTAAAAGCAATGGCCGCAAATGAGTTGACTAAACCGGAAAGAAGCACGGCGGTGGCTGCCAGATCTGGATAAAGAGCGCTGACTTGCAAAGCAGCCAAGGCGCCAACTGTCCAAACAGCGGTAGCAAAAACATTCCAACTGAGCAAATCCCAGGGTAAAGCAAAAGGCTCTTCAGCCGCTTCGTCAGCTGAAGCAGCACAATTTGGGCAAGCCCAAGTTTTGAGCTCTAAAGGAGAGCGCAAACAACCAAATAAAGCTTTGGCTCCGCGCAGAGAGGGAAGAGCCAAGAGCATTTTTAACATGGAGCCGCGCACAGTTATGCTGGCAATGCCACGTTCGTAGATGGCTGTAAAAGTGGGCAATAACAACCAAGAAAGTAAAGCGCCCAAAGCTGAGCTGAGTACGACCCATTGGATTTGTTCGTATAACATGTTTACGTTGCCGCTTTGCACAGCTCTGTCAACATATTTGCCCAAAATTGGCAAATAAAAAAGGTTGGCAAAACGTGTAAACATGAAGAATACAGCTGACACAGCTAAAGACAAAGCCACTTGCTTTGTGCGAATGGCGGCCGGACGAGCGGCTGTATTTAGAGTAGTCAACATAGAGACGATAGCAGCTAAAGCCATAATAAAAAGCAATTTGCTGTCGCCTAAAAGTGAAATATTCATAAATTTAAATCTTTCCGGACTAAAAAAAACTCAAATAAGCTCTCCGCTATTCCGCTTAGTTGACTTTTTAGCCTGCTTGTGAAGGCTGATGACCGGAGTGAAAATATGAATACTTATACTTAAGTTGGTGAAATTTTAGTTTTTGTCAAATTTTTTTAAGCGAGAACGGACGTCGTCTGCCAGAGAAGGATCTAATTCGATAGCTTTTTCCCAAGCATCTTTGGCTTTGCTTTCTTTATCGGTTTGCGCCAAAATATCGCCGTAAAGCAATTGATACTCGGGATTATTTTGTTGTAAATCGACAGCTTTGCGCATATGTTTTACTGCTTTATCTAATTTTTTGCTCTGATCGCGATAAAGCAAAGCTAAAGAGTAATGCACCAAGGGATTTTCTGGAGCCAATTTGTAGGCCTGTTGCAAATAGGCTTCGGCTTCTTGGTAGTTATATTGGCGATGTTCTGCTTCTGCTATAGAACAAAGGGCTTCTATATTGTTGGGATCTGCGGCTAAAATTTTATTAAAATGGCTGCAAGCTGCCTGAAAATCTCCGCGCAATAATTCTAAGTTGCCCAAGAAATCTAAGCAATCGAGTTGATTGGGAGAGAGCTCTAGCGATTTTTCTAAAGCTTGGCACGCTTGCAAAAGCTCGCCTTTAATAGTGAGGGCTCGTCCTAAATTGTAAAAAGAATCGGTATCTTTAGGATTACATTGGCAAGCTCTTTTAAATTCGTGAATGGCAAAATCGATAGCGCCACAATCGAAATAGACTACTCCCAAGTTTAAGTGGGAACGGTAAAAATCAGGATTACAAGCGACAGCTCGCTTTAAGACATCCATGGCGAAAGCTTTTTCACCTATTTCCAGCAAAATCATACCTAACAAATTATAAGCGTCTATGTCGGCAGGATTTTTTTCTAAAATATTGTTAAGCTGGAAAATGGCTTTGTGGGGACGTCCTAAAGCGCGATAGGCTTCGGATAAACACATGCGCAAGCTGGTCTCGTCTTCCAATTGGCCAGTTTTGTCGGATAAGCAACGTTTCCAATACTTTAAGGCCAAATCGAAGTGCTCGAGATGAAAATGGGCCATGCCCAAAAGATAATTGGCGTCAATATTGTTGGGATCTAATTTTACTGCTGCTTCAAATTGGCACAGAGCGCCTTCTATATCGTCAGTTTCAGCTAGGGCCACGCCAAAGTCTATGCGAATATTGATATTTTCCGGATCTAATTCAATGGCTTTGTTCCAAGCCGATTTGGCTTCTTCGTATCTACCTTGACCTTGTAAAGTTCCGGCTAAATCGCAATACTGACGAAAACTGGCCGGATTGCGATATTGAGCAAAATGAAGAAGCTTGCCATTTTCCTGCGTAGAAGCAGTGGCATTTTTCTGTTCTGCTGAAGATTCAGAATTACGCATCAGTATAACAGGCTCTTTCTCCATCCCCCCGAAATTGGCGACAAACCCCTCGGAACACACTACAATATTACCGCAAATAGGTCGCTTAAACAATTACTGCAATATGCTCAACTGCATAGAGCCGAGAATACGCAGCACAACACCCCCTAATGAAATCGATATTTTTATAAACTCACTCCTATTCTAAA